>Ga0335072_10005151_pt1 | contig 19272 bp, 21 predicted proteins | sample Lox_Sample_21_FD_206725 | JGI IMG/M metagenome (GOLD analysis project Ga0335072, IMG submission 206725) | Soil microbial communities from Loxahatchee National Wildlife Refuge, Florida, United States - Lox_Sample_2.1 | ecosystem: Environmental > Terrestrial > Soil > Wetlands | place: USA...
ATCGACACCCTCCGCGGGCTGCTGACGGGCACGCCCTCCGGCGGCACCGTGCTCACCGCCGTCGCCTGGTGCGTCGGCCTCAGCCTGGCCGGGTCCCTGTGGGCGCGGGCCCTGTCCCGGCGGGACCTCAACCGCTGACCGGGTCCCGCGCCCGGAGTGCGGCTCGGGCGGCGGCGCGCAGGCCGGCCGGATCCAGGCCCGCGCGTGCGGCGGACATGGTCGGCTGGAGCCCGTTCCTGAGGCCGAAGCGCTCGGCCAGCGCGATCATCCTCGCCCCCGACCTGGCCCAGCCGGCGTCCGCCGCGCGCTGGCCCCGGTCGATGTCGGTCACGGCCAGGGCCAGCAGCAGCGAGCCGCAGACGGCGAGGCCATAGGAGGCGGCGAGTGTCCCGGGCGGCGGCCCGGGGTCCGCGGTCAGCGCTGACAGCGCGGCGGGCAGCGCCCCTGTGATCTCCGCCACCAGGCCGAGCCGGCCATGGTGCGCGTGGGCGACCACGGCGATGGCCTGAACCTGCAGTGCCCAGGAATCCAGGCCGGACAGGTTGCCGCCGGGTCCGGGGCGCCGCGTCACCCGCAGCGTCGCCGCGACCGTACGCCACAGGTGCAGGCCGGTGTCGACGTCGCCGCGGCCGAGCGCGATCTCCGCGTGCATCGTGGTGTCGAACATCGGCATTTCCCACAGTTCGTCGGCGCCTTGCGGCGTGGTCAGTTTCAGCTCGCGTTCCGCCTCGTCGCCTCCTCCCAGGCGTAGCTGGCCAGCTGGCTCGCCATGCCCGCGACCAGCGGCCGGCCGCTCCCGCCCAGCGCCTGCAGGGCCGCGAGGTCCGCCTCGGGCGGCCCGTTCAGCGCGTTCAGCACGGCCTGCGCGGCCCGGGCGAAGGTGTCCGGCGGAGCGGGCGGCAGCCGACGCAGGCCCACCAGGAATCGCGCCGGGCTCGGTCCCCGCAGCAGGAACCCGCTCACCGCGCCGAGCACCAGGCTGGTCCTGGTGGCCTCGACGAGGGCGGTTTCCGGCCGGAACCGCGGCAAGATCCGGGCTGTGTCACCAGCCAGGGCGGTCAGCCGGGCGAAACTCGACTCGACCGCCCACAGCCCGCCCAGCACGGCCGATACCGCGGCGACCGTTCCGGCATCCTCGCCGTCGAGGGCGTGCCGCAGGGCCTGGACCAGGTTGTCCTGCTCGGCCCGGACCAGCTCGAAGGCTGGGAGGTCGTCGCCGGTGAGCACCGAGTCGTGGTGGGCGGCGCCGAAGTCACGGGCCCAGGCGAGAAACCGGCCGATCACGCGCTCGGTCTCACCAGCGTCGTCCCGGTGCGCCGCGGCGAACTCCCGGACGGTCTCCAGCATCCGGTAGCGGGTGCCGGGCGCGGTCTCGGTGACCTTGAGCAGCGACTGATCGGCGAGCTGCTCCAGGACCGGCAGGATGTCGGTACCGAGCAGGTACCGGGCGGCGTCGGCGGTGAACCCGCCGGGAAACACCGACAGGCACGGCCGCCTGCCCGGCCGGGTCGAGGAGGTTCCAGCTCCAGTCGATGACGGCGTGCAGCGTGCGGTGCCGCTGCGGCGCGTCCCTTGCGCCGCCCCGCAGCACGGCGAACCTGTCGTCGAGGTGGCGGGCGATCTCGGCCACCGACATGGCCCGGACCCGCGCGGCAGCTAGTTCCGCGGCCAGCGGCAGCCCGTCCAGGCGGCCGCACAGCTCTCGCACGGCGTCGGCGGGCCGGGCGGCGTCGGGCCGGGCCGCCCGCGCCCGCTGCCCGAAGAGCTCGGCCGTGGTGGCCAGGTCCAGCTCGGGCAGCAGGTACACCGATTCCGACGACAGGCCGAGCGGGGCGCGGCTGGTGGTGAGCACGCGCAGGTCCCTGCTCAGCGACACCAGGGCGTGCACCAGATCCGCGGCGCCGCGCGCGACCTGCTCGCAGTTGTCGAGTACCAGCAGAGCCGGGCCCGGTCCCAGGGCGGAAACGACCCCGGCGGGCCCGCCCGGCGCGGCACTGCGGCGGCCGACCGTGTTGCCTGCTGACCGCGTGGGCGAGACGGGTCTTGCCCAGGCCGCCGGTGCCCACGATCGACGTGACCCGGGACGTGCGCAGCAGGCCAGCCACGGCGGCGATGTCGTCGGCCCGGCCGAGCAGCGGGTTGGGTTCGTGCCGGACACCGCGGCGGATCACGGGAGCGTCGGCCTGCAGCAGTTCCTGGTGCAGGCCCTGCAGGGCGGGGCCCGGGTCGGTGCCGAACACTTCTCGCTCTCGGCCGCGCTGAGCAGGACCGCGGAGGCATCGATCTGGTCGTCGCGCAGCGAGAGGCGGTATCCGCCCGGCGTGCTGACGATGACCCCGGGACCGAGCCGGGCCCGGGCCCGGGACACAAGGACCTGCAGGGCCTTGCCCGGATGCTCAGGTTGCCCGTCTGGCCACAGCGCGTCCACCAGCCCGGAGGTGCTGCACCCCGCGCGCGGGGCCTCGGCCAAGAGCGCAAGCAGGTCCTGCAGCCGGGAGCCGGTAATTTCCAAGCTGCCGTAACTAACCCGCGATAGCAGGGCCAGCTCAACGGTCACCGCCATCAGGTTAGCCGGTCCCCGGCCAGGCGACGCGGTGACGGCAATGCTGGCCGCCCTCGAAGTCGGGGGACCGTGCGCGAGCGGAAAGTGCGCTGCGCGCTCCGGCAAGGCGTGATCGGTGTCGTTTCCTAACCTCGTGGGAGCCGTCAGGGCGGCTGCGGTCGAAGGGAATCTTCCATGTCGGATATCTCGCCGGAGGGTGCCGTCAAGGTTGCGGTGACGGTCGATGATTTCGTGCTCTGGGACGGCGTGCCGATGCCGGACGGCGTAACGCCGCTGGGCATCACCAAGTCGATCGCCGCCACGCTCACCGACCACGGCGTCACGGGTGTCTACGGGTTCTCCCACACCCATCGCCTCGATTCGGAGCCCGGCCTGATGGCCGCGTGGGAGGCCTGGGTGGAAGCCGGGCACCACCTGGGTAACCACACGCACCTGCACGCCCCGCTGCGGTGGATGTCGGGGGACCAGTACTGCGCCGACATCGACAAGGCCGAGGGACTCATCGGCAACCTCATCGCGACGGCTCCCGAGCGCTACTTCCGGTACGCGATGGATATGGCCGGCGAGACCGAGACCAAGCGCGGCCAGGTGGAAGACCATCTCCGCGCGTGCGGTTACCGTAACGCGCCGATCACCGCGTGGTTCGGCGACTTCACGTGGATCATCCCCTATTACCGCGCCGTCGTGTCCGGGGACCGGGACGCCAAGCGGATGCTGCAGGAGACCTACGTCTCTTCCGCGGTCGGGCAGCTGGCGGCACATGCGCAGCTGGCCCGGCGGCTGTTCGGCCAGGACATCCCGCTGATCTGGCTGATCCACGGCACGACCATCGCGACCGACACGCTCGGCACGATCCTGGAAGCGTTCGTCGAGGGCGGCGTGGAGTTCGTCCCGCTGCGAGAGGCAATGTCCCACCCGGTCCACTTCGCGATGCCGCCGTGCCACCCCGAATTCCTGCGCAACCATCTTCAGCGGTACGCGATCGCGGCGGGCGTCCCGGAGCCGCACCTGGATCCGGAGCTGTTCGGCCGGGTGATCGCCGCCGCGCCGGTCGAGGGCTATGACACCGTCACGGTCTTCGAGCAGGGGATGCTCAAGCCGCTCGCGCAACGGGCCGGCGCGGCCTACGACTGGACCTGGTGAGACGCTGCCGGCCGGGCTCTGGAAGCTGCTCGTGCTGACGCTATCCTGGCGTGAGGCTCGGGGCTGAGTGAGGTCCGCGGTGTACGCAGTTGACGCCTACCGCTGCAGCGATGTGGCGACCACCGATCGCGCTGAGTGGTGGAGTGAGCTCGTCTCCTCCATCCACAGCCGGATGGCGTTCCGCATGCGCGATGACTACCGCGGCCGCCTCGAGCACCAGCACACCGAGGCCTACCAGCTGGTGCGGTGGTGGGGCGACGAGGAGTTCATCAGGCGTTCGGGTGCTGACGTCCGGCGGCACCCGCACGGGGCTTACGAGCTGCTGGTGCCGGTGACGGGTTCGATGATGATCCGGCAGGCGGACACCGCCCTCCGGCTCGAGCCCGGCGGTCTGGCGCTCGCCACCCTCGATGCGCCCATGGACATGTGGCACAGCGACAACTTCTCGTGCCTGGCCCTGGTGGTCCCGGGGGCCCGCGTGGACGCCCGCACCGGCGGACGGCTGACCCGCACGGTCGGGTTGCACGCCGGGCACGGCATGGGCCGCATCGTGGTCGACCTGCTGGCCAGCCTGCGCAGCCAGGCGCACACGATCGGCGGACTGGGCTTCGACGCCGTCGCCGACCGGGCCGTGGACCTGCTGTGCCTGGCCTATGCGGGGGCGCTGCTGCCGCCGTCCTACGAGAGCCAGGACGACCTCGCCGCCACGATCCGTGGCTTCGTGCGCGCGAACGCCCACGACGTCTCGCTGACCGGCGCGGCGGTCGCCGCACAGCTGGGCTGGTCGTTGCGCCAGATCCAGGCGCGGTTGCAGCGTATCGGGACGACGCCGTCGATGCTGATCCGGGAAGAGCGGCTGGAACTCGCCCGGCTGAGGCTGCAGCACCCCGGCTGGGACCGCCGCACCATCGCCAGCATTGCCCGTTTGTCGGGGTTCAGCAACGCGTGCAGCTTCAGCAACGCCTACCGGGAGCGTTTCGGCGAGCGGCCGACCGATACCCGCGAGCGCTGCCGCGCGCATCGCGCCTCCGAATCGCCGCCCCCAGGCCGCTGACAGCAGCCGGTACGCGCAGCGAAATTGCTCTGCGCGTCAGGTCAGGTGCCGCCCGGCCGGGCGGCTTAGCCTGCGGAGGCATGACTGCCACGTGGGCCGTTGTCTCGATGCGGAGGATGCGCATGCCGGGCCATGATGCGATGCTTTCCCGGGAGTGGCAATGGTGACCGCCCGTGAGCTGGTGCTGTCGCGCCGGCCGGAGGGACGGATCGAACCGGGGTGCTTCACGCTCGTCGAGCGGAAGCTGCCAGCGCTGTCGCAGGGCCAGTTGCTGGTCCGGGCTGACTGTTTCAGCGTGGACCCGTCGATGATCCCCCGGCTCTCGGCGGACACCTACGCACCGGCCTTCGGCCTCGGAGTGGCAGTCGAGGCGAGGGCCGTCGGCCAAGTCGTGCAATCCGCCGCGGACGGGTGGTCCGAAGGCGACTGGGCGCTGTGCTGGGGAGGGTGGCGTGACTACGCGGTCGTGGACGCCAGTGAGGGGATCCGCATCCAGCCGCGCACCGGCCTGCCGCCCCACACGTGGCTGCACGTCATGGGCGTCCCGGGACTGACCGCCTACATCGGCCTGGTCGACGTGGCGCATGTGCGGCCGGGCGACCGGGTCTGGATATCGGCCGCAGCCGGCGCCGTCGGCTCGGTGGCGGCCCAGCTGGCCAAGGCCCGCGGCGCCTCGCTGGTGATCGGATCCGCCGGAGGTGCGGAAAAGGTGCGGTACCTCACCGGCACGCTCGGGCTGGACGCCGCTGTCGACTACCGCGCCGGCCACCTCGCCGAGCAGCTACGCGGCGTCGCGCCCGAGGGCATCGATCTGTACTTCGACAACGTCGGCGGCGGCCACCTGGAGGCGGCGCTCGACCTCATGCGCACGGGCGGCCGGGCCGCTCTCTGCGGGATGATCTCGGGCTACGGAAAGCCGCCCGGACCGGGACCCGGCAACCTCACGCAGCTGATCATCAAGCGCCTGCGGCTCGAGGGGTTCCTGGTCCTCGATCACCTGCACCGCCGGGCCGCGTTCGAGGAGGAGGTTCTCCCGCTGGTCGAGAACGGGACCCTGCATTCCGACGTGACCATCTTCGATGACCTGGAAAGCGCGCCGCAGGCGCTGCTCTCGCTGCTCGACGGCGCGAAGCTCGGCAAAGCACTGGTCCGCCCGTGAGGCGGGCCGGGGAAGTCGAAGACGCGATGGGCAACATCGTCCCATCCGGTGAGCCCGCCGTCGTGCTGTCCAGCCCGGCGAGATCCAGCAGCCCGTCCTTCAGCGATGCTACCTTCACGTCGCGGCCGTGCACGACCGTTAAGGGCCGAGCCGGGCTCCGGATGGGCGCGTAGCCGGGCAGGTCACCGGATCCCGGTGATGCGCGTCGGCGCGTTCTGAGAGGATCTCGGTTATGTCCGCAGAGATTCCGGCCGAAGCGCTCCAGCTGCGATCGCTGGTGCGAGCCGATCAGACCCTCGAGCTGTTCCTGGACATGGTCCCGGTGCCAGAGCCGGGACCAGACGAGGTTCTCATCAGGGTTGAGGCAGCACCGCTCAACCCGTCGGACATGGGCCTGCTGTTCGGCGGGGCTGATATGGCGGCCGCGGCGGCCAGCGGATCTGCGCAGCGCCCGGTGGTCACCGCGCCCATCCCCGATGCCGTCATGCGCGGCCTGGCCGGCCGGGTGGGGACGCCCCTGCCGGTCGGCAACGAGGGCGCGGGCACGGTGGTGGCCGCGGGCGAGTCGCCGGCCGCGCAGGCGCTGCTGGGCAAGGTCGTCGCCGCGGCGGGCGGCGGAATGTACTCGCAGTACCGGCCGGTCAACGTCGCGCTGTGCCTGGAGCTCCCGGCCGGAGCGACGGCGATCGACGGCGCGGCCTCGTTCGTGAACCCGATGACGGCGCTCGGCATGGTCGAGACCATGCGGATGGAGAATCACAGCGCGCTGGTGCACACCGCCGCAGCCTCCAACCTGGGCCAGATGCTCAACCGGCTCTGCCTCGAGCAGCAGATTCCGCTCGTGAACATCGTGCGGAAGCCAGACCAGGAAGCGACGCTCCGGGCGGCGGGTGCCGTCCACGTCTGCAACTCGACGTCCGCCGGCTTCATGGCTGAGCTGATCGACGCGCTCAAGGCCACCGGGGCCACGCTCGCGTTCGACGCCATCGGCGGCGGCCGCCTGGCGAGCCAGATCCTGACGGGCATGGAAGCGGCCGCCGGCGCCGCCGCGGGCGGCTACAGCAGGTACGGGTCGGCCGTGCACAAGCAGGTCTACATCTACGGATCGCTGGACCGCGGCCCGACCGAGCTGACCCGCACCTATGGCATGGCCTGGGGCATCGGCGGGTGGCTGCTGACCCCGTTCCTGCAAAAGGTCGGCCTGGCGCGCGTTGCGCAGCTGCGTGACCAGGTCGCGGCCGGGCTCACGACCACCTTCGCCAGCAGCTACACGGCACAGGTATCACTCCCGGGCGCGCTCTCCCTCGACGCGATCGCCGACTACGGCCGGCAGGCGACCGGCTCGAAATACGTCATCATCCCGAGCCGCGCCACTTAGGAGGGCTCGGCGAAACTCGGTGCAGCGTGGCTGTCCGCGCGCCCCTCGCCCGGATGTGCCCCGTGAGCCTTACCCCTCCCGCCAGCCCCCGCAATCCGTTCACGCTTTCGCCTCCGGCCAGGTTCATGCGCAATGGATGTCGCTCTCTACCCCTTGTTGAGGGGCGGGCCGGGCTGGCGGGGCTGGTGGGGACGGTGTGAGCTCGGGGAGGGTGACCGGATGGCGTGGGTTTGGGGCATGTGTGCCACAACCCCCCGTCTATCGGGGCATGTGTGCCACAAGCCCCGTATCACCGGGCCCGGGCCCGGGCCCGGGCCCGGAGGCGTGGTTCCTCCGCCGGACGCGGACCTCACGCCCCCGGGCGAATCCATCCCGGGGGGTCTGCCCTGAGCGGCGAACCGGCCTGACCGAGGCTGGAGGGCTTTCGCAGTACCCACCCTGGTGCTGCCACCGCTCGGGCCCGCCTGATCAGGTGTCATGCATCGCGGAAGGTCAAGGCCAGCGCGCCGAGGAGGAGGGCGCCGGCGGTCCACAGGGCGACGGCGCCGAGGCCCTGCCACGGGGTGAGCGGCAGGCTGTCCAGCCCGATCGTGGCCTGGGCGTCCAGGCCGGCGGGCAGGGGGCCGATCTGGTCCAGGTGCCGGGCGAGGGTCGGGTTGGAGACGACGGCCGCGGCGAGCGGGAACAGGTACAGCACGCCGAGCACCAGGCCGATGGCGGCCGCGGAGTCGCGCACCGCGGCGGCGAGCCCCAGGCTGAGCAGGGCGACGAGCGTCAGGTACAAGACCGCGCCGACGGCGGCCCGGAGATCGGCGCCCGCGGTGAGGGACGCGTACCCGTGCGCGGGGGTGAAGCCGTGGCCCGGCAGGATCAGCCGCCCGGCGAGCGCGGAACCGGCCACGGCCAGCGCCGAGGCGATGAGCACCGGGCCGGCGAGCACCGCCGCCTTGGCGAAGAACCAGGCCAGCCGCCGCGGCATCGCGGTGAGCGACAGCTTGACCATCCCGGTGCTGTACTCGTTGCCGATGGCCAGCACCCCGGCGACGGCTGCTACCGCCTGGCCCGGGTAGATCCCGGTGAAGCTGACCTTCGCCGGGTCGATCCCGCAGGTGGCTGACGGGCACCAGGCGGCGGCGGCCGCCGCCGCCCCGACGGCGACGGTCAGCGCGACGACCCCGGCCAGCAGCCAGGATGGGCCGGCCACGGTACGGAACTTCGTCCACTCGGCGTGCAGGGCCTGGCCCAGCAGGCAACGAGGCGGAGCGACCCGGGCCGTGACGCTCATGCGTCTCTCCGGCGCAGCAGGTAACAGGCCAGCGCCAGCGCGGCGGCCGCCCACGCGCACTCCACCGCCAGCCCGGCCCACGGCGCGAGCGGGTAGTACCCGGCATTCGGCTGGTAGACGGCGATGAGCTGGTAAAACTGCGGGACCGCCTGCTGTACGGACCAGGCGGCGGCCGGGGTGATCCGCAGCAGCCACAGTGGCGCGTCGCCGTTCCCGCCCTGCAGCGGGCCCAGGACGAGCAGATACGGGACGAGCACCACCACGATCACGAGGGCGACCGCCGGCGCGCTGCGCCGCACCGTGGCGCCGATCGCGAGCGCGAGCACCGCGGCCACGGCGAGCAGCGCCCCGGTGCCGACGACCATCCGTACCTCGGTGAGCAGCGAAACCGGCCAGGCCAGGCCGCCGGCCCGGCGCAGCAGGGGAGTGCCGACAGCGAGCGCGAGGGCGGCGGCGACCAGCCCGGCGACGAAACCGACCGCGCCGATCACGACGGCCTTGGCGGCCAGCAGCCGGCCGCGGCGGGGTGCGGCGGTCAGCGAGACGCGGATCAGCCCGCGCCGGTACTCGGCGGTGATGAACATCGCGGCCACCACGATGAGCGGGATCAGCCCGAAGAACGTCCCGGTCAGCGCCCGCTGGAGAGATTGACCACGCCCGCTGTACGTGCTCCCGGCGGCGGGGCTGATGTCGCCGGAACCGGTCACGGTGATCGTGCCGGCGCTCTGGCGGAACGCGCCCGGCGCTGACACGAAGTTCGCGTCGACGCCGCCTACGTCGGTGCCCGTCCATCCGGTAGCGGGCCAGGAGAGCCCGACGTGGCCGAAGACGCCCGTAGCCGTGATGAAATTGCCGTCGTCCGGTTCGGCGGCGAAGAGCCCGGCCTGCACGGTGGAGGTCAGGCCCGGGAGGGTCGCGGTGCCGACCGGCGTCCAGTGCGTGCCGTCGGCCGAGTCGTACCCGGTGATCGTTCGGCCGTCGCGGACCAGCCGCAGCCAGCGCGGCGCGGACACGGAGACGTTCCCGGCCAGGCCGGGTGTGTCGTCGACGTAGTCCCATTGCATCCGCACGCCGTGGGTCCCGGTGACCATCATCGCCGCATACGCCGAGCCCTGCGACGTGTTCTCCTTGATGATGATCCCGGCCTTGGACCACGGCGGCAGCCCGGGTCCCGTCTGGGGCCCGTCTGATTCCTGGCCAGCCGGGAGGACGGCGACCTGGCCGGTCAGCGACGTCAGCTGCGCGGTGATGGTGCCGTTCCCGGTCACCGGCTGATGCACGAAGTAGAACGCGTCCGTGACCGGCTCACCGCCGGGCCCGGTCGGCTGGGCCGGGCAGGCGGCCGCGTGCGCCGCACCGCTGGCCGCGGTGCACCCGCCGCCGACGTCAGCGGCGAGGAACGCAAAGGCGGGTATCGAGACGATCGTGACGAGCACCGCGATCAGCCATCCGCGCACGGTGCGGAACTTGGTCCACTCGGCGTGCACCAGGTACCGGAAGCTTTCCCGCTCCGGGGTGGCCGGGCAGCGAGGTGGCGGCACGGTCTCCGTCGTCATGACGTCGCCTCCGCCCGATACTCGACGCTCTGGCTGGTTAGCTCCATGTAGGCCTGCTCGAGGGTGGCCCGGTGAGCGGTGACCTCGCTGAAGGGGATCGCGTGGCCGGCCAGGATAGCCACCATTCGTTCTGACGAAAGGTTTGAAACCGTGAGCACGCCGGAACCCGTGGCGGTGACCTCAGCCCCGGCACCGGCGAGCACCGCCGTCGCGCCGGCCGGTGCGGTGGTGCGCAGCGTGATGCGGTCGCCGGAGACGGCGGCGATGAGGTCGGCGACGGAAGTGTCGGCGATCACCCGGCCGCGGCCGACGACGACCAGGTGGCCGGCGCCACCCTCTGTGAGCAGAGCCTCCAGTTCGCTCATCAGGTGGCTGGACACCAGCACCGCGCGGCCCTGGGCCGCCAGCGACCGCAGGAAGCCCTTCATCCAGACGATGCCCTCGGGGTCCATGCCGTTGAACGGCTCGTCGAAGATCAGCACCGCCGGGTCACCGAGCAGCGCCGCGGCGATGCCAAGCCGCTGCCGCATGCCCAGGGAGTACCCGCCGGCCTTGCGGCGGGCGGCCGAGGTCAGGCCGGCCGCCGCGATCACCTCATCGACCCGGCCGGCCGGCAGGCCCTGGGAGTGGGCCAGCCACAGCAGGTGGTGGCGCGCGCTGCGGCTGGGCTGCAATGCCCCGGCGTCCAGCAGCGTGCCCACCTGGCGCAGCGGGTTCCTCAAGGTGCGGTACGGGCGGCCGCCGATGGTGGCGGTGCCCTCGTCGGGAGCGTCCAGGCCGACGACGACGCGCATGGTGGTCGACTTGCCGGCGCCGTTCGGCCCGACGAAGCCGGTCACCTGGCCGGGACGGACCGTGAACGTCATCCCGTCCAGCGCCTGCGTCGAGCCGAACCGCTTGCGCAGTCCGTCAATCTCGATGGTCGCGTTCATGGGACAGAGGGTGCCGCAGCCAGCGGGTGCGCCGCATCGGGCCGCGGGCACATCTGCGCGGTGCCGGTGTAGCGGGGGGCGTATGCCCACAGGCAGACGACATGGCCCGGCCAGGCGGCTACGATCCGTGCCGTGAGCATGACCCGGCGGACCGGAGGCGTCTAGATATGTTCATGTGGGGATCCCCGGTGCTTCTCTGCGCCCTGCTGGCTTCCGCCCTCCTGCTGCGCCGCATGCCGCTCGTGGCCCTGGCCGTGACGCTGGCCGGGTCAGTGGTCCCTAGCCTGGCGCCGCCGGAACAGATACCGGCGAGCTCCCTGCAGGTCGTCTTCGCCTGCGCGGCGGGCCTTGAGGTCTGCTACCTGGCGGCGACACGCACCCGCAGGGTCTCGCTAACCGGGGTAGCCGTGGCCGGCGCGGGCCTGCCCATCCTGGTCTTGGAATTTCCGCTTCCGGACCAGCTCCCGAACGGCCGCTCAGGGATGCCCGTGCCCCTTATCACGATCGCCGTACCCCTGGCCATGATCATTGCCTGGCTCATCGGGAACTCGATCCGGCAGGCCCAGGCCCGGACCGAACTGGTGCGGGCCCAGGCGGCCGCCCAGAGCGCGATCGCGGAGCGGCTGCGGATCGCCCGCGAACTGCACGACATCGTGGCGCACAGCATCGGCATCATCGCGATCCAGGCAGGCTCGGGCCGCCGGGTCTTCGACACCAGTCCCGGCGAGGCGCGCGACGCCCTGGCCGCCATCGAGACCACCAGCAGGGAGACGCTGTCCGGGCTGCGGCGGATGATGACCGGGCTGCGGCGCGCCGAGCCCCTGGAGCCCGGGCCGGGGCACGCACCGCTCGGCCCCGCGCCCGGCCTGGCCGACCTCGACCAGCTGGCCGCCATGACCCTGGACGCGGGCGTGCAGGTCGACATGGAATGGCTCGGCAGCCGGGAACCGCTTCCGGCCGATATCGACCTGTCGGCGTTCCGCATCATCCAGGAAGCGGTCACCAACGTGGTCCGCCACGCCGGCACCGACCGGTGCCTGGTCTGGATCGACCAGCAGGACGGGTACCTGTCGATCGAGGTCACCGACAGCGGGCGCGGCGCCCCGGTCAGCAAGGTCAGCGCGGCCGGGACCGGCTACGGGATCACCGGTATGCGCGAGCGGGCCGCGCTGCTCGGCGGCGACTTCTGTGCCGGGCCGCGCCCCGGCGGCGGCTTCCGGGTCGCCGCCCGGCTGCCTGTGCCCGGTCCGGCCCGGTGACCATCCGGGTCATCCTGGCCGATGACCAGCCGCTGGTCCGGGCGGGCCTGCGCAGGCTGATCGAGCAGACCCCCGGTATCGACGTGGCCGGCGAGGCCGGAACCGGGGCCGAGGCGGTCCGGCTGGCCAGGGACACCCGCCCCGACGTGGTGATCATGGACATCCGGATGCCGGGCATGGACGGCATCGAGGCCACCCGGCTGATCACCGCCGGCGAGACGTACGCCCGGGTGCTCGTGCTCACCACGTTCGACGACGATGACTACGTCTACGGCGCGCTGCGGGCCGGGGCGAGCGGGTTCCTGGTCAAGGACATGGCGCTGGAGGACATGCTGACCGCGATCCGCGTGGTCGCGGCCGGCGACGCCATGATCGCGCCGGCCGTCACCCGCCGCCTGATCGGGCAGTTCGCCGGCCAGCCCCGTTCAGACCGCAGACCTAAGGAGCTGGCCGGGATCACCAGCCGCGAACGCGAGGTCCTCAGGCTGGTGGGCCTGGGCATGTCCAACGCGGAGATCGCCGCCGCCCTGTACATCGCCCCGGGCACGGCCAAGACTCACGTCGCCCGGCTGCTGGCCAAGCTGGGGGCCAGGGACCGGGTACAGCTCGTCATCACCGCGTACCAGGCCGGCCTGCTCGACCCCTGAGGCGGCCCGTCGCGAGGTCAGAGCCCCAGGATCTGTGCCTTCTTGGCGGCGAACTCCTCCTCGGTGAGGATGCCCTGGTCCTTGAGGGCGGCGTACTGCTTGAGCTGTTCGATCTCCGGGCTCTCGGCGGCTTCGGCTGCGGCAGGTTCATCTGCCGGGGCAAGGTCAGGCGGGGCATCCTGGGCCTGGGCGGCCGCGGCGCTCCGCTGCGCGGACCTGGCTCCCATGTTGGCTGCGGTCCCGGCCACGACCGCGGTGGTCGCTATTCGCGCAATGGGTCGACGTCGCAACGGCATATCAATCGCCTCCTGTTGTCTTGGTGCCGTGGGCGGGAGGGCCGCTCGGCGCGGATGGTGCGGGCTGGTCGATCTCAGTCGAGGGCGTCGGCCAGGGTGCTCATCGTCTGTTCGATGATCTCGCGCGGGATTCGTGCGCCCTCGAGGATGACTCCGTTTGCGTTGCGCACTGCTGCCGCGAACGGGGCCGCCCAGGTGTCCTCCCAGATGAGCAGCGCTGCTGAGGAGTTCGGCTCGAGGCTCTGGGCGGCGTAGGCGATGTCTTCGTCGGTGAGAATCCCGCCCACCTCGGCGTCGAGGCCGGCGAACGCTGCCAGCTCCTCGACAGCGTCGTATTCGACCACCTCCACCCGGCCGGCGGCGTCCTTGCTGATGAAGGTGAGGTCGATGATCCTGACCAGCCCGCGGTCGAGGAGCTTGGCCAGCTCCGGCACGATCTGACCGGTGAACTTGTTGTCCGGGAAGCCGAGAATCAAATATTCCACCGGGCCGATGCTCATAGCCAGTCTCCCTCCGGGCCCCGGCGTCCGCGGAGCACCACTACGACAAGTCTGCCAAGAACGACGAAAGGGCCGTCACCCCTGGCGGATGATTCACGCGGAAGCAGTGGCCCTAGTCGTCGGGTAGCTGCCGCAGCCAGGCGGCGATGGCCCGGCCGATCTCGGCGCCGCAGTCCTCCTGGAGGAAATGGATGCCGGGCACTGTCACCTCGGCCTGGTCGGGCCAGCCGCGGCAGAAGTCCCGGACGGCGCCGGTCAGGATGCTGCCCGGTTCGGCGTTGATGAACAGCTTGGGCAACCCGGTCGAGGCAGCCAGCCAGGCGGCGTAGGCGGCGCAGGCCTGGTGGACGTCGGCCGGCTGTCCGGCGATGGGGATCTGGCGGGGCCAGATAAGGGTGGGCAGCCGGCCGTCGCCGCGGGCGGCGAACGGGCGGCGGTACTCGCCCATCTCGTGCTCGGTGAGCGGGCGCAGGACCGAGGCGGGCAGAATGCGCTCGACGAACACGTTACGGTCCAAGATCAGTTCCTCGCCTGCCGCAGAGCGCAGCCGCTGGAAGATCGACCGGGCATTGGCGGGCCATTCCTCCCACCCCGCGACGGGGCGGACCAGGGCCTCCATGTAGGCGATGGCCCGGACCTGCCCCGGGTGGCGGCGCGCCCAGTCAAACCCCAGGGCGCTGCCCCAGTCGTGCCCGACCAAGACCACATCGCCGCTCACGCCCAGCACCTCGAGCAAGGCGTCCAGGAACTCCCGGTGGCAGGCGAAGGTGTACCGGTCCCGCTCGCCCGCGTCGAGCTTGTCCGAATCGCCCATGCCGATCAGGTCCGGGACGATGCACCGGCCCAGGCCCCGCACCGCAGGCAGCACCGCCCGCCATAGGTAGGACGACGTGGGGTTGCCGTGCAGCAGTACGATGGGCCGCCCGGTCCCCGATTCGACATAGGCCATCTGGCGGCCCAGGACCCGGGCGGACCGCTTGGCCGCCCGCCACTGTGACGGGGTCACCGCACTCCTCACTCCCGTTTCGGCGATGGTAACGCCGTATGGCCGCCGGCGTGCTGCTGGCCGCATAGGCTCGGGCGGTGACTGACGGCTCGGGCCGCCGGTTGAGAGCAACTCAAGGAGAGGGCGAGCATGAGTATCACCAGGCCGGAGATCGACTTTCCCGGCGGCGAACCGCCGGCCGAACTGCAGATCACCGACATCTGGGAAGGGGACGGCCGCGAGGCACGCCCAGGCGACCTGGTCAAGGTTCACTATGTCGGAGTCGCGTACTCCACCGGGGAGGAATTCGACGCCAGCTGGAACCGGGGTGATCCGTTGCAGTTCCAGCTCGGCGCCGGGCGGGTCATCGCCGGCTGGGATCAGGGCGTGCAGGGCATGAAGGTCGGCGGCCGCCGTCAGCTGGTCATCCCGCCGGATCTGGCCTACGGCGACCGGGGCGCCGGGCACGCGATCGCGCCGGGCGAGACCCTCATCTTCGTGTGCGACCTGGTTTCGATCTGAAATCAGCCCCCATGACCGAACTCACCGATGCCTCCGGCGCATTCGGGTACGGCGACTCGATCCTCGTCGGCGAGCGGGTGCGGCTGCGCGGCGTGCGTGAGGACGACCTGCCCGCCCTGGCGAAGTGGGCGATGGACCCCGGGCGCATGGCCACGCTGTCGGGCCGGGTGGCCCCGCCGTCGGAGACCGCGGCGAAGGAGCGCATCGAGGAGTGGAGCGCGAACCAGGACGGCGACCTCGGCTTCGCCATCGAGACACTCGATGATCCGCCGGTGCTGATCGGCAACATCGGGTTGTGGGGCGCTCAAGCCAAGGACCGGTGCGCGACGGTGGGCATCGCCCTGGGCCGTGAGTACATCGGCCGTGGCTACGGCACGGACGCCATGCGCGTCATCGTCGGCTACGGGTTCCGCGAGATGGGGCTGCACCGCATTCAGCTCAGCGTGGCCCCGTTCAACGCCGCCGGGATCCGCGCTTACCGGAAGGCGGGATTCGTCGAGGAGGGCCGCCTTCGCGAGGCGGTGCTGCACGACGGGCGCTGGTACGACGAGGTGCTGATGTCCATCCTCGACCACGAGTGGGCGGCCCACTAGAGAGGGGCTGTTGGTAGCCTGGCGGGTGCCGCTCCGCTTCCTCGTGGGCGCTGAGCCGGGCCTGGTTCATCCCTGCTGGTCCATGGATTCCGCTGAGCCGCGCAAGGCAGCGCGGCCGCCGCCGGGCCGGCCGCGCCGCACGACGTCCCGGACGGTACGTGTGACGGTATGGCCAGCCGGGATCGGAGCGGGCCTGGCTTGGCCGGCGGGCGAGGAGGACGCCGTGAGCGAACTGGACCGGCTGGAAGCGGCGCTCGGCGAGTGCCGGGAGATGATCCGGGAGGCGCACGCCGCGACGAAGGATCTGCGCGCTGCGGTACGTGAGGCCAGGCAGGAGGTGCGCACCCTGGCCACCGACGAGGTGGCCGCTCACATCCAGGCTGAGGTGTCGCAGCAGCTGGAGGAACTGGGTGAACGGACCCGTGCGGCGGTTACCGCGGCGACGCAGAAGGTGATCTCCGAGTTCGACCGGTTCGGTGAGTCGTTGCTGGGAAAGGAGGCCTACTGGCAGAAAGCCAGCGGCCGCCGCGCCGCCGCGCGCCCTGATACCGATGTGGTGCCGCCCGGCATCCTGCCCGGGGACGACACCGGCTGATGCGCTCGGGCGGCGCCCGTCAGACGCCCAGGCTGCTCTTGGCCGCGGCCTGGAAGGCTCGGAACGGCAGCAGCCGCTTAGCCAGCAGGCCGGCTCGCTCGCTCGCCTTGCCGACCGATACCCGCCGGGGCGGGCGGCGGGATTCCAGCACTCGCCGCACCACGGCCGCCACGTCGGCGGCGGGCACGCCGTTCGCCTCATCGCGTTCCATGAGACCGACGGCCTTGGCCAGGGCGGCGCCGTAGACCGGATCGCCGTCGGCCGCCTGCGCCATCCGGCGGCTGGCCGTGAAGTCCGTCTTGACGTTGCCCGGCTCGACCAGCGTCACCCGCACGCCGAGTGGCGCCACCTCGTAGGCCAGGGCTTCACCCAGGCCCTCCAGGGCGAACTTGCTCGCGCTGTAGAACGCCTGGAACGGGATGCCGATCACGCCGCCGATGGAGCTCATCAGCACGATCCGCCCGCCGCCTTGCGCCCGCATGGCGGGCAGCACCTGCCGCACGACCCGCACGCAGCCCCAGAAGTTCGTCTCCAGCTGGGCCTTGGCCTCCGCGATCGTGCACTGCTCGACCGCACCGGCCAGGCCCCACCCGGCGGAAGCGACAAGCGCGTCGAGCCGGCCGCCGGCCGCCAGCAGGCCCGCCACGCCGGTGCGCACCGAATCGTCATCGTCGACATCCATGACCAGGCCAGCCCACCCGCCCGAGGTCCTCCCGCGCCTGCTTGCTCCCGTGACGGCCCAGCCGGCCGCATGCAACTCCCCGGCGCAGGCCCGGCCGATGCCAGCCGACGCCCCGGTGACCAGTACCCGCCTGGCTCCGCCGCTCATGGGTGCTCCGATCTCCCCGCCGGCCCCGGCCGCCCGGCGGGCAAGCCAGTCACCGAATCGTATGCCTGAGCTGCCTGCCGTACGATCGCGTTGATGAGGGCTTGACCGGAGCCGCCGGGCCATGCCCGGACTGACGGGAGGACCTGGTGGACGCAGAGCCGGAGCGTCAGCTGGCTGACCCGCCGGCCACCTGGCGGGAGCACTGGTTCGACCACCGCCAGTTGCTCCGGCTGTACCACAGCGACGAGCACTGCGCGATCTACGTGGACCCCGACGTGCGCTGGGCCGAGATCCGGTGGCTGCCCCGGTTCATCAATGTGACCTGGCAGTACTCCAAGGCAACCTACGGCGACGCGTTCGGGCCGGACCCGCGGATCTACTCCATCCACCACGCCGGGCGGCACGGCGGCGGCCACGCGGGCTACTACGTCAGCCCGGTCCACGACTATCACAACGTCAGCGACTGCGGGCTGGACACCTGGCGGGAAGGCAACACCCTGGCTCGCGAGCTGCCCGCTCATGAGATCGGGCATTCCGTGGAGAGCGCCAACAACGGCGCCCACGGCTCACCGGCCTATGAGATCTGGGGCGACAGCAAGTGGGCCGAGTTCTACATCTATGACCTGTACACCGCGCTGGGCATGGACCGCGAGGCCAAGGACGTCTACCGCCGCTTCTCCGGGAACACCGACGATTTCCCTCGCCGGCGGACCCGCTGGTTCCGCGACTGGTTCTATCCGCTCTGGCGGGACTGCGGGCGGGCCGAGGTCATGAACCGGTTCTTCCGGGAGCTGGCCCGGTACTTTCCCCGCGACTCCGGCGGCACCTACACGCGGCGGATGAACTGGGGCGAGTACGTCCACTTCACCAGCGGTGCCGCGGCCGCCGACCTGAGCGGCCAGGCCGCCCGCGCTTTCGGCTGGCCCCGCGAGTGGGCCGGCCAGCTGGAGCGCGCCCGCCAGCAGTTCCCCGCCATCACGTACTGAGCAGCGGGCGCGGTATCGCGCCGGCTCAGTTCAGCCCGGACCATAGGTACTGAGCGGCGATGGCGATGGCGAGGATGCCGACGATGCGGCGGATCAGGGTGTCGGGGAGCCGGGATTGCATGCGGGCGCCGGTGTAACCGCCGATGATGCCGCCGATGCCCAGGGCGATGCCGGTGGGCCAGTTCGGGGCCACCGGGCCCTTGCTGAACGACAAGATGGTGAAGGTGATCACCCCGCCGAGCGAGGTCACGAAGGTGGAGGCGAGGGCGGCCGGGGCGACCTCGGAGGCCGGGCGGCCGGACCCGATCAAGACCGGAGACAAGATAGCGCCGCCGCCGATCCCGTAGATGCCGCCGACGCAGCCGGTCAGGCAGGCCAGGACGACCAGCACGGGAGCCGGGATCCGGCGGGCCGGCCGGGCCTGGCCGTCGCGGGCGGGGCGGGCGGCGGCGAGCCAGATCCCGAGCGGCAGCAGCAGGGCGGCGATCAGCAGGTCGAAGGCGTGGGGGCCGGGGACGAGTTCGACGCGGATGACGGACCCGGCGATCACGCCGGGCAGGGTGCCGGTGATCAGCAGCAGGGCCAGCCGACCGCCGGTCTGGTGCTGACGCCGGTACCGGTACAGCGCGCCGGGGGTGGAGACCACGTTGTAGAGCAGGTTAGTGGGGGTGACGGCCGGGCTGGGCGTGCCCAGCACGCTGACCTGGAACGGGAGCAGCAGGACCGCGCCCGAGATACCCGCCGGGGTGGCTGCGGCCGAGACGGCGAAGGCCGCCGCCAGAGCCACGGCCTCGGTCCACCCAGTGCCGAGCACGCGGCCACAGTAACCGGTGCCGGGCCTCCCGCACACCCGATGACTGGCAAGTTTGCGCAGGTAAAACCCTGTTGGCGGCCCGCCCGCTGACCATCGAGCCCGGGCACCCCTAGGTGGCCGATGGTGGCCATGCTGCCCTTGTCCCGGTACGCGAAGGGCGCCGTTCCGGCCTCGCC
>Ga0335072_10005152_pt1 | contig 19271 bp, 15 predicted proteins | sample Lox_Sample_21_FD_206725 | JGI IMG/M metagenome (GOLD analysis project Ga0335072, IMG submission 206725) | Soil microbial communities from Loxahatchee National Wildlife Refuge, Florida, United States - Lox_Sample_2.1 | ecosystem: Environmental > Terrestrial > Soil > Wetlands | place: USA...
GATCGAAGTCAAGTGTACCTGACCTATCAAGTGCTGAGACGTGAGTGAACTCATCGTCGGCATCACCTTCTTTAGCATCTTCTAGGTCGTCAAAATCATTATCGAAGTCATCGAATGGAACTTTGGCTGGCGGCGTCGGTTGTGCTGCTGCGGCCTTTGGCAAACCTCCGAATAAAGCTTGTCCTCCCGTCAATGGCGGACTGCTGAGGGGAGGTTCATTTGAGTGTGGAGGAGAAGTAGGATCTTCACGCGTAGGAAGCAGCCCCGAAAACTCGGCAACTTCTGCATGTGCCCTTTCATGGGGTGAAACAGTCTTGTCGTACGTTGGCGGCGGTGCTTGAGCACTCGCAGTTGGAGGATCTCCGCCCATACTTGCTGCAGAAGCACTGTGTGAAAATAGAGACCTTGAAGGAAATGGGCTACTGGCGCCATCCGTGGCACTTTGTGTTGGTGGCGGAGAAGATTGATTTTGCAAGGAGCTTTCCTTCCTTGAGTGACTGGGAGATGCAGAGGTGAAGTCATCTTCAAAACCGCCATGACCGCCACTGGTGTCAGAATCATCGTCATCTGGCTCTAGGTCGCGTAAGGGTGGGAATTCCGTGTTGAAGCTCCTAGTAGCTTTGGCGGTCTGATTAGAAGACGGTTGTGATGTGTCCTGTTGTTCCTTAGTTGTACTAGGGCCTCCAAAACCTGCAAATGCAGCGTCGAAGTCATTCTTGGCGGCGACAGGCGACCGGACTTGCTCCTTATTTAAAGAGAACGGGTCGGTAGAGCTTCTCCCTGGGGCTTGTTCGCTCAACGCACTCTCTCCAGTATGGCTCACCGTAACAAAAGAGCTTGAATCTCCCGGGATAGAATCGTTGATATTACTCGTAGAACGCGCCTCGCCCGTCGCAGGAGAAGCGGAAGCATTCTGGCTGAATGGCGAGGCCATCACAGGTGCGACCTCTGTCTGCCCACTTGGTGGCAAGCCTGTAGGCGTCGTACCCGTATAACTTGTCGGGGTATCGGCACCCATTGTTGAACTCTCGTCATATCTGCTTGCTGGGGCCGAAACTTGGCGAGATGAGCTCAGCGAATTGTTTCGTTCTGGCGGAAACGGAAGGAAGCTTGAACTGATTTGCCTCGACTCCGGTGGTGCAGGCGGCTCAATTGGCTGGGCCATCTCTCGTGGAGATGTACTTCTTTGAGATAATGATGGAGAACCTACCTCACTACTTTCAGCCGGACGTGTAGGGAGACTTGTAGTCATGGCTGGCGACGGAACACCGCGGGGTGACTCCACCTCTTGTTTGTATGTTGTTGGCGGCATACCCGCATCTCGATGAGTTTCGGCAGCGGCAAACGAGGGCCCGAATACGTTCTCAAATGAGCGATCTGCTTCCTGAGCCGGAGATCGCGCGAACGATGGGGACGCAACATCCGAAGAAATGCTCGCCTGACGTCTAAAGAAGGGGTTGTTTGCACTCATAGTCGACAAGGTAGGACTCGCCACAGGGGGGGGGCTTTGAGCTTGAGTGCTGGCCGCAATAGCTCTGGCCTGCTCTTCATTACTTTTGGTAAGCTCATCAACCTCTGTCTTAAGTTTGTCGCGTTCGCTTTCATTTGTAGCTAGTTGTTTCTTGTTAATGGCGACAAGTCCTTTCTGCTGGCGAGCTTCTGACCTGAGTTTCTCGAGCTGTGGCTTCATTTGGGCAATCTCGGCATTCAGAACCCTCATGCGCTCTTTCAAGCTCGCATTTTCTTGCTGATCCGCTTGTAGGGCGGTCACAATTTGGCGATGCTGGTTCTGCAAGTCCTGGTAGGTACCGTCAATCATCGCAATTTCTTGTTGCAGCTTCTTTGTCTCATTTCGAGAGGTTGTGAGACGTTCCTGCAAGCTGCGGACATCTTTGACTTCTTGCTCATATAATGAACGAAGCTGTGACAGACGAAGCTCAAAGTCCCGTTTCTGTGTTGTGGCCTGATTGAGCTCGTTCTGCGACGTTGAACGTTGAGCTTGCACCTCCTGCATTTGCTTTGATAGTGTACCAACTTGATTGGATAAGTTTGCAAGCTCGGTGGTTTCATTTGTCAGTTTCTTATTTACTTCGGGATCATTATCCCCGAGCAGGTCATCAATAGCCGCCGGTGCAGCCCTAGCCTGTTGGGCTGGTACTGAGCTGCTAGAAGCACTAGGAATATTATGGGCTAATGTTTGCCCAAAGGTGGAGGAAGGGACAAACGGTTTGAATGATGTTTGATGATGCGGAGGAGTGCCAGCGTGAGCGGGAGATGATGGTGTTAATGGCGTCCTAGTACTGCCAAACGGATCACCGCCAAATCCAGCGGAACTGCCTGTGGACAATGGCACTTGTGCTGGTGCTGAAGTTGCAGAGGGGGTCGATAATGCATCCAGTCCGAAAAGGTCATCTGCTGCAGATTTTGACATCTGACTTGCGCTCGGATCAAAGGCGGGTGCTGCAGCTTGAGCTGGGCCCCGAATCTGACTTCTCATGCTCGGTGGGACTAAGTTAGGGGGCAGTGAGGATGGTAATGTGTCTCTTCCGTCGCGTTTGCTACGCTGCTGCCGAATGAGATACATTGCAACTGCGAATTCATCTCTATTTAAGCGGCCCTCAGAATTTATGTCTGCAAGATCCCAAATTTGAGCCAGAACCTCTTCGGGAAGCTTTGAGTTGCTGAAGAAGGGTACCGCCTCGTCACCGGTAATGAAGCCTCTGTTTGTTTTATCAAGCCCAGCATAGATCCCATCAAATACTGCTTTGTCCGTTGGACTAATCGCCCAATCAATGCCCTGCCCTGTAAGTTGGGGTGCTTGTGGTGCGGCGCCATATGCTGAACGGCCGAGAGGACTTCCAGCTCGACCTCCATTAACACCACTGAACTGCCTGGGAATCGCAGAAATTGGTGAAGCACCTGGAGCAATATTTGGCACTTGTCGAGCTGGCGGTATTCGTCGAGTAGCCGCCTCATAGAGTCCAGCAGGAAGTATTGATGGTAACGCCCTTAGAGATCCGGATTTAAAAGATGCTAGCAGGTGCATAGCTATAATGAATTCTGGAAGCACGAGCGCTCCGCGTTGCTCTGTGTCCGCCAAGTTCCAGACTCCTCCCAATATCTCGTTCGGCAATCCAGCCTTTTCGAATATTTGCTTCGCTTGTTCGCCAGGTAAGATTCCATCTTGGGCACCAGATTTCTCAAATAATGCTGAGTATTGATTGACTTTCTCTGGTGTTAATGGAGGAACTCTGATGGGCCCTCCACTGACTTGTGGTCGCAGTTGTCCTGGAGGAGGCCCGGGAGGAGGTAGAGGAACACCTCCCGCACCAAGATTCCCATCGAATTTGGGTAAAGGACCAGGTTTAAATGCAAGCTCTGGAGTTGGATCTTGACCGGCTTGGTAATGACCAATCAATCGTAGCACAATACCAAAGCCAGCCGGAGTGAGAAGTCCTCGATTTTCCTTGTCAGCGATTTGCCAGATCTAGAATCATCATTGATTAGTATAAGGTGTTTCAAATTAGGCCCAGCTATTAGAAGCCAGGGCGTGGCATAATGAAGTCCACAAAGTGCTCACCTCCCCCAGGATACGTGGCTCAAGCCTAGTCTGCTCGAAGAACTTAACGGCGACCTCTCCAGTCACAACCCCAAGACCCTCTCTATCCGCTTGTCGAAATAGTTGACCGAATACACGCTTCTCTTCTGGGGTGAGATTAAGACTCCCCGTTCCTATCAGGAAATCATTAGTTTGATCCTGCATTTTTACTTATGAATTGCGGCGGCTGATCCGGAGATGCAAAAAGACGTGTGGGAGCTCGATTTAGAGAGCTTTCGTAACTCACCAGGATCAACACCACTCGCGTCCGCCATCAGGCTTCACTGGTACCCAAATGAACCCGTTCGCAACAAAAAGCACAAAACAACAGCAAATCTGCAGCTGCTCCGAGCACATATGCCTTAAACCTCGAAGTAGCTCCCAATCGCAAGTGCACGACGTGGTCGCTTCGATGAATGCTGAGCACATTGCGCCGGAGCGCGGCAAGATGAAGCCCGAGTTAGCTTCAGAAGCGATGCGGAGGATGCCGCTTCAAAGCCTAGTGGGACAGCTACCACTTTAGCTTTGATGTACAACATTACACGGGCACAGCAGGACAGTTATGGTTTATGGCACTTATGTACCTATTCTTGTCTTTAAGTAATTGTGGGTTACTCGAATACAAGAAGGCAGTTTAGTAAATCTAACAGAGGGAAAGTCCCCATATCTCAGAAATTGACAGTGCAGACAGCTCTAGTGGACCCTTATTAACATGACGTAAGCTCCAGATCTCCAGGCGAAGCATTATGTAGCGGAGTCAAGTACCAAACCGCGCTTCTCCGAGGAAATCTCTGGCAAGGGGCTTGACAAATGCCTGAAAGATAGGATACCTAGTACTCGGCCTCGACAGCCTCCTCGCCCTCAAGAGAGTCTGTAGCAACTTCCTCGTAATCCCGCTCAAGTGCAGCCAGGTCCTCCCGCGCCTCAGAGAACTCGCCTTCCTCCATACCCTCACCAACGTACCAGTGCACAAAGGCACGCTTGGAGTACATAAGATCGAACTTATGTGAGAGAGCAGACCATGCTTCTGCGATAGCTGTTGTGTTGGAAAGCATGCAGCTGGTTATCTAATTAGTGGATATTTCTTTCGGGTGGGATAGACTAGCTTACACAGCGCGGTTGACCTTAGCAAGATCACCGTTCGGAACCATCTGGGGTGGTTGATAGCAGATACCAATCTTGAAGCCAGTTGGGCACCAGTCAACGAATTGGATGGTCCTCTTGGTCTTGAGGGCGGCAACAGCTCCGTTGACATCCTTGGGGACAACGTCACCACGATACAGGAGACAAGTAGCCATGTATTTTCCATTGCGCGGATCGCACTTCACCATCTGGTTGTTGGGCTCAAAGCAGGACATGGAGATCTCCTGGACAGAGTTGGCCTCGTGAGAGGCCTTGGCAGCAGACACAATCGGGGCGTAAGCAACAAGCGGGAAATGGATACGTGGATAAGGCACCAAGTTAGTCTGGAACTCATTGAGATCAACATTAAGCGAACCATCGAAACGGAGCGAAGCAGTGATTGAAGAGACGACTGTAGAGGATATAGTTAGCACACGTTCCTGGGGATGTCCATATTGGTCGTACCTTGAGCAATCAAGCGATTCAAATTCTCATAGTTGGGTCTCTCCAATCCAAGATTTCGACGGCAAATACCATAGATCGCCTCGTTGTCCACCATGAACGAACAGTCAGAATGCTCAAGTGTAGTATGGGTTGTAAGAATAGAGTTGTATGGCTCAACAACGGAGGTTGCGGTCTGTGGAGCAGGGTAGACGCAGAACTCCAACTTGCACTTCTTGCCATAATCGACGGATAGACGCTCCATAAGGAGAGCACCGAAACCAGATCCAGTTCCACCACCAAAAGAATGGAAGACCAGGAAGCCCTGGAGTCCAGAGCAGTTGTCTGCAACACGGCGAACCTTGTCCAAAACCTGATCGATTAATTCCTTGCCGACAGTATAGTGGCCACGAGCGTAATTGTTGGAGGCATCCTCCTTGCCAGTGATCATCTGCTCTGGGTGGAACAGGCTGCGGTAGGTACCAGTGCGGACCTCGTCCACGACATTGGGCTCAAGATCGCAGTAGATAGTGCGAGGAACATATTTACCCTGGCCTTTGACGCGGAAAGAGTAAGCTGCTGAACTAATACTCTATGATTGAGTAGTGTTACCTGTCTCCAAGAAGAAAGTGCTGAATCCCTGATCAGGTTCGGCAGCTTTGCGTTCCTCAGTAAGATATCCATCAGGCTAGAAGTAACAAACGCGTCAGTGACCGTTGCTAAATGAGAAATAGGAAACCATAGGGGAAAATTTGCTGACCTGAATACCGTGTTCGAGGCAGTACAGCTGTAATGAAAAAGTCTTTGTTAGTCCCCGCGTTGATACACCCTAGTACTGTCCTGCGTAGGCAGATCAAGTCAAAGCTCACCTCCCAGCAAGAGTTGGCAATCTGGCAGCCAGCCTGACCGACTATATAGAAAAGCGTGTCAGTGGGAATTCGTTGACTGGCTTGTGCTCCAGACGGAACAGCGGTGAAGGGGCGCGTCGCGGGGATAAACGTACCGTTGACACTAATGACTTCTCTCATATTGATGATTCTACTATCGCAAGATGGTTGAGTTTCAAGGTGATGGGACAAAGAGCAGATTTTGCTCGAGATGGGTCGCAGATGTGGTCTTGTGTTTGTGAAGGACGTTGGTGGGGAATATGGTACGTGCAGGGGAAGGAGGATTGTTGTCGCTTGATCAATTTGTGGGTAGCTTTGTTTATTCGGGCTAAGCGTGGAGAGCTACACGCGATTTATAATGATGCCTTGGATCCTTAACTCCAGCTCTACCAAATACTTCGGTCTGAAAGCTGCAATGAAAAAATTGTATCTCATTATACTCATTTTACTCACATACGTCCAATTAGCTGTTGCAAATGTCGAAAAAGTCATATTCCTCGGTCCCAGCAGCATAAAAGTACGAAACCAGCATCCAACACTCGAGGGCCTGCAATTCCACACTTTATCACCACAAAATGGCACAGTAAGAACCAAATTGCGCGCCGCGTTTCCAACGAATACGTCAGTCTGGGGTGAAGCATCATGGGTATTACTTGAAAATTTGGTAGAAGGTCAAAGATATGAAGTTCGAATATGCTGGGCAGCCACCGTAACAACCCTCTTTGCGCCTGGCACAGAAATTGATCTGATCGCGCATTAGCAACCAACGTCATTCCGACTCACTGCGTACGAGCTGTCCGAAGTATTCGACTCACCGGAACTTATTACCTCACTAGCAACCTATTCAGAAACATGGCAAACTGAAGCCGAGTCACATGAAGATCACCCTTCCAGTATACCCCGAAGCTTCACGAAATTTGAGTATGGGACGAATAAACTTCAATCCGTACTTCTACTTCAGATCCTAGCCGCAGCAGATTATTATACCACAAACAGGATTCTCATGGAGCATGTTCCACCTGTCTTTGTCGATATCATTCTCGATCCTTACCTTCTCAATGTTCTTCCGCAATCTCTAGTCCCCACTGGCGTCTATCTCATCGTAGTGGCCGTTTCAAGTTGGTACTTGGCAAAATTTATTGCAAGATGGCTATACATGGTAGCAAAGACAGATGAGCAGAAGAAGCATGTCTAGAGTTGAGAAAGAAACTACAACAACAGGTCGCGCTCACCAAAATAGGGTGAAAGCCAAACTCAAGTTTCCGTCAGCAGGGTTCCTCACAGAGGAATTAGAAACAAGTCCAAGGATACTTAACCCCTCTACAGCAACCAGCCGCGGGAAAACCCCCAAGCTCAGGGTTCAGGTGGTTTCCTGGGACAATTGCTGCTATCCGAAGCTTCTGGATGTTAGTGACATACCAAAGTCCGTAACATGCAGCTCTCGTGACACAGCGTCAAGCACAGTCGGAAAAGTCATGGGGCAATAGTCACAAAATATATTAGGACTTCCAGTAGAGCCTAAGTATGTACAGCGTCAGATCATCATACACCCTGCTCCAAACAAGCAGCCTGCATCTAGCGCTGCGCCATTGCTATTTTCATGCTGGGTCTCAATAGTACCAAACCTTCCCAAGCCATAAAACACCAATAATGTACCAGAACATAGCCATTAAGCTCCTGGCTCTGGGAGAACAAGGCCAAAATTTTAGAAGCCCCCTATCGATGTAGACACACCCATCCCACTCCGATCCGTCCAGTCATGTAGTTCTCATCTTCAAATAGTCCTCAAGACGTACTCATTTATGCAGTCTCCTTCATCGCCGCAAGCCTCGCGTTGGTCGCTTGTGCAACCCTGAAACCGCCCTTGAAGATCTCAACTCCCAATAATGTCGTCGTCAGAATCCAAGTTGCGCAGCTGATAGCTGAGAAGATGGCAGCCGAGCGAGCGGAGGCGCAGACAGAGCCTCGGCAGTAAAGAAGTTTAGAGAGGAAGACTGCGAGGGCGATAAAGCCGGCCAAATAGAAAATAGTGGTAATAATCTCGAGGGCGAAGTGCGCATAGGGGTGGGACGCTATAAAAAGTTTCGTGGTCAGTATTACTTTCAGAGAACAAGGCAGAAGGTTGTAGCGCTTACCTCGTTTTGCGTATACCGGTGTGATTTCCAGATATGCGATTGTGATAAAAGACCATATGGGGACAAAAATCAGGAAGTTAATCTGGCTCGGGGAGGCAGTCAAGGTGTCGGAATTATACCAATTGGCCACTTTATATGTTATAAGCTTTGGCCAAGGGGCCAGGAGGTTGTGGTCTCTACTCACCATATCCAGCCGTGCCAAGCACTACGAGCGACAGAACAATCTGTAATATGCGAAGAGGAAGGAGAAAGGTTTGAAGAGGCATTGCGCGCAACTCTACTTGTCGTTGCGACGAGATCTTAAGGGGTTGTGCTGTCGTCCTTTATGTTAGACGCAGTAGAGGCGGTGCCCGCGCGTAAGGATTTCACGATTGAAATCGAGAAAGTCGTGGATTTAACTGATAGAATCAAGCTGAAGTACTGCCAGAGACATTCGCGGACAATGAGTGTTATCAAGACGATACCAGAGTCTTGTAGATTGAAAGTCGCAGACCGTGCATAAAAGATGAAGCGATTGGAAAGAGAGCGAATTCATCACAAGGAGGGCCTTTCAGGTGTCTTGTATGCAACTGTGATGAAACCAGACTATGTTGGGCAGTCTGCATGGGCTTAAATTGTGCTTGGCGCTTCTCATCCCCACTAGACGCATGAGCGCCAGGGTTTTCGAAGCTATGGCGTGGGAGGGCGCACATTTAGCATGATCTGATACTGCGGAGTATCGCTAAAGTGCCAAAGTTAAATTGGTGGGCCAGCATCGAAGCCAGTTGCTCACCCGTGAGGCCATCCAATATCGTAGACTTTTGATCCCCGTCGCCTTTCCTCTCATCTCTTCTAATCTCCCTCCAGCCATAGGATTTTAATATATCAATTGATACTCCCTTTCCTCACTAAACGACGCGTTGAAGGAAGCTTAATAGATCATATGCATTTTAGTCACCTTCCGAACCACGTTGATATTAGAGCAAAACGCGTTCCAAATTGTTTTGCTTTGTTGAAAAGCGCGTTTTCTTGAAAGCCTGCTGCGAGGGAGCCACGGAGGCAATTCATATATCTCTAAATCTCATTCAGATGTTAGCCTTGTTGTCATCCCTGATCGATGTCATGATACATCTTTTCGGTACCGTGCTCCCCACGCCAGGTCATTAGTGATGGAAAACCGAGCAGAAGAAGAAAGCAGAACACATTTGAAAGCAGTACTATGGAGTACGAGCGCGACATTTGTAGGTGTTCCCATGCCTTTCATCCAAAGAGTATTGGGAGATAGGAGACTTCGCGCGGGAATGGGTGGTCGAAGCTCCCTCAATCAAAATTATCCCCCCTTGGCTGCTGTTACCCCGCAGACGTAACGAAGGGTCTTCTGCAGATCCTCAGGAACGCGATTGTTTATGACAACAGCTTCCATCCTCCAAGTCTATCGCCTTCGGCATATTTGGGTATGACAATTTCCTCTTAATACCCAACGTAACGCCATTGATGCGGTAGTGGCCGCGGGAAATCCACCTAGAGGCTCACAGCATTAACTGGTGTATAAAACCCTTTTGAGTTACAAGACCATAGCTTATATAAAGACCATGTTCAAAATAACGATTCTGATGCAAAGGGCGAATTGGGCGTTAAGACCGTGGTCTTATATCTATAAATAGTATATTCTGGGGGAGATTTTGCTCGGGCAAGATACGAGCGAAGTGTACAGAAGATCGCAGCACCATTAATTGTCAATGTTTAAGCTTAATTATACTGCAGACTTACTACAACTCTCTTAGAGGGTAGGGAAGTAATAGATAGCATATATCCAGCCTTTAAGTATAGTTCTATTGATTCGTTACTATTACATTATAACTTACCTGAAATTTGGCTTATAAGACCTAATTTCCGTATAGGACCCTGTTTAATTTGAACCTTCATGTAATTGACCGATAAGACCAAGTCTTATCCAACAGTTAATGCGGTAGTTGAATGACGTGCTTATTACCCCACCTTGCAATACTCCTTTTTAAAGTCTCACACTCTCATTCCAGTTCTTCCCTAAAATTTTCGCATCTCTATTCTCCAAATTTAACTCGCGACGTCTTATATGATCGTTCTTCAGCCCTATTCTTGACAGTCTGCCATCATCGGTTACATAAAGGTGATAGAGCAATCTCGAAAGAGTAAAAGTTTATATTTTATGAGGAAAGGTCATTTCAGATAGCCAGATAACCGGAACTTGGCAAAATGGCCGACCAGGAAATCATCAAGCACTTCGAGACCTTGCAATTGCATGCGGGGTGAGTAAGAAGTCTGAAATATTGCCTTTTTACCACCAGAACTAAAGGGGTAATCCAGTCAAGAACCAGATCCCACAACCAAAGCTCGCGCCGTACCAATCTATGCTACCACTGTGAGCCGCGCAAGGTTTTCGAGAATAGGACGCTGTGGTTGATAAGCATCTAGAGCTACACATTTAATGACTCCGCCCATGGTGCTAGGCTATTTGGCCTCAAAGAATTCGGCAATATATACAGTCGGATTATGAACGTAAGTCTTAGCAAGCTATTGCCTTATCAATTATTATAGCTCAAGCAATTCCTGCCCTTCGCGATTCCTATCATAACAAAACAGAGCTAATACAGACTATAGCCCACCGTTGACGTGTTCGAAAAGCGAATCGCAGCTCTTGAAGGTGGAATTGCTGCAGTCGCAGCCTCTTCCGGCCAAGCCGCACAGTTCATGGCAATTGCAGCTCTTGCAAATTCAGGCGACAATATCGTGTCAACAAGTAATTTGTATGGTGGCACATACAACCAATTCAAGGTCTTCCTTCCACGTCTGGGTATAACCACCAAGTTTATCAAGGGGGACGAGCCAGAAGATTTCGCCAAGGCTATTGATGAAAAGACGAAAGCTGTTTATATTGAAAGTATTGGGAATCCGAGATACAATGTTCCGGATTTTGAAGCTATAGCGAAGGTGGCTCATGAGGCTGGAGTACCTGTAATTGTAAGCTGGCCTTTCAGATGAACTGTGGCAAAGGCTCTGCTGAAATAAATTAGGTTGATAACACTTTTGGGGCGGGTGGTTATTTTATTCGCCCAATCGATCATGGTGCAGATATTGTGGTTCATTCGGCCACGAAGTGGATCGGCGGCCACGGCACTACAATTGCAGGCGTAGTTGTAGACTCCGGCAAGTTCGACTGGGGGAAGCATGGTAAAAGATTTCCGGACATGGTGGAGCCATCACCAGGATACCATGGTATGAAGTTCTGGGATGCATTCGGTCCGTTGACATTCGCAATCAGAGTCAGAGTCGAAGTTTTGAGGGATTTGGGTACTGCTCTCAATCCTTTCGGCGCCTTCCAATTGCTTCAAGGTATCGAGACCTTGAGTCTGCGCGCCGAAAGACATGCACAAAATGCCCTCGCCTTGGCAAAGTGGTTAGAAAAAAGCCCTTATGTTTCGTGGGTTTCCTACCCGGGGCTGGAAAGACATCCATCGCATGGACTTGCCAAGAGATACCTTCCGCGCGGATTTGGTGGCGTTCTGAGCTTTGGCGTCAAAGGAGGAGGCGCAGCGGGAAGTCAGGTAGTTGATGGCTTTAAGATGATCTCGAACTTGGCAAATGTTGGTGATTCGAAGGTAAGCCCGTAATCAAAATCGTAAAGCGAACATGTGTGACTAACAAATCATGATTTCGAAGACTCTAGCCATTCATCCATGGTCGACGACTCATGAGCAATTGAGCGATGCTGAGAAGGGTGACTCTGGTGTAACTGAGGTACGTTGCCTGTTCGGTTTCAAAGCCTCGGTATAAGTATATTCTCCTGCCACTGTCCTCCTTAATGTACCCCTTAGCTACACCCTGGAAAATTGCTGCAATTGGTCAATAGCGGTTCTACAAACTTCATTCTCCTTTGACCTCGCCCTCTCTCATATCAGCCATGGTTGCTAACAATATCTCAGGACCTGATCCGGATTTCGGTTGGTACAGAACATATTGATGATATCATAGCCGACTTTGAACAATCATTCAAATCAGCAGCAGTGGTCAAAACTAGTGGAGAGAAAGAAGAAAATGCCACAGCTACAGGCAGCGCGGATGGCCAGGCAAAGCTTGAAGTTTAAAAATTGAGAGAGTGCGCCTTTGCAGAGATACCTCTTTGTTGGAATCAGCCCAGCTACGAATAAATAGCTCCACTCATGTAAATTTTTAATTCTCCCAACTTTGAGTGGAATCGTCATTAGGAGTTTTAAACACGCGTAAGAGATGAATTCTTTAAAAAGCAGATCTAAACGCCTTTGATGGGACGAAGGCCACATGACACGGCAACGAGGCTAAGAAAGGCGAAAGCGAGTGGTGGTTGGTGCGTCACATTTTTGCAAACGTTTTGCATGTGAAATTCAGCAAACCACATTTCGCTTCTTCAAATCTGGGAATGCAGAGTGTAGCAAACTTCCAATTGGTACTCAGACATTTGGCCGAGGTCTCTATGCGGAGTTCCCAGGCTTTCCTAATAAAAATAATTTCAGTAGACGATGACCGGAGGCGACGTGCTGCCCATGGTGGATACCCTGTTGATAAAAGGCCTCGGCTCGCTCGAAAACGGAACGGAGCTTTACCCTCTCATACACCTCGGGCTTGATCACAAGCCCGCGGGTATCCTCTACTCACTTATTTCGAATATACCTCTTTGCTTTCATTACTTACTCCTATCACTGTTGTCGTCCCGTTGATTTGTACGAGTTTATAAACATAGATCTCTGCTCAACAATTGTAAGTGGCACAATGCTGACATTTCCCCAAAAAATTCCGAAGCAGAATCATGCTAATTACCCACAACTTAGGAGAATTGCATAGTTCGACTTGATCCTATTTCGTATATTTTCTCGAAGTTGCTGCAGATATGGCAGCAGCGGCTCTTAATCCTGCGGCGTACGCTGAGTTCTTGGCACAACCTCCACCAGCAGGGACACCCTACAGTCTTCCTATTCCTGGCTCTGAACGGGAAGGTCGCACAGCAGTCTACAGACATTGGCGCTTCCGCGATGGTCCTCTCCCAAAATCTCTTGATCCAAACGTCTCTACTGCACATGAGATGTTTGAGTCGTCTGTGAAAAGATACCCAAAGGCTAGGTGTTTGGGCAGTAGACCTTGGGATCCTGTCACGAAGGCATATGGCAAATATGAGTGGCTGAACTATGCCGAGACGGCGCAGAGGAGAAGAAATTTCGGTGTAGGCATTGTGGAGCTACATAAGCAATTGGGAGTGACGGACGAAAAGTATGGTGTAGGGTTGTGGTGTCAAAATAGGCCAGAATGGCAAATTACCGGTATGTGAAGTTGATACGCGGTAGGCTATATATACTGACGGGCTATGTAGATCTTGGTTGCATGTCTCAGTCACTTTTCACGGTCTCCATTTATGATACCCTTGGCCCAGAAACCACGGAATACATCATCAACCATGCTACTTTGGCATGCGTTGTGGCTAGTCTGCCACATGTGCCAACCTTGCTAAAGCTTGCACCCCGCCTGCCAACCCTCAAGCTCATCATCTGCATGGATCCTCTTGATGCTGGGGAAAAGCCTGGCAATTCCAAGCTGGCGATCCTGAGCGCACTGGCCACCGATATAGGCATTGCTATTCATTACATGGGTGATGTTGAAGCCCGCGGTGCAGCGTCTCCTCTTCCCATGAAGCCTCCTCGTCCTGACGATATTGCTACCATCAATTATACCTCTGGCACCACTGGCAATCCCAAAGGAGTGGTTCTCACACACAATGCCGCGGTAGCAGCTGCCTCGACGGGCCGTGTGGTGTCTCTTGACCGTGGCCCTGGGGATGTTTGGTGTTCCTATTTACCTCTTGCGCACATCTATGAGAGAGTCACTGAACATGGGGCTCTCTTCGCAGGCTCCGCGATAGGCTATTTCCATGGCGATATCCTGAGCCTGGTTGATGATATGAAGTTACTACGTCCTACTGCATTTATATCGGTCCCTCGTCTCTACAATCGTTTCGGAGCTGCTATAAAAGCCTCGGCTATTGATGTTCCCGGTATCAAAGGCGCTCTCGGCCGACATATCATCAATGTAAAGCTTGCAAGCATGAAAGCACCTCCTGGACAAGCTACAAATACACATGCCCTCTATGATCGTATCTGGACGCCTAAGGTTAGAGCCGCTTTTGGATTTGACCGCTGTACCGGCATGATCAGTGGTTCCGCACCTATCGACCCTACTCTACATCAGTTCCTCCGAGCCGCCTGGGGCAACCATTTTTTCCAGGGTTATGGACTCACAGAGTCTTATGCTTGTGGGCTCGCTCAAGTCAGGGGTGACTTCTCTGCCGGGAATTGCGGTGGTATAGGGCCCTTCACGGAATGCTGCCTGGCATCTGTCCCTGATATGGAGTATCTGGTTACTGACAGTCCTAACCCTCGAGGAGAGTTACTCATGCGCGGTCGCAACATGTTTCGGGAGTACTTTAAAAATCCGGCTGAGACAGCTAAAGCGATAACCGAAGACGGCTGGTTCCGTACTGGTGACATTGCTGAGATTGATCCCATGGGACGAATTAAGATTGTTGACAGAGTCAAGAATGTGCTTAAGCTCGCTCAGGGTGAATATGTCTCGCCTGAACGAATTGCGAATGTCTATCTGGCCAACTCCAATCTGTTCACACAAGCTTATGTCCATGGTGATTCGACACAAGCCTTCCTTGTCTCCATCTTCGGTATTGATCCTGTCACATTTGCGCCGTTTGCTAGTAGAGTCTTGAAAAAGACAATCGACGCAAAAGATGTCGAAGCAATTAAGGTTGCTGCCAATGACGTGAGGGTCAAGAAGGCAGTACTGAATGAACTCGATAGGATTGGCAAGAAGGCCAAGTTCAATAGCTGGGAAAGGGTAAGAGCGATACACATGGAGATCGATCCATTCACGATTGAGAATGAGCTTTTGACACCAACGTGAGTTTATTACCATGTAGCTCTTTGAGGGAATCTCTACGGATTGCTGACTATTTTATAGGCTAAAAATGAAGAGACCTCAGACAGCGAAGAAGTACAGGCAGCATTTGGATCGGATGTATGAAGAGGCTCTTGCGGAAGAAACCCCGAAGCCCAAACTATAAATGCTAGGGGTAAGGCATAAAGCATTAAGCAGCATGTATTCATTATCTCGGCATTTCAATGTCTGAACACGGGTAAAATAAAGGGTCTACATACTAGAAAATTTGATAGCACGTTTCCAAAACATAACTTATTTCAGCCGTTCCTCATTTCATTCACCTGTAGTGAACAGCGGCTAATATAACATAAACAACTTTAACAGGGAGGAGCTTTGACAAGACTAGGGATATAGAGAGAGTTTGAATTGGACTATATTAATAAACTTGTTGACAAATTGAGTCCATTCCATAACGGAGCGCTCGTGTTGCGAGGCATTGAGGCACCGAGGCATGGATGAAGCTATGGCCGCAAGTATTAGAGAGCACGAGGGAATCTTCCTTTAAAACTCAACAGCGGCTTCTTTACACGGCGTAAATAAATTCTGCGCAAATATCGATAAAGATATAGCTGCAACGAGAGTATGCATTACATCACATCACTCAATTGCCTACAATGATATGAATTCAACAGTCACAGCAAGACAGTGTACTCACGTTGACTTGTTCTCCTTCGTACTGCGAGATCTCCATCTTCAAACCGACGTAGAGTATTGGAATAACGTGACGCAAACTGGTTGAGTGTGCCGCTAGTCCTTATTTATCTTCGACCTTTAATCATATTTGTAATTTGTATCGGCCAATTGTGTCACCGTGCCGAACATTCCCAATTAGGTCGTTGTTGACCGCCGTAGTTGCGTGCATCGCAGACGCGAAAATGGAGTTTACAATAATATATTCGCGTTTACACAGGGTCCTTCTTTCCACGAACCGCCGGCCCTTGACCTGCTTCGTTCGAGATCTCCCTCGAGGTCTAAAAATGAACCCCTCTCGCAATCGAGCTTCCTTGCAGCGACTCAGCGACTCGCTATGGCGTATGTGACGGGTACAAGCCGGTAAGTTTGTCCCATCGTGCCCCACTCTCCCAAAGTGTTTGCTCTCCTTGGACTTCTGGTAGTCAATTACATGTTATTGGATGAGAGCTAAGATATTCTCAGGGCAAATGTCTCCGGGAGCGAAATTATCGATCTTACTCTGAGTGACAATGAAAGTTTTCCGCCGCCACCTGCACCACTTCACTCCAGGCCGCTCTCAGAGACCCCGGCTGGTGAGCCTTGTAAGGAAGCTTTGCCAGAACATGAACTACTCTTGGACAGGGATTTTGGCTCATCAAATCGCTGGGGCGATGGTCGTGCTGCCAGCTTCTTAAGCCGCAAGCCCTCGAAAGGAAGAACCTCTCAATTACGTCGACGCATTACATCTAAACCATCTACAATAAGCAGAGAAAGTGGCGTGCTTCCTAACGTCAGGCAGATTCAGGACTATCATTCGAATGCGGCAAAAAGAAGACGTGTTGAGCTTGACCTGGCGCAGCACGAGGATAGAAGCAAATATGGCGATAAGATCGAACAGATCCCCCAAGATCCTCAGAGCGATGTTACAGAGAAGACCTCAGAAACTGTTTCACGACAGACTAGCTCTCAATCTAATACAGTGCAAGCATTCCAGGTCTCTCAGCAGGGCCAAGGCGGAAATGGAATACCCAAGGATGCTATGAATGAGAGCCTGAAGATTGTATTGCGCCAACAAGTCTTTCCTCACGTAAACCAACGCCTGGCTCACTACCGGCTGTCAATTGACAATGCAACTCGGAGGCAACTCGGTAAAATGGTAGGCTTCTTCCTCCTCAGCTGCCCATTTGGATATCTATGTTGGAGTAGTGTTACTGAGTATGAACTAGGCAGCGTGGGAAATCTGCGGCGAGGAGTTCATGAACAACCTCATACAAAATGATGGACGACTATCCGCAACCTATGAGACCAAAGTAGCTGTCATGGCTTGCTCATTGATCGATCAGTACGCAGCCAAATTCGTAAATAAATCAAGTAAGGGACAAGACAGTCCTGATGGTTTCAAACATGAACCCATGCTCGAGGAAACACACAAAATGGACATCCCGAAGCAAAGTGAACCTAGCACACATTTTCTGGGAAGTAGTACTGAAGCGGCCAGAGCCAGCAGGAGGGAACAGTTGAGCGCCGCCATGAGGGGTGAGTTATCTTCATTATGATCAATAATTTCTTCTAAATATCACAGGTCGTTGGGCCAGCGGAGAGATGGGTTCTGCAATGGCTAGGAGAGCGACCACGCATCTCCTAAAGAGGAACGCGTCTCAGCGCACCCATATTTTTTCACGACGTCGAAAAAGGAAAGCATTTCGACAACCAGCCGTGCCTCTTGAACCCTCTGATCCTCCAGTTTCTTCCGGTGACGATGATGTTAACATGCCCACACGTCGACTCACTGTTGAACTTCGTATTAGGAAGCCTTTAAGCCAGCATTCTACGCCAGGTATCCGGAATAGTACTCATGCCCCGAGTCAGCAACAAGTTATTCCAGAGCTCGGTGGAAGTAGTCATTCAGTGAGACGGTCGTCCCGATATTCTGCGGCGAAAGAAGTCAAGACAGCCGTAGTGGTTATGCATCGTCTGTCAAATGCTAGGAACTCTAGGAGGAAAAAAGGTGCTCAAAATGCTCAGAAGCAAGTAGCCGATGCAAAATTGCGTGAGGTCCATCATCAAATCGAGAACTTGCGGCTTGTGGGGCTGGATGAACGTGTCTCGAGGCCGTATCTAAGTTGGAAATATCGACAGGATATCGAGAGAGGCCTTGCTTTGATCCAAACAAAGCGGGAGCCTCATGCGGCAGTGTCTGAAGCAGAGCTCTTTACTTTGCAAGGTTCCACATTGCATGTTGACTTCTGTCAGGATGAAATTGAATGCGTAATACCGGTGATTGAGTCGGTTACAGGTAGCACGGCTTGTTCAGACCCCATTTCTTGGAAGGAAAGTATCGAGAACCTTATGTTAGGACGCGAGAAGATCATTCCAATAGTAGTGGCGGCTCTGATCGCTGCAGAACGAACTCCAGGTTCACGCCTCCGGAATCGCACAAGTACAGCTATCGCCGCTTTTCTACATGATGCCGCTGCTGGATTATTATCGACTCAACCAGAAATCAGGCGTGTTAAATTAAGTAACATGTCTTCAACAGATTCAGAAGTGCTACCCGACTCTATAAAGTCCATTCTACAGCAGCGAGAAATATGGGGTAGGCGTCGTAGCCCTAGAGCATGGAAAGCCTTCAAGGCCCAGTTACTGAATGGCATTGAGGATGACTTTATTCGCAAAGTAGAGTGGACGGACTGTGCTGGCGACATTGCGACTGTTACATGGATCGACGGCGACAGGTTCTTTTGTGGCGCCACTACCCATTCGGATGAGCACAACATGCAATATAACAAGCCTGGTAATCTCCTGGTTGGTACAGCTGTTGAAAAGACCTTAAAATCCGCCCCTGGCCATCAAATAGTTCGGCCTATCGTCACAAAGGGAGACAATTCCCTCGAATCTATGCGCGGTACACAGGATCCGTGGATGTACTGTTCGGTAACTTCAACAGCTTACAGTCACGACAATAGGAAATGCTTTACAGGAAGTTACGATCAAACTGTTAAAGTCTGGGATATAGCTGATGATGGATCTTCCATGACTCTTTGTGGCACTTGGAGTCATTCGGGCAATGTAAATTTCGTAGTGGCTTCAAGGAACCATAGTCTTGTCGCTACAGCAGCTGATGTTAGAGAAGACGCTGTGCGCGTATACCACTTCGACCCCAACAACATCACAGCAAGCGCCTTCAATATCTACGAGGCGTCGGTGCAGCGGCATAATAGCAGCGATACCTGGGCCTACTTTCCTTCTACTATGCAGTGGGGCATATCCCCATCTGTGTCCCATTTACTGCTTGTCGGATATTCACCTCGAAGTTTTGATTGTCACGATGAAGACATTCCGGAAGACAGGCTTAATACTGGAGAACTATGTCTCTGGGACTCTAGGGATGGAAGCCGAATACCTATTACATCTGCAAGACTCAGA
>Ga0335072_10005153_pt1 | contig 19269 bp, 14 predicted proteins | sample Lox_Sample_21_FD_206725 | JGI IMG/M metagenome (GOLD analysis project Ga0335072, IMG submission 206725) | Soil microbial communities from Loxahatchee National Wildlife Refuge, Florida, United States - Lox_Sample_2.1 | ecosystem: Environmental > Terrestrial > Soil > Wetlands | place: USA...
CGTCGATATCGGAGCCAACCTCACCCACGAATCGTTCCGGCACGATTTCGATGCTGTGCTGCAACGCGCCCACGCGCAAGGGGTGACTCAAATGGTGGTCACCGGCGCGTCACATAGCGGTAGTGATCACGCCCTGGAACTGGCGCGCCGGCATCCGGGCACGCTATATGCGACGGCGGGCGTGCACCCGCATCATGCGGTCGATTACAGCGATGTGACCGATGCGCATCTGCGCGAACTGGCGCAGGCACCGGAAGTGCGCGCGGTGGGCGAAACGGGACTGGATTACAACCGCAATTATTCGCCGCGCGATGTGCAGCTGGCGGTGTTCGAGCGCCAATTGCGCATCGCCGCAGACGTCAGCAAGCCGTTGTTCCTGCATCAGCGTGATGCGCATCACGATTTCCTGGCATTGCTCAAGCGCTACCGCGACAAGGTGCCGGCAGCGGTGGTGCATTGCTTTACCGACACGCGCGAGTCGCTGCATGACTATCTCGCGCTGGATTGCCACATCGGCATCACCGGCTGGATATGCGACGAGCGGCGCGGCATGCATTTACGCGAATTCGTGCGCGAGATTCCGGCTGATCGCCTGCTGATCGAAACGGATGCGCCGTACCTGCTGCCGCGCACGGTACGGCCGCAGCCAAGCCACCGGCGTAACGAGCCGATGTATTTAAAGCATATCTGCGAAGAGATTGCGCGGGATCGCGGCGAGTCGGCGGAACAGACGGCGGCGAATAGCACGGCAGCGGCGCGGGCGTTTTTTGGGTTGTGATCGTTCAAATCACCGCAAGAGCACGCGCATCTCGCCGGGCGCCAATCCATCCAGGGCGTAGCCGCCCATGCTTACCCGTATCAGGCGCAAGGTAGGAAAGCCCGCCGCCGCGGTCATCCGGCGCACCTGGCGATTGCGCCCCTCGCGCAGCGTGACCGACAACCAGCTGGTGGGAATGCTCTTGCGAAACCGCACCGGCGGATCGCGCGGCCACAGCCATGCCGGCTCCTGCGCCTGTTCGACGATGGCCGGCAAGGTCGGTCCATCCTTCAGCACCACGCCGCGGCGCAGCGCCTGCACCGCTTCATCGCCGACTGCGCCGTCGACCTGTACCAGGTAGGTTTTCGGCTGCTTGTGCTTCGGATCGGTAAGGCGATGCGCCAGCGCGCCGTCGTCGGTCAGCAGCAGCAGGCCTTCGCTGTCATGGTCCAGGCGGCCGGCGGGATAGACGTCTTTCTGCCGCACATAATCGGCCAGCGTCGGGCGCCCATCGTGGGTGGTGAACTGGCACAGCACACCGTACGGTTTGTTCAGTGCAATGAGCATGATGTACGGCGTGTCGTAGGCTGGGATGACAATCCCAGCTTTTCTCGCAGCTTCCAAGGCTGGGATTGTCATCCCAGCCTACGCGCTTCAATGGCTGGGGGTGCTGCCCGGCGCGGGCGTTGCCGGCGCTTTGTTGACGCCGGTTTTCACGAAGCGCAGGGTCATGCGATCGGATTCACCCATGGCCAGGTACTTGTCGCGATCCTTGTCGCCCAGCGTAAGCGTAGGCGGCAGCGTCCACACGCCCTTGGGATAATTCTTGGTGTCCTTGGGATTGGCGTTGATCTCGCTCTGCCCATCCAGCTTGAAACCGGCGTCGGTGGCGAGCTTGATCACGTAATCGGTGGGCAGGTAACCGCTGCCTTTGACCGCATCCAGGGTGGCGCCCGGTGCGGCACGATGATCGACCACGCCCAGCGTGCCGCCGGTCTTCAGCACGGCATAGAAGGCCTTGAACATCGCCTCGGCATTGCCGGCCATCGTCCAGTTGTGCACATTGCGGAAGGTCAGCACCATGTCCGCCGAATTGGGCGGACCCAATACCGGTGCCTTGGGATTGAAGACGACGATGCTGGCCTTGCCGTATTCGGCCGGATCGGTCTTGAACTTGGCGCGCAGGGCATCGGCGTCCTGCTTGTCCTCGCCACTCTTGCCGCCGGATACCGCGGCGATGTAATGGCCGTTGTCGCGCAACAGCGGGGCCAGGATCTCGGTATACCAGCCGCCGCCGGGGGTGATTTCGATCACCGTCTGGTCCGGCTGCAGGCCAAAGAACTGCAGCGTGGCCTTGGGATGGCGATAGACGTCGCGCGCCTTGTTGTGCTCCGAGCGCCAAGCACCGCCCAGCACGGCATCGAGCTGGCCCGAGGTGAAATCGCTGGCGCTGGTCGGCGGCACCAGATCACCGGCGGGCTGATCCTGCCCCGCTTGTTGCGCGTGGGCCACGCCGGCGAACAACAAGGCAATGGACAAACCGAAGGCGAACCGGGTCTTCATGACGACTCCTCATTGGCGATGCGCGGCAGCTGCCGCAGCCCCTGTACAGCGAGCGCGGACATTTTACGATTAGTTTACGAATCGCGCACCGTCCGCCGCGTACGAGGCTGCAGGCCACCGGGTGGCCGACGCGCCCAGCAGGTCATGCCTAGCTAAAAGGGTCGCGGGCAGACCGACTGCAGGCCATCGATGTGTTCGTGCAGATCCGGCGCAATGCCCTGCCACATCGGATCGAGAATGAAGTCGATGCCTTCGTAACGGGCAAGCTTGGCGGCCGGAATGAAGTCGGCGTCGCCCGCCACCAGAACGATCTGGTCCACCTGCTTCTTGTAGGCCAGCGCGGCGATGTCGATACCGATCTTCATATCGACCTGCGTCTGGCGCATGTCCGGCTCGAAGTGCTCGTCGCTCAGCTCGTCCCAGTACAGCGATTCGTCGCGCAGTTGCTGGTAGGCCTGATGCCTGAGCTTCCACTCGCCGCGATCGGTGAGCCGGCCCAGGCGCAGCGCCATCTTGCGCTGGCGGCGCAACTGATCGTGCAGATCGCGGCGAAAGGCTGCGGCGCCCGTGCGCGCATAGTCGATACTTTCGCCACTGATCGGCTTGATCAGCACTTTTTCCAGCGGCGGGCAGTCGTAGAAGAAAACGCGGTAAAGCGCTTCACGCGGACGATCCAGCGCCTTGAGATGCTCCAACGCCATGCCGAACAATGTCTTGGCGACGGTGCGCGCGTCATTCGCATCGCGATCGCCCCACACCTTGCGATAGCGGGCAAGAAAGAAAGCGCCGTCGACGAGGATGGCGGTACTTGGCATAGTGGATCCCTATTGAAGTGCCACGAGAAAGTGATGCATCGCCGATGGATAATGTTCGGCGATCGGCAGTTTACGGCATGTGTAAGGATATCGTAACCGTTCGCCGGATTAGCCATTTGTCTTGAGAGGCCACCCAGGCATTTGGCCGGCTATACTTCAGCGCAAACTTGCAAGGGGATGGCATATGAATCGAAGGATGGCGATCGTGCTGTGCATGCTGATGGCGTATGTCGCCGCGGCAAATGCTGGCGACATACGCAAGACCGCCGAAGCGACCATGCTGGTCACCGGATCGATCGACGTGGCACCTGATGGCAGTGTCCACGGCTACAGCATCGATCGACCCGAAAAGATTCCCCCTGTCGTCGTCGACCTGATCAAGAACAGCGTGCCCGGTTGGAGGTTTCAATTCGCCGAACGCGTGGATGCCGTCCAACATGCAAAGATGAGCTTGCGCATTATCGCGAAACCTGTCGATGACCAGCATGAAGTGCTGCATCTCGTCGGCGCCAGCTTCGGTCACGCCGGCGCCGATGGCGCGCGCGTCACCTATAAGAACATGCAGCCACCCCGGTACCCACAAGAAGCCATCCGCGAACATGTCGGCGGCACTGTGTTTCTGCTCTTGCGCATAGACCGGCAAGGCCAGGTTCAGAACCTTGCAGTGGAACAAGTGAATCTGGGTTCGTACGGGCGCGAAGCACAGATGCGCCATTTCCGCAGCGTGCTCGGCGATGCCGCCCTGGAAGCCGCCAAAGGCTGGACGTTCAACCCGCCCACGACCGGCAAAAATGCATCGGCCCCTTATTGGGATATGCGTGCGCCGGTGAACTTCGATCCTCATCCCATCGGCACTTCCCGCGCAGACACCTACGGCAAGTGGGAAGCCTATATCCCGGGTCCGCGCGCTTCGATCCCGTGGGCGGCAAGCAACCAGAGCACATCCGATGCGGTGCCTGTCGGCACTCTCTCGCAAGCAGAGCAACCGATGCAGTTGAAGACGGCGCTCGACGGCGCGTAACGATCGTCAAGCCGCAGCCTCATCCCGCTGCGGCTGCGGCATCTCACGACAATACGCATCCGCCTCTTCGTGCAACCACGCACGGAACGTCGCCATGCCACGGTGATCCTCCGAACGCGGCGGATACACCAGGTGATACGCCTCCGGCACCGGTAGATAGCGGTCGCCGAGCACCACCAGCCGGCCCGCGTCGATCCACGACTTGGATGTCACCATGCGTCCGAGCGCCACACCAAGCCCTTCCAGCGCGGCCTGGCGTAACGCATCGATCGTATCCACGTGCGCAACATAGCGATGCGGCGGTTCGCCGCCGTAGTGCGCAAACCAGTCGTTCCAGCGATTGTTGCGATTGGGGTCGCCGATCAGCGGCCACTGCGCCAGATCCAGCGGATCGGCGCCCGCCATGCGCGCGACCAGTTCGGGTGCGGCCACCGGGGCGATCCACTCGCCGAACAGATACTCGCAGCGCAAGCCTTCCCACTCGCCCTTGCCGTAGCGCACGGCGGCATCGACCGCTTCGCGCTCGAAATTCACCAGCAGGTTGGTGGATTGCAGATTGAGCTCCAGCTCCGGATGCGATGCCAGCAGCCGCGGCAGGCGCGGCATCAGCCAGCTGGAAATGATGCCGGGGCTGGCGCTCAAGGTGAGTGCGTCGTGACGACGCACGCGATAGCGCGCCAGCGCATGCTCGATACTGTCGAAATGCTCGCCCACCGCTTCGAGCAAACTGCAGCCCTCCACCGTCAGCGTCACGCCGCGCGGACCACGCTCGAGCAGGCGGCGCTCCAGGCGCTCTTCCAGCTGCCGCATCTGATGGCTCAATGCACTGACGGTAAGGTTGGCCTGCTCGGCCGCGCGCGAAAGATTGCCCAATCGCGCCACCTGGACGAACTGCTGCAAAAGACTGAGCGGTATTCGACTCATGGCGCTAGCTCATATTGAATGTCGGTCAAACCAGGCTTGCGAATATATCGCTTTTTCTTGTGGGCCTAGCCCATTACCTTGCGCCTACTCACACTCGATCAGGAAACCGCCGCCATGCGTTCGCCATGGGTCGATTTGTTGTTCCTTCACGGGCACATCACCCCTTCCAATCTCAGCTGGCACGTCGATACGCCGCCTGGCGACTGCGAAACCAAGCCGGCCCATATCAAAGTGGACGTGGCGCAATTGCCGCTGCCCGCCAGACCGCGCGACAACTCACCCTGCTGCGCTTGATTAACGCAGGCTTGCACCCAACTCGGCAAAGATGGCACGCCGCCCAAGGCGGATGCTTTCGTCTCACTGCCGAGGATTGTTTCCATGCAACTGCGCCAATTGGGCCGTTCTACCCTGTCCGTTGCCCCGCTCGCCTTGGGCGGCAATGTGTTCGGGTGGAGCGCCGATGAGCAACGCTCGTTCGAGGTGCTCGATGCTTTCGTCGATACCGGCCTCAACCTGATCGATACCGCCGACGTGTATTCGGCGTGGGTGCCGGGCAATCGCGGCGGCGAGTCGGAAACCATCATCGGCAAGTGGATCAAGCGCAGCGGCAAGCGCGACAAAGTGCTGATCGCCACCAAGGTCGCCAAGTGGGTGGAGCATCGCGGCCTATCGCCGCTGAACATCCGGCAGGCGGTCGAGGGTTCGCTGCAGCGCCTGCAGACGGATCACATCGACCTGTACCAGGCGCATGAGGACGACGCCACCGTACCACTGAGCGAAACCCTCGGCGCGTTCGCTCGGCTGATCGAGGAAGGCAAGGTACGCGCGATCGGCGCCTCCAATTACGGTGCCGATCGCCTTGCCGAAGCCCTGAAGGTTTCCGGCGAGCACAAGCTGCCGCGCTACGAAAGCCTGCAGCCCGAATACAACCTGGTCAGCCGTAGCGGTTACGAACGGGAACTGGAGCCGTTGATCCGTCAGCAGCAGGTCGGCGTGATCACCTATTACGCACTCGCCAGCGGTTTTCTCAGCGGCAAATACCGCAGCGAAGCAGATCTTGCCAAGAGCAAGGCGCGCGGCGGTGCGGTGAAAAAATACCTCACGCCGCAAGGCTTGAGCGTGCTGACCACGCTGGATGACATCGCTGCCGTGCACAAGGCGACGCCGTCACAAGTGGCGTTGGCATGGCAGATGGCGCGTCCCGGCATTACTGCGCCGATCGTCAGCGCCACGTCCGCAGCGCAGTTACGCGAACTGACTGGCGCGGTGGAGCTTTCGCTGGCAGCGGAAGAAATCAGCGCATTGAACGACGCCAGCGCAAGCTTCTGAAGGCTTTGAACATAGGCTGGGATGAAATTCCGGCATCGGAGGCATGACGAAGTTGGGATTTCATCCCAGCTTACGATTGCTGCCAGCGTTACTCCGGCGCTTCGACGGTATAGCCACGCGCCTGCAACTGCGCCAGATAACCGTCCGGTGACAGCACTTCCTCCATCGGCAGCACGGCAAAGGTTTGCGTGTTGTTGGTCAGTGCAGCTTCCGCCTCCTTCAGCCACGCTTGCTCCATGTGCTTGGGCAAATCGTGCAAGCCCATCTCCTCGGCGAATTCCGCATTGAGCACCGCGATCAAGCAGGACTGGTAGCGGTCGTCCATGGCATAGCTGCGCAGTGTCTGGATATCGCCCGTGGACCAGGCGTTGGCCCGCTCGGTCAGGATGCTCATGTCGTTCTGCACCGTATCCAGCGTCTGGTTGAAGCAACTGATGTCGTGCAGATTGGTCTGCTTGATGGCATCCAACGCTGCGCGCGGATGCTCCACCACCAGCTTGTATTTCACCGGCACCCGTTTCACGCCATGCTTGTCGGCCAGATTGAACACCAGCTTGTTGATGTCGTTGCGGCTGGTGAGCCCCGCCTTGGCCAGCGCCCTCTTGTAAAGCTCGAGTGCGACCAGGATCGGCCGCCAGGATTCGATGCGGCGATCGTTACCGAAATATTGCGGCTTCACGGCTTCCCAGCGCGCGTACATCTGCGCCGGCAGAATTTGCTGCAGGGTAGCGCCGCCGGGATTCTTGCGCGCACTGTAAACCGAAGGCATCAGGAACAGCTTGCCGAAGAAGCCGACATCCACTTTCACCTCCGCTTTGGGCGCCTCCAGCACTTCCTGCGAATGTGCGACGGTGTCCTCCACTTCCGAGGAACGCCATTCCATGCCTTTGGGCAAGGGCTTCAAGGTACCCAGCACCCACATCACGTGGCCGCCCTTGCTTACTTTCCATAGGCCGGGACCGGGTTGTTCGCCGGTGACCGTCACGGCCGGAAGGACGGTACTGGCATGCGGCGATGTCGTACTGGAAGAAGCCGGTGTCGATTGCGGCCGTGCCTGCATCGCCACGACAAGAGCCAAGCATCCTATTGCTAAGGAAACACGCATGATGGGAGTTCCTGCATGATGAATCGTCCGCGGTGATTCTAAATGCTTGTCTGCCGCGGATCATGATGCGTGCATTCGGATAAAAAGAGGGAGCCCGAAGGCTCCCCATGTTCTTCGCGCCGGCCGCTGGCTACAACGCTGCCAACGCCTGATTGAACGTCTCGCTCGGCCGCATCGCCTTGCTTATCAGCGCAAGATCCGCGTGGTAATAGCCATGAATGTCCACCGGCTTGCCTTGGGCGCCGTTGAGTTCGGCCACGATCTTGGTTTCGTTTTCAGTCAACGCCTTCGCCAACGGCGCGAACTTGGCCTTGAGCGCCGCATCGTCGTTCTGCTCGGCCAGCGCCTGCGCCCAATACAGCGCCAGGTAGAAGTGGCTGCCACGATTGTCGAGTTCGCCGACCTTGCGCGCGGGCGACTTGTTGTTGTCGAGGAACTTGCCGGTCGCCTGATCCAGCGTCTTGGCGAGCACGCCGGCCGCCTTGTTGTGGTGGCGGTTGCCGAGGTGTTCCAGCGAGGCGGCGAGCGCCAGGAATTCGCCCAGCGAATCCCAGCGCAGGCAGTTTTCTTCCAGGAACTGCTGCACGTGCTTGGGCGCCGAACCGCCGGCACCGGTCTCGAACAGGCCACCACCGGCCATCAGCGGCACGATGGAGAGCATCTTGGCGCTGGTGCCCAGTTCCATGATCGGGAACAGGTCGGTGAGGTAGTCGCGCAGCACGTTGCCGGTCACCGAAATGGTGTCCTTGCCCTTGCGGATGCGCTCCAGCGAGAACATGGTGGCGTCGACCGGCGACAGCGTGCGGATGTCCAGGCCGCTGAGGTCGTGATCCTTCAGGTAACGCTCCACCTTCTTGATGATCTGCGCATCATGTGCGCGGTTCGCATCCAGCCAGAACACGGCCGGCGTATTGCTGAGGCGCGCGCGGCTCACGGCCAGCTTCACCCAGTCCTGCACCGGCGCATCCTTGGTCTGGCACATGCGCCAGATGTCGCCCGCTTCCACGTTGTGTTCCAGCAGCAGCTTGCCGTTTGCGTCGGTGACGCGCACCACGCCATCGCCGGCAATATGGAAGGTCTTGTCGTGCGAACCGTATTCCTCGGCCGCCTGCGCCATCAGGCCCACGTTCGGCACGCTGCCCATGGTGGTGGGATCGTAGGCGCCGTGCGCTTTGCAATCATCGATCACGGCCTGGTACACGCCGGCGTAGCTGCGATCCGGGATCACCGCCTTGGTATCCGCAAGCTTGCCTTCGGTGTTCCACATCTTGCCGGAGTCGCGGATCATCGCCGGCATCGAGGCGTCGATGATCACGTCGCTAGGCAATTCACCATGGCCAGTGCTGGACGCTTGGCGTACTCGGCATCCACATCCGCCTTGATCTCGGCCTGCTTGTCCGCCGGCAGCGCACCGATGCGCGCGTACAGGTCGCCGATGCCGTTGTTCGGATTGAAGCCGATGCCCTTGAGCGTGTCGGCGTGCTTGGCCAGCACGTCCTTATAGAACTCGTTGACCACCTGGCCGAACATGATGGGGTCGGAGACCTTCATCATGGTGGCCTTCAGATGCAGGGAGAACAGCACGCCATGCTGTTTGGCGTCTTCGATTTGCGCGTCGATGAAGCTGGCCAGTGCCTTCTTGCTCATCACGGCGGCATCGATGATCTCGCCGGCGGTGAGGCTGGTCTTCTCTTTCAGGACCGTGCTGCTGCCGTCCTTGCCGACCCATTCGATCTTGGCCACCGTCGCCTGTTCAACCACGGTGGATTTCTCGCTGCCGTAGAAATCGCCGCCGCTCATGTGCGCCACATGCGTCTTCGAATCCGCACTCCACGCGCCCATCTTGTGCGGATGCTTGCGCGCGTAGTTCTTCACCGAGAGCGGCGCGCGGCGGTCGGAATTGCCTTCGCGCAGCACCGGATTCACCGCGCTGCCCTTTACCTTGTCGTAGCGCGCGCGGATATTCCAGTCGCTCACGTCCTTGGGCTCTTCCGGATAGTCCGGCAACGCATACCCTTGGGATTGCAATTCCTTGATCGCCGCCTTGAGCTGCGGCATCGAGGCGCTGATGTTGGGCAGCTTGATGATGTTGGCTTCCGGCGTGGTGGCGAGTTGCCCCAGCTCGGTGAGGTCGTCGGAGACTTTCTGACCCTCTTTCAGCGTGTCCGAGAACTGCGCCAGGATGCGGCCGGCCAGCGAAATGTCGCGCGTCTCCACCGCAATGCCTGCCGTGGCGGTATATGCCGTGATGATCGGCAGCAAGGATTGCGTGGCAAGGTACGGGGCTTCATCCGTCAGCGTGTAGATGATCTTCGGCGTCTGGGACATGGGTCGGGCAACCTCTTTAGGCAACGGCGTGATACGTAAGGGAAACGCCGCTGAGTCCGGAACAGGACATGCGGCGCGCCCCACGCTAGTGGCGTCGGACCCGCCAAAATCAAGCCACCGGCATGGCGGCGGGGTCCTATAGGGAAATCCACCTATTGTCGCGTTTTCAGAAGGTTGGCGGAAGCGCGAGGATCAGGCACGCGCGGCTGTGGACATCCGATGACCAGGACTGCCGGCCGCATCTCACTCATTCGATATGGCTTATCGCTACCATCTGGCCCCTTTTCGTGCCCCAGGGAATCCGTATGACCGGACTAAGCCAACGCATCGTCAACTACATCGCCGAGCTGAAGCCGCTGCACACCTTCCAGTTTGCGGACGGCCACGATTGTGCACTGTCACTGGCGGACGGCACCTTGTACATGCCGGTCGACGAATCGCATCACGAAAAGGAAGAGGGTTGGATCGCCGTGCTCTGGCAGGGCGATGCGCATCGCCGATCGGAGCTGCCTGGTCCGTTGCTCGCCTATCACGCAGCACTGCGTTGCGCGGAGTTGGAGGGTGTCGGAAAGCCATCGTGGGAAATCGCCGCGCACCGTGAAATATTGCTGGCGCAACTGCGTAATATCTGCGGCAACCTGCCGCATATCCAAATGATATTGCGCTCCTGATAAAGAACGGGGCGTGCGGCGCGCGTCATTAACTGCAGCCGGGGCCGGTTAATGGACGCCGGTTAATTTCTATCGATGCATTGGCGGCGAATTAACCGCCATGGTATTTGCGAGCGCAGAAAAACTTACGCATGCCTGACAATTGATTGAATGCGTCATTACGTCCCTTTCATTCATGCGCATTGACCGATGGCGATGCATGCGCCACCTAAATGGCTTGGTTTTTCATGAAAAGAAACCAAAAAATGGCGCTGGATTTCTCATGCAAATGGAGGTAGAAGGCAACCTTCAAATGCATAAATGACGTGAAGTATTCGCATAAATTTTCGAATAAGTTTTCACCGCAATAACACACGCGACATTAGTCACGTGCCGGCGACTTAATTTTATTTTAAGCTCCACGCGCCAAGCGTGCATTAACACCCTCACAGCCGTTTGGCGGGGTATGTCAATACAGGCGAGGAAAAGCCTGCAGGCACTGGTCCATCCATAATCAAAGGGGATTTAAACGTGAACTTGCAGCATCAAAACATCGCATTGGCGATACGCATCGCTTTGGCACTGGGAAGCGGCGCACTGGCAACAGCGGCTACCGCACAAAACACGACGCCGTCGCCGGCAACAACGGGTCAGGCGACCCAGGGCAACACACCGCAATCATCGACGGCGACACCGCAGCAGAACACCAAGACCTTGCAGACCGTAACCGTCACCGGCTCGCTGATCCGCAGCGTCGACGTGGAGACGGCGCAACCGGTTACCCAAATCTCGCATGCGGCGTTGCAACAGCAGGGCTTCGTCAGCGTCGGGCAGATCCTGCAGAACGTCACTTCAGTGGGTTCTTCCGGCACCAGCAACCAAAGCTCGCTCGGCGGCATCGTCGGCCAGTACGCCAGCTTGCGCGGCCTGGGCGCCCCCCGCACCCTGATCCTGGTGGACGGCGAGCGCTATACCACCGATATCTTCGGCCAGACCGACCTCAGCACGATCCCAAGTTCACTGATCGACAGTGTGGACATCCTGCAAGATGGCGCCTCGTCGATTTACGGCTCCGACGCGATTGCAGGCGTGATCAACATCCATACCAAGAATGTGGATGGCCTCTATCTCGATACCTACAACAGCACTTACGCGCCCGGCAATTACGGCAAACAAAACCAGTTCAGCCTGACCGGCGGCCACAAATTCTCGCGCGGTTCGTTCACTTTCAACATCTCGATTCAGAACCTGAATCAGATCACGGCGAACCAGACCTGGTTCAGCAAAAACGGTTATTTCAGTTTCCCGCAGTATCCAGCGTCGGTGCAGGCATCCAACTACGGCACCATTCTGGGAGCAACAGGGCCGGCCGGTACGCTGTATTCCTTCCCGCTTACGGTCAACGCGGGTCAGAACGGGATGAACATCGCCAACTATCACCCCAATACGTTCGGCGTGGTCTATCCAACCCCCTACTACAGCAATGACTACGCCAATCAGGCTGCGTATGAAACCTTGATCCCGGACAACCGCCTGAAATCGTACACGTTGAAAGGCGATTTCAAGATCACCGACAACATCAAGGCCGTGTTCACCGGTACGTATAACAGCAATAACGCAACCGACTACATCGGCGGCTATCCGCTCAGTTCGCTGACGCCGGCCAATGGCATGAATCTGGCCAACGCACTGGGCCTGCCCGCCGGAAGCCTTGGCGCCGCATGGTTCCCGATGCTTTCGCCGAACAGTTACTACAACCCGCTGCCGGGCAACACCGTGGCGTTCAGCCTCCCGCTGTACGAACCCAACCGCGTCACGGTGAACGACATCAAGCAGTACGGGTTCCGCGCAGGCTTGGAAGGCGAGTTCTCGCTAGGCCAGAACGAGTTCAACTGGAACGCGGGCTACAGTCTTTATCGCTACATCCAGGACATGGGTGGTCCCGGCAACCTCAATCTGGTGCATTTGTACAACGCCCTCGGCCCCTCTTTCCTGGGATCGGACGGCGCCGTGCATTGCGGCACGCCAGGAAACGTGATTGCCGGTTGTGTGCCGCTCAATCCGTTCTCCGGCGCGGGCGGCCTGACGCCGGCCGAAAGCGACTACCTCAACTACAGCTACTTCACGCATTCCTGGAGCCAAACGCGCAATGTCGAAGCCAACTTGAGCGGCGACATGTTCACCTTGCCGCAATCCCTGGGCGCCGGTGACGTAACCTTCGCCGTGGGCGGCGATCACCGCGATGTCGCCGGCGGCGTGACACCGGACGCCTATACCCAGCAGGGGCTCAACACGAACCTGCAGCAGAATCCCGGCCGCGGTTCGTATGGCATCAACGAAGCCTATGCCGAAGTCAACGTGCCTTTGCTCAAGGATCTGCCGGGTGCGCAGCTGCTGAATTTCGACGTGTCGCACCGCTTCTCGCACTACAGCAACTTCGGCGACACCAACAACAATTCGTACAAACTTTCCTGGCAACCGATCAATGACCTGCTGGTGCGTGCCAGCTACGGCACCGGCTTCCGCGCACCGTCGATCTCCAATCTGTACGGCGGCACGATGCAGAGCTTCACCAATTACACCGATCCCTGCGACGTCAATTTCGGCTTGACCAGCAATCCGGTGGTTGCACAGCGCTGCCTCAACGGCTATGCCGGCCTGCCTGCAGTGGGCCCAGGTTTCACCCAGCTCACCACAACGGGCGTACCGGTCACCGGGCCCAACAACACCAGCACTACGCCTTACTACACCGGCGCCAATGCGGCACTGAAGCCCGAGACATCCAAAAACTACACCGCCGGCATCGTCTACAGCCCAAGCTGGCTGACCGGCTTCAACATCACGCTCGATGCATACCGTATCCGCGTCGACAACATCATCACCCTGCCATCCGCCAACAGCATTCTGGACAACTGCTACCAACTGGGCGAAGCACAGCAATGTGGGCAGTTCCAACGCTCGGCAGCGAACGGCCAGGTCATCAATCTGCTGCAAGCCCTGGTCAACGAGGGCTTCGTCGATGAGCGTGGCACGGATCTGACAATGAGCTATCTGTTCCCCGATACGCCGGTCGGCAAGTTCAAGATCGACACCAGCGGCACCTATATCAGCTCGCTGAAGGAACAGGCCGTCACCGGCGGCCCGGTGGTCGGCTACAACATCGGCACCTACGATCCCATCCTCGGCCCGGTATGGCGTTTCCGCGACACCACCAACATCAACTGGTCGTGGGGTAACTTCGGCGCCACCTGGACCGTCCGCTACTTCTCGGCGTTGAAAGAACCTTGCCGTCCGGATGCGCCCAACCTGCAAGAGTACTTCCCCTGCAACAATCCCAACTCTTACGTGCAGGGCCAGCTAGGTGCATATCGCCAGGGAGCCCTGGCCTTCAACGACCTGCAGTTCAGCTGGAAGGCGCCGTGGCATGGCCAGATCTCGGTTGGCGCGACCAATCTCTTCAACCGCCATGCTCCGCTCAGCTACAACGGCACATTCAGCGTGATCGGCCCACTGGGTCCAACCGGTACGGACGGCTATTCGCAGTTCCCGTACAACCCGCAATACGATTTCGGTCGCGTGGTGTACCTGAAGTACGACCAGAAATTGTTCTAAGTTTGATTATTGTGAGCTGTTCCAGCGAACCCCGGCGTTGCCGGGGTTCTTTTTTTGACGCTTGCGACATTGGGCGGCTTGCCCGCAGGGCTGGATCAAGTTACGGCGTAGACCACCCTCGATGAGTCGCGACCTGCCATACGTTGCCCGAAGGATCTCCCATCATCGCGCGCCGATCCCCTAGGGCTTGTCCTGCGGCTCTTGCATGCTGCGCAAAGTAAGAGCGAAGTACTACTAGTGCTAACGTTCGACACGAGCGGCGAACTCAGACGCAGCTTGGGGCTGCCTGCTCTATGCAGGGGCTGGATACTCACGCCGGAGGAGCGCAAATAGCAGCAGGTCGTGGTGTTCACCGAGCCAGAAGCCCGCCTCCCGCATGTGGCCCTCCTGAACGAACCCCAGCGCACGCAGAAGCCTGAGGGACGCAGCATTGTCCGGATGAACTTGTGCCTCGACGCGGTTCAGCCCCATGTGCTCGAACCCCCATGCCAACACAGCCGACAATGCCTCCCGCATCAAGCCCGCACCACGCGCAGACCGTGCGAGCTCGTACCCGACGATGCAGCTCCTCCACCCGCGGTTCCATTTGAACAGGCCGCATGAACCCACGAACTGGTGGTCCGACTTTCTCTGGATACCCCAGCGTGTTCCGGGGTTAGGCATCTGGCGCCAGGCGGCGAAGGTTTCGACCAGCCTCTCTGCCTGCTGAAGATCCGTAAGCGGATCTGCGCCAAACCAGCGCATTGCCTCCATGTCGCCGTGAACAGCAAACAAGGCCGGAGCGTCGGCCGCGACGATCTCGCGCAGGAGCAATCGCTCGGTTTCGAGCGTGGGGAAGTCGCTCATTGAAGGAACACCGCGGAGTGCTTGGTGCATTGCCTGAAAAAGTACAGACAGCGCCTGACGACATCAAGACTCGCGCACAAGCACCTGCTGCCGACGGCCTTTTCGTTCCCGCCTGCGCGCACGCCAGGTGGCCCAGTGCTCGCCGAGACAGGAAAAGATCACATACAACGCCGGCGTGCTGAGCAAGGTCAGGCTCTGCGAAATCAACAGGCCACCGATCAAGGCGATGCCCAGCGGACGGCGCAGGTCGGAACCTTCGCCGAGGCCGATCGCGATCGGCAGTGCGGCGAGAATCGCCACCATCGTGGTCATCATGATCGGACGGAAACGCACCAGGCTTGCCTCGCGTACGGCTTCCAACGGCGTCTTGCCGTGTTCGCGCTGCGCGACCAGCGCGAAGTCGATCATCATGATCGCGTTCTTCTTCACGATGCCGATCAGGAGCACCAGCGCGATCTGCGCGATCACCGACAGGTCGGTATGGGTGAACCACAAGGCGAGCAACGCACCGACACCTGCCGCGGGCAGCGTGGAGAGAATGGTCACCGGATGGATCAGGCTTTCGTAGAGAATGCCCAGCACGATGTACACCGTGAGTATGGCGCCGAAAATCAGCCATATCCCGCCTGTCTGCGTTTCCTTGAAACGACGGAAATCGCCACCGATGTCGAGTTTGATATCGCCCGGCATGCGCATGTTGTTCGCGGTGGCCTGCACGATCTGCAAGGCTTCGCCCATGCTTACATCGGGCGCGAGATTGAAGCTCAGGCTCATCGTGGTGTACTGGTTCATATGCGACACCTGGGTCGGCGCCAGCCCCGGCACCTGATGCGCGAAGGCAGACAGCCGCACCATGTTGCCATTGCTGGATCGCACCAGGACGTCGTCGATCGAGCGTGGGGTGGCGGTTTGTCCGGGCAGTGCGTTGACCACCACCTTGTACTGGTTGAGGTCGGCGTAGATGTTGCTGATCTGGCGCTGGCCGAAGGAGTCGTAGATGGCCGAATCGATGGTGCCGACATTGACCTGCAAGCGCGCGGCGCGGTCGCGATCGATGACGATGTTCTGCTGCAGGCCGGCGTCGTCCAGGTCGCTGCCCACATCGCGCAGCTTGGGACTCTTTCGCAGCTCGTCGACGAGCTTCGGCAGCCATTGCTGCAACTTGGCCGAGTCATCGCTCTGCAGCGATATCTGGTATTGCGCACCCTGGCTGGTGCCGCCGCCGCCGAAGCTGGGCAGGTCCTGGATGGCGCGCAGGCGCACATTGAGGTCCGGATACCGCGCGGCTTTCTTGCTGAGCCGCGTCAACGCGGTGAAGGTGTCGTCCTTGCGTCCCTGCGCGTGGGTTTTGAGTTCAATGTCGAATGAGCCCGACGTGCCTGTGCGCGTACTGCCCAGACGCGAACCCACCACGGCCACATCGTGATCACGCAGCAGCATGTCGATCAACCGCTGCTGGCGCGCCACCGAATCCTGGAAGGAAACCGTGGCGCCGGAGGTGGCCCGGCCACGAATCAGGCCGGTGTCCTGCATCGGGAACAGGCTGCTCTTGATTTGGCCGGACATCACGATCATCACCGTCAGGCCGATCAGGATCAGCGGCGTCAGCGACAGCAGCAAGGCATGGCGGAGCGAGAAATCCAACGCGCTCGCGTACAACGCCACCATGCGCTCATGCATGCGTTCGATGGCCCGTCCGAATTTGGAACTCGCTTGCGCATCGCGATGGCCCCGCAGAAACAGCCCGCATAACGATGGCGTGAGCGTGAGCGATACCAAGGCGGAGACGACGATCGCGCCCACCAGCGTCAAGGTGAATTCCTTGAAGAACATGCCCGTGATGCCAGGCATGAACAACAAAGGGATGAAGACGGCAACCAGCGATGCCGTGATCGAGACGATGGTGAAGCCGATTTCGCGCGCCCCGGTCAAGGCCGCCTGCACGCGCGTCATGCCCTGGTCGATATGACGGATGACGTTTTCGATCACCACGATCGCATCGTCCACCACGAAGCCGATCGCGATCACGCCGGCGAGCAAGGTGAGATTGTTCAACGTGAAGCCCATCGCGTACATGATCGCGGCGGCACCCGCCAGCGATAGCGGCACGGCCGCGGCGGCGATCAGCGTGGGCGCCAGCCGGCGCAGGAATAGCGCCATCACCAGCACCACCATCGCCAGGCTGATCAGCAAGGTGGCCTGCACCTCATGCAGCGAGGCACGGATGGTCGGCGTGCCGTCGAAATACGGCGTAAGCGTGGTGCCTGGCTGCAGGTAGCCGCGCAGCAGCGGCACTTCGGCCTTCACGCGATCGGTAACGTCAATGATGTTGGCGTTCGACTGCCGGTACACATACATCAGGATCGCCGGCTTGCCCTGGAACCAGGCGGCCTGATAGGCGTCCTGCTGGCCGTCGTACACCTTCGCCACGTCCTTGAGGCGTACCGGCGCACCCTTGCCGTTGTTGGAAATCACCAGGTTCGCGAAATCGCTCGCGGTATGCAGGGCATCGTTGGCCTCGACCGCCATGGTGGTGTTGCCGTCGGACAAAAATCCCTTCGGCTCGAATACGTTGGCGGCGGTCAGCGCATTGCGCACCTGGTCGGGCGACAAACCCATGGCATTGAGCGCGCGCAGATTGATGTCGATGCGCACGGCTGGCGTGGCGGCGCCGAGAATGTCCACCTCCGACACGCCGGTCAGTTGACGCAAGCGCTGGGCCAGCAGCGAATCGGCCACGTCGTACAGATCGCGCGCAGACTGGGTTTCGGAGGTGAGCGCGAAGGCGATGATCGGGTCGTCGTTCGGATTGGCCTTTTCGTAGCTTGGGGGAGCGTTGAGACCCGACGGAAGATCCGCCTGCGCCGCATTGATCGCCGCCTGCACGTCGCGCGCTGCGTCATCGATGTTGCGTCCGCCGTCGAACATCAGGAACACGAAGGTGCTGCCCAGCGAACTTACCGAACGCATGGTGTCGATGCCGGGCACTTGGCCCAGATGGCGTTCCAATGGCGCCGCAACGGTGGCCGCCATGTTTTCGGCACTCGCACCGGCCTGGCTGGCACTCACGAAGATCACCGGAAACTGCATGTTCGGCAGCGCGGATACGCCGAGCAGGGAATAGCAGATCGCCCCGATCACGAATACGCCCATGGCCAGCAGGGAGGTACCGATGGGACGGCGGATAAAAGGGGCGGAGATGTTCATACGGGAAACAACGTGCGATGGGCGAATCGGTTGAGGCTTTCATCCCCTCCCCGTGTGCGCCCATGGAAATACGGAAATCGTCGCCCCGGCAAAAAGCGGGGCGACGGTAGCGAGCCGAGCGGGTTGGAGTGAGACGCGGCCGCACGCCCAGGCGATCGCGAGCATGGCGATGTTGGGGTTCGGCGCTGCCTCACCGCCAACCTACACGGCATCACGCGCCGCGTGACGCAACGCGCGCCGCTCCCGGCGCGCCTGCAGCCACTCCGAAAACCGTTCCATGTACAGGTAGATCACCGGCGTGGTGTACAACGTGACCAGCTGCGACAACAACAGGCCGCCCACGATCGATACGCCCAGCGGACGGCGCAACTCGGCGCCGATGCCGTTGCCCAGCGCCAGCGGCAGCGCGCCGAGCATGGCGGCGGCGGTGGTCATCATGATCGGGCGGAAGCGCAGCAGGCATGCACGCCGAATCGCTTCGCGCGGCTGCATGCCGGTGCGCTGCGCCTCGATCGCGAAATCGATCATCATGATCGCGTTTTTCTTCACGATGCCGATCAACAGCACGATGCCGACGATGCCGTCCACCGACAGGCTCATGTTGCACAGGATCAGGGCCAGCAACGCACCCACGCCGGCCGGCGGCAGGGTCGAGATGATGGTGATCGGATGGATGTAGCTCTCGTACAGCACGCCCAGCACGATGTAGATCACGATGATCGAGGCGAGCAGCAGCAAGGCTTCATTGCCTAGCGAGGAAGAGAACTCCGCCGCCTTGCCGATGAACTGCCCCCGCACCTGCGGCGGCAGGTTGAGCTGCTTCTCCACGTTGTGGATCGCATCCACCGCCTCGGACAGCGAGTAGCCCGGCGCCAGGTTGAACGAAATGGTCACCGCCGGCAGTTGCTGTTGATGGCTGATCACCAGCGGGGCGGTGGTCACTTGTGCGTTCACCAGCGAAGCCAGCGGAATGGTGCCGCCGGCGCCGATGATGATGCCGGTGTTGGCAGTGGCAATGCCGGTGGTGGTGGAGGAATTGCTCGAGGCGGGCTGGCCGAAGGTGGTGGCATTGCTGCCGGTGAGCGCGCCGCTGCCGTTGCTCTTCACCGTCA
>Ga0335072_10005154_pt1 | contig 19269 bp, 23 predicted proteins | sample Lox_Sample_21_FD_206725 | JGI IMG/M metagenome (GOLD analysis project Ga0335072, IMG submission 206725) | Soil microbial communities from Loxahatchee National Wildlife Refuge, Florida, United States - Lox_Sample_2.1 | ecosystem: Environmental > Terrestrial > Soil > Wetlands | place: USA...
GGAAGAAGGGGCCGCGATGACGGTGAAGAGCGCGATCCACGTGTTCTTCGAACCGTGGTGCGTCTATGCCGTTCCGAAGAACATCACGATGCCCAGCTCGCCGGACACGGACTCCGAAGTGACGGTCCCGGCTCCGCTGGAAAAGCGCGCGAGCTTCGGAGCGTGCGCCCCGATCCGCGCGCTCAGCCTGAAGGTCCTCGTGCAGGAAGCGGAAAGCTCCTCACACGAACGGTTCATCACCGAAGTCGTCGGCTGAGCCACCGGCTTCGGCGCTGCCGACCAGAGGGGCCGGTCCGGACGGCCGGCCCCTGCAGCGGCGTCAGCCGGCCGCGGAGAAGCGCTCGGCGACCTTCTCCCAGTTGACGACGTTCCACCACGCGTCGATGTAGTCGGGGCGCTTGTTCTGGTACTTCAGGTAGTAGGCGTGCTCCCAGACGTCGACGCCGAGCAGCGGCGTCTGGCCGCTGGAGATCGGGGAGTCCTGGTTGGCGCTGCCGACGATCGCGAGGCCGGAGCCGTCGTGCACGAGCCAGGACCAGCCGGAGCCGAACTGGTTGATGCCGGTTTCCTTGAGCTTGGCCTGGAAGTCCGAGAACGACCCGAACGCGGAGTTGATCGCATCTGCCAGCGCGCCTGAGGGCTCGCCGCCGCCGTCGGGGCTCATGCTCTCCCAGAACAGGGAGTGGTTGTAGTGGCCGCCGGCGTTGTTTTTCACGGGGCCTTTCTTGTCGCCGAGGCCGTCGAGGTTCTTCAGCACCTCCTCGACGGGCTTGTCGGCCCACTCGGTGCCCTCCAGCGCGGCGTTGGCCTTGTCCACGTAAGCCTGGTGGTGCTTGTCGTGGTGGAATTCCATCGTCGCCTTGTCGATGTGCGGCTCGAGCGCGTCGTATGCGTAGGGAAGCGGCGGTACGGAATAGGCCATGTCGGGGGCTCCTTGAAGTTCGGTCGGTTCCTCGCTGTTCTATCAGAGGCCTGCGGGATAACCTCAAGCGATGATGGGTGTGGCGACCGGCCGTCCGGGGCGTCCCGCGGCGGCCACGCGCGAGGCGGCGCTGGCGCTGGCGACGAGGCGCTTTCTGGAGGGCGAGCGCATCGACGTGCAGGCAATCGCGCGCGAGCTGGGGCTCGCGCGGGCGACGATGCACCGCTGGTTTCAGACGCGCGAGGCGCTGCTGGGCGAGGTGCTGGCCTCGCTGGGCGAGCGGCGCCTGCTGGACATCAGGGCGCGAACGCCGGGCGGCGGGCCGCGCGCGCTGCTGGAGACGTTTGACGCCTTCAACCGCGAGCTGGCGGCGACGGAGGGGATGCGCGTGCTGCTCGCGCAGGAGCAGGAGCGCGCGCTGCGGATCCTCACCTCCAGCGGCGGCCTGGTGCAGCCGCGGATGGTCGCGACGGTGCGGGCGATGATCGAGGCGGAGGTGCAGGCGGGCGGCTACTCGCCGAAGGTCGACCCGGGCGTGCTGGCCTACGCGATCGTGCGGCTCGCGGAGGCGTTTCTCTACAACGACGCGATCGCCGGCATCCGCGGCGACACCGAGCGGCTGCGCGAGATCGAGTCGGCGCTGCTGGGCGAGTAGCCGCGGGAGCGCGCTGCGCGGCGAGTCCGTATACGCTCGTCGCTCCGCGAGCGATGACGCGCCTGTCCTCATACCTCCTGCCGACCGAGAAGCAGCCGCCCGCGGAAGCCGAGGCGATCTCGCACAAGCTGATGGTGCGGGCGGGGCTGATCCGCCAGATGGGCACCGGGATCTGGACGTGGCTGCCGGCGGGCTGGCGCGTGCACCAGCGCGTCGTGGCGATCGTGCGCGCGGAGATGGACGCGATCGGCGGCCAGGAGCTGCTGATGCCGGTGCTCCAGCCCGCGGACCCCTGGCGCAAGACGGGCCGGATCGAGATCGAGGAGCTGTTCAAGCTGCGCGACCGCAAAGACGCCGAGCTGGTGCTGGCGATGACCCACGAGGAGGCGGTCACCTTCCACGTCGCCCAGGTCGTGCGCTCCTACCGCGACCTGCCGCTGATCCTCTACCACTTCCAGGTCAAGGAGCGCGACGAGCCGCGCCCGCGCGCGGGCGTTCTGCGCACGCGCGAGTTCGTGATGAAGGACTCCTACACCTTCGACCGCGACCAGGCGGGCCTGGAAGAGCGCTACGCCCTGCACGTCGACGCCTACGACCAGATCATGGCCCGCACCGGCCTGCGCTTCTACCGCGTCGAGTCCGACGTGGGGATGATGGGCGGGCTGGGGGCGCACGAGTACATGGCGCCCTGCGCCGCGGGCGAGGATCAGATCGTGCTGGCCGATGGCTACGCCGCGAACGTCGAGGTCGCGAAGAACGACCCGCGCGTGGGCCACGAGGGCGAGAGCTGGACGCTGGACGGGCAGCCGCTGCGCCTGGAGCCCGCGATCGAGATCGGCAACATCTTCAAGCTCGGCACGCGCTACTCCGAGCCGCTGGGCGCCCACTATCTGGACGAGACCGGCGCCGAGCGCCCGATCTGGATGGGCTCCTACGGGATCGGCCCCGCCCGCATCGTCGCCGCGGCGGTGGAGCAGTTCTCCGACGAGCACGGCATCTCCTGGCCGCGGGCGCTGGCCCCGTTCGCGGTGCACCTGGTGGCGCTGGGCAACCCCGGCACCGCGGAGCGCGAGGCGGCCGACGGGGTCTACGACACGCTGCGCCACGGCGGCGTCGAGGTGATCTACGACGAGCGCGACGCCGGCCCGGGGGAGAAGTTCGCGGACGCCGAGCTGCTGGGCTGCCCGCTGCGCCTGACGGTGGGCCGGCGCTCGCTCGAGTCCGGCGAGATCGAGGTGCAGCTGCGCCGCGGGCGCAAGGACGCCCCGGGGCTGGCGCTGGCGGCCGAGCCGCAGGCGCTGCTGAGCGCGGTGGACGAGTTGTGGCGCAGCCTCCCGTAGGGGGCGGCGGGCAGGCGCCGATCGAGCGGCGGCGGCTGACGTTCCGGCGCCTGTCGGGCCTGGACCGCTCGGGGCCGGCGCCGGCGGCGACGCAGAGCGGCAGCCCGCTGAACCCCTGGACGATCCCGAACGCGATCGGCTTCGCGCGGCTGGCGCTGATGCCCGTCTTCCTCGTCGTGGCGCTGTCGAGCCGCGACGGCAACGACGCGCTGGCGGCGACGCTGTTCGCGGTGATCGGCTGGGGCGACTACGCCGACGGGATCGCGGCGCGGATCACGCGCCAGTACAGCCGGCTCGGGGCGCTGATGGACCCGGTCACCGACCGCCTGCTGGTCGTCTCGGGCGCGGTGGTCTGCTGGCGCTTCGACCTGTTGCCGCGCTGGGCGCTGGCGGTGCTGGCGGCGCGCGAGCTGGCGATGCTGGCGCTGGGGCGCTTCGGGCTGCGCCGCGGCGTGGAGCTGCGCATCAACTGGCCCGGGCGGCTGGCGGTGGCGCCGGTGATGGGCTCGTTCTTCTTCGCGATGGTGGGCCTGGAAGACGCCGGCGAAGTGATGCTCTACGTGGGCATGGCGCTGGCCCTCTACGCGACTTTCCTGTACGTGCGAAGCGGCCTGCGGCAGGCTCGTGCAACGCCGCCGCCAGCCTCAAGCTCAGCCTGACCGTTTGGTCTATACTCCGCGCTCCTGCGGGCCACACGGAAGCGTTCGTGCGGGCCCGTCCAAGCCCGCACGAGGAGAGACGATGGACGAGACGTTTCCCGATCTTGGCTCGCTCACGGACGTCGAACTGAAAGACGTGATCCGCCAGCTGACCGAGGAAGAGACCGAGGTCTCCTACAAGCGGCGCATCCTGCACGGCAAGATCGACATCCTGCGCGCCGAGCTGGTGAACCGCCTGCGCAAGAAGCACGACGGCGGCGAGGTGCTGATCACGGGCGAGGACGTGCAGCAGCTGACCGACATCCTCGCGGCGCGCCAGCCCGAGCCCGGCACGCAGGACGGCGCTTCCTAGCGCCCGGTCTGCGGCGATGGCCCTGCACTGCACCGAGTGCGGCTTCCTCAACGCCGAGGGGGCCAACTACTGCCAGCGCTGCGGCGCGCTGCTGGAGCGCGCCCAGCAGGCGGGCGAGCCGGTCACGGCGACCTACCGGATCGACGACGACGGCGAGCTGGTCCCGGTCGAGATCGAGGACGTCACCGCGCGCGGACCGGCGCTGGTGATCCGCGCGGGCGGCGGGCGCGTGGGCGAGAGCTTCGCGGTGGACCGCGAGCGCACGAGCATCGGCCGGCGCCCCGACGCGGGGGTGTTCCTGGACGACGTGACGGTCTCGCGCGACCACGCGCTGCTGATCCGCCGCGGCGACCAGTGGTTCCTGGACGACATGGGCTCGCTGAACGGGACCTACGTGAACCGCTCGCGGATCGAGTCCCAGCGCCTTGAGGAGGGCGATGAGGTGCAGATCGGCAAGTACAAGCTGACGTTCCACGTGCGCTGATGGCCGCGCGTGCCCCCCAGGTGGACGTGGAGGAGCTCGAGCGCGAGGCGAACGCCGCGCGCGAGCAGGACGGAACCGGCGAGCAGGACGGCGGCGGGCGCCCGAAGTCGCTGACGATCGGCGCGGTCTGCAAGGCGCTGGCGCAGGAGTTCCCCGACATCTCGATCTCGAAGATCCGCTACCTGGAGGACCAGAAGCTCCTGACGCCGCGGCGCACGCCGGGCGGCTACCGCCTCTACGGGCAGGCGGACGTGGCGCGGCTGCGGACGATCCTGCGGATGCAGCGCGACGAGTTCCTGCCGCTGCGGGTGATCCGCCAGGAGCTGGCGTCGGGCCGCTCGGCGGGCGAGGCGACGCCGGCCCCGGGCCGCGTCGGGCGCGAGGGGATGCGCGCGCTGCGCCCGAGCGTCAGCGTGCGCGAGGCGACGGGCGCGCTGTACTCGCTGGAAGACGTGTTGGAGGACACGCACGCGGAGGAGAAGCTGGTGCGCGAGCTGGAAGAGTACGGCGTGGTCAAGGGCGAGCTGCGCGGCGGCGTGCGCTACTTCGACGAGACCGAGCGCGAGATCATCGCGGCGGTGGCGGAGCTGGCGCGCTACGGCGTCGGCGGGCGCAACCTGCGCGTGTTCCGCTCCTCCGCCGACCGCGAGGCGAGCCTGCTGCAGCAGATCCTGGCCCCGGCGCTGCGCTCGCGCAACCCCGAGCGCCGCAAGGAGGCGGTCGAGGCGCTTGAGAACCTCGCGGCGGTGGCGACGCACCTGAAGCACCTGCTGCTCGTGCGCGACCTGCGCAAGATCGTGCGCTGATGGCGGCGGCGGGCCCCGAGCTGCGCTCGCTGATCCGCGAGATACCGGATTTCCCCCGCGCGGGGATCGGCTTCAAGGACATCACGCCGCTGATGGCGGACGCCGAAGGGATGGCGGGTGCGGTGCGCGGGCTGGCCGACCTGGCCAGGCCGCTCGAAGTCGACACGGTGATCGCGGCGGAGGCGCGCGGCTTCCTGCTTGGGCCGGCGCTGGCGCTGGAGCTGGGCGCTGGCTTCGTGCTGGCGCGCAAGCCCGGCAAGCTGCCCTACGAGACGGTCAGCGCCGAATATGAGCTGGAGTACGGCGCCAACCAGCTGGAGCTGCACACCGATGCGCTGGGCGACGGCGCGCGCGTGCTGGTGCACGACGACCTGCTGGCGACGGGCGGCACCGCGGTGGCGCTGTGCGAGCTGGTGGAGCAGCTCGGTGGCGAGGTGGCCGGCTGCGGCTTCCTGGTGGAGCTGGCGTTCCTGGACGGGCGCGCGCGCCTTGGGCCGCGCCCGGTGCACGCGCTGATCAGCTACGAGTCCTGACGGATCGCGGATCGTGCCGACCGCCAGCCGCAGCCGCACGATCGCAGCGCCGTTGCAGGGCCTGTGGGAGCTGGTCTGCGACCCCCACCACCTGCCGCGCTGGTGGCCCCGCGTCGAGCGCGTCGAGGACGTCGCGGACGGCGCCTTCACGGAGGTGATGCGGACCGAAAAGGGCAAGCTGGTCCGCGCGGACTTCCAGCTGCTCAGCAGCGACGAGCGGTCGCACTCGCTGACGTGGGAGCAGCAGCTCGAGGGCACTCCGTTCGAGCGGCTGCTGAGCGAGGCGCGCACGCACGTCTCGCTGCGCGAGCAGGGCGAGGCGGGGACGGACGTGACGATCGAGCTGCACCAGCGGCTGACGGGCTTCTTCCCGCGCTTCGGGGGCTTCATGGTGAAGGGGGCGGCGGGGCGGACGCTGGAGGAGGCGCTGGACGGGCTGGAGCGGGTCAGTGTCTGAAGCGCCGCCAAGGATGCGCTGGTGGGGCTGGGGCGACCCGGCGCAGCCGCCGGGCCTGCCGCCGCACGCGCTGCCGTTCCTGGAGGAGGCGGTGGGCCTGCCGCAGACGCCGCGGCCGCCGGTGGCGCTGGAGCACGTGGCGCTGGAGCGCTCGCGCCTGAGCGAGGACACGCTGGCGGCGCTGCGCGCGGTCGTGGGGGCGGAGAACGTCCGCGACGACCACGCCGAACGCGTCCAGCACGCCGCGGGCAAGGGCTATCCGGACCTGGTGCGGCTGCGCGCCGGCAGGCCCGCGGGCGCGCCGGACGCCGTCGTGCTGCCGGACGGCCGCGAGCAGCTTGAGGCGCTACTACGGCTGTGCGCGCGCAGCTCGCTGGCGGTGGTCCCGTTCGGCGGCGGCACGAGCGTCGTCGGCGGGGTCGAGCCGCTGCGCGGCTCGCACGCGGGCGTGCTGGCGCTGGACACGAGCCGCATGGGGGAACTGCTGTCGCTGGACCGCGAGTCGCGGACGGTGACGGTGGGCGCGGGGATGCGCGCGCCGGCGCTCGAGCGGCTGCTGGCGAAGGAGGGCCTGACGCTGGGGCACTACCCGCAGTCCTACGAGTACGTCTCGCTCGGCGGCTGCGCCGCGACACGCAGCGCGGGCCAGGCCTCGACGGGCTACGGGCGGATCGAGCAGATGATCGCGGGGCTGCGGATGTCGACGCCGAGCGGCGAGCTGGAGCTGCCGCCGCTGCCCGCGAGCGCCGCGGGGCCGTCGCTGCGCCAGCTGGCGATCGGCTCGGAGGGCACGTTCGGGGTGATCTCGGAGCTGTCGCTGCGGGTGCGCCCAGTGCCGCGGGAGCGAATCTACGAAGGCGTCTTCTTCACGGACTTCGCCGCGGGTGCGCGGGCGCTGCGCGAGCTGGCCCAGCAGCGCGCGGCGCCGGACGTCGCGCGCCTCTCCGACGAGGCCGAGACGCGGATGTCGCTGGCGCTGGCGGGCAGCGGCGGCACGAAGGGCCGTCTGGGGCGGCTCTACCTGCGTGCGCGCGGCTACGCCGGGGGCTGCCTGGCGATCCTGGGCTGGGAGGGCCCCGAGCGGGAGACCGCGGCCCGGCGCGAGCGGGGCCTTCAGGTCGTACGCGAGCACGGCGGGCTGGCGGTGGGGCGCTCGCCCGGTGAGGCCTGGCTGCACGGCCGCTTCGCGGCGCCCTACCTGCGCGACGAGCTGCTGACGCACGGGGTGATGGTCGAGACGCTGGAGACCGCGACGCAGTGGTCGAACGCGATGCGCCTGCACCGCGCGGTCACCGAGGCGATCGAGGGGGCGCTGCGCGCGGGCGGCACGCCGGGCGTGGCGATGTGCCACATCTCGCACCTGTACGAGACCGGCACCTCGCTCTACTTCACCTTCCTGGCGCGCCAGCGCGAGGGCGAGGAGATCGAGCAGTGGCGCGAGGCCAAGGAAGCCGCCAGCGCCGCGATCGCCGGCAACGGCGGCACGATCACCCACCACCACGCGGTCGGCCGCGACCACGCCCCCTGGATGCAGGCCGAGGTGGGGGAGACCGGCGTGCGTGCGCTGCGCGCCGTCAAGTCCGAGCTGGACCCCGCGGGGATCATGAACCCCGGGAAGCTGCTCGGCGACTAGCGGCGGTCAGGCCGCCGGTCGGGGCGGCGCCGCCGGTCAGTGCAGCGCGAACGCGCCGCGCAGGACGATCGGGCCGGGTTTCGTGGGTTTCGGGTCGGTCTCGCGGGTGAGGATCATCGTGTGGTACTTCGCGGCGTCTTTCGGCAGCAGCGCGCCGCCCTGGAAGTTGCCGTTCGCGCCGACTTCGGGGGCGCGGCTCAGCGGCTCGTAGCTGCCGGGGGAGTTGTAGAGCCAGACCGCGTAGAAGAAGCCCTTGCCTTTCGTCGGCGGCACGTGCTGGGCGGCGAGGTAGAAGGCGTACTGGCTGCCTTCCGAGAGCACCTCCGCGACGCCGACCGATCTGCTGGAGGCGTTCGGCGGCGTCAGCGTGATGCGCTTGTCTTCTTTCGCCTGCGCTTTCTGGGTGCCCGTGCCGGTTTCGGCCGCCGACGACGACCCCGTCGAGGAGCTGTTCGAGGAGGAGCCGCCGCCGCTCGTCAGCAGCACCACCGCGACGACCACGCCGGCCACGAGCGCCGCCAGCAGCAGCGCCCCGCCGACGCGGGATGAGGGGGTGCGCGAGGGGGATGTGCGGGAGGAGGGGGTGGGGCCGGGGGAGCGCCGAGCGGGAGCCGACGCGGGCTCCGAGGCTGTCGGGGGCGGCGTCTCGGCCGCGGCGGGGCGCGAGCCGTTCGGGATCTCCGGCAGCGCCGTGCCCGCCAGCGGTCGCAGCTCGCCCGCGACGGCGCCCGCCCAGGCGCGGGCCGGCTCGGAGCCGTCGAGCAGCGTGCGGGCCGCGAGGCGCTCCGCCACGCCGGGGGACTGGCCCAGCAGGTAGTCGCCCAGCTCCGCGCGCTGCTCCGCGCTCAGGGCGCGGGCCTCTTTCGCAGCCAGCACCGCCAGGGCGGCGTGCGCGCGGTCGTGCACGGCGCGCTCCTCGATCTCGAGCATGTCCGCCACCTCCGCGTAGCTCTTGCCGCGCCTGAGCAGCAGCGAGAGCGTGGCGCGCTGGTCGGGGGGGAGGTCGTCCAGTCGGCTCATTCGATATTCGCTTCGCCCCGCACAGGCCGCGCTTCGCGCCCGGCCGGGGCGGCTTCGTAGGCTATCGTGGCGCCGCGATGTCGAAGCCGCCTGTCGAGCACGTAGCCGCCTCCGTGCAGGGCTTCGACCGGCTCTACGGCCTCGAACTGCTCGACTACAGCGACGAGCAGGTCACCGCGCAGGTCAAGGTTCGCGAGGAGCTGAAGCAGCCCGCGGGGCTCGTCCACGGCGGTGTCTACGCCTCGATCGCCGAGTCCATGACCTCGCTCGCCACGGCGCTCGCCGTGATGCCCGAAGGCAACACCGCCATGGGCCTTTCGAACAACACCAGCTTCCTGCGACCCGTCACCGAGGGCACCGTGCACGCGCAGGCGACGCGCCTGCACCGCGGCCGCACCACCTGGGTCTGGGACGTGCGCTTCGCCGACGACGCCGGCCGCACCTGCGCGCTGACGCGGATGACGATCGCCGTGCGGCCCTTTCCCGCCGGCGCCGCGCCGCCCGGCTAGCGCAGCGCCCGCAGCGGCGAGGGCACCTGCGAGGGCAGCGGCTGTGAGCCGTAGCCCGTGTCCCGCAGCGCCGCCGGCAGCGCCGCGCCCGGTTCGCCCACGTCGTTGATCGGCACCGCCGTCCGCGCCGCCGCCGCCGCGAGCCCGGCGCTGTCCGCGTAGACGCTCACGATCACCCCGCCCGTCGCCAGCGCCACCGTGCGCCCGCGCTGGGAGATCGTCGCCCGCACGCCGCGCAGCGGCGCATGGCGCTGCGGGGCCGAGCCGCCCGCCACGAAGCCGTTGTCCGGCGAGGTCACGATCCGCACGGGCGTCAAGCAGGCGCTCTGCCCGCCCACGACGCAGTCGCCGTACTGGACCGTGAAGGCGCCGCCGGGGTCGTGCGTCGCCTGGGTTATCTGCATGCCGCGGAACGAGCCCCCCAGCCAGTAGACGGGGTAGGGCGCCACGATCAGGCTCTCGAGCGTCGTGTGCGAGATCGGGCGGTCCTGCAGCGTGTCGCCGCAGGCGCCCAGCGCCGTCGCCGCGCAGGCGAGCAGGGCAAGCAGGGGCAGGCGGGCGCGGCGCACCGGCTAGCCGCGATAGCGGTTCGTGATCGGCATCCGCCGGTCGCGCCCGAAGGCGCGTTCGGTCACCTTGATCCCCGGCGGGGCCTGGCGGCGCTTGTACTCCGCCAGGTCCACCAGCCGCGTCGCGCGCTCGACCTCCTCGCGCGGCAGGCCCTGCGCCAGCAGCTGCTCGCGGCCCAGGTGCAGCTCGACGTAGCCGTGCAGGATCCGGTCCAGCAGCTCGTAGGGGGGGAGCGAGTCTTCGTCGCGCTGGTCCGCCCGCAGCTCCGCCGTCGGCGCGCGCTCAATGATCGAGGGGGGGATCGGGGATGGGGCGCCGCCTGCGGCGGCGGCGCCCTCTGAGTTTCGCCAGGCGCAGAGGCGGTAGACCAGCGTCTTCGGGACGTCCTTGATCACCGCGAAGCCGCCCGCCAGATCTCCGTAAAGCGTCGTGTAGCCCACGGACATCTCCGACTTGTTCCCCGTCGTCAGCACCAGCCAGCCGAACTTGTTCGAGAGCGCCATCAGCAGGTTGCCGCGGATCCGCGCCTGCAGGTTCTCCTCCGTCAGGTCGTGCTCGCGGCCCTCGAAGGCGGGGCCCAGCGTCTGCGCGTAGGTCTCGAAGACGGGCTCGATCTCAAGCTCATGGACATCCGCCCCGAGCGCCGCCGCCAGCGCGCGGGCGTCTTCCTGGGTCGCCGAGGAGGAGAACTGCGAGGGCATGATCGCCGTGCTGACCCGCTCCGCCCCCAGCGCGTCGACCGCCAGGCACGCCACCAGCGCCGAGTCGATCCCGCCCGAGAGCCCCAGCACCACGTGGCCGAAGCCGTTCTTCTCCACGTAGTCGCGCAGCCCGAGCGTCAGCGCCGCGTATATCTCCGCCTCGATCGGTTCGAGCAGCGGGGCGATCCCGCCTCCAGGCGGGCGCGCTCCAGCGCCCGCCCCTCCATCGAAGGAGAGCCCCGGCAGCACGAGCGCCCGCCGGCTCCCGCCGGCTCCCGCCGGCGATCGGGTGCTCGCGCGATGACCCGACTCGCGCAGCCGCGCCGCCGCCGCAGCCTGCAGGTCGACGTCGCAGATCAAGAGGTCCTCGCGGAACTGCGCCGCGCGCGCGATCGTCTCGCCCGTGTGATCCACCACGAAGGAATGACCGTCGAACACCAGCTCGTCCTGCCCGCCCACCAGCGCGCAGAACGCCACGCAGGCCAGGTTGTCGCGCGCGCGCTGGGAGAACATCCGCTCCCGCTCAAGGCCCTTGCCCGCGTGGTAGGGCGAGGCGGAGATGTTCAGGATCAGCGTCGCCCCCGCCAGCGCCTCCTCGCTCGCCGGCGGCCCCGGCTCCCAGATGTCCTCGCAGACCGTCAGCCCCACGCGCTCGGAGCCCAGGTCGATCACCGCGCCCGCCGGCCCCGCCTGGAAGTAGCGCTCCTCGTCGAACACGCCGTAGTTCGGCAGGTAGACCTTGCGGTAGACCGCGTGCACCGTGCCCTCCGCCAGCACCGCCGCCGAGTTGTAGACGTCCTCCGCGCGCTCCGGGTAGCCCACCACCGCGACGATCCCCTGCGTCTCCGCCGCCAGCTCGCGGAGGGTCGTGCCCGCCGCCGTGAGGAAGTGCTCGCGCAGCAGCAGGTCCTCCGGGGGGTAGCCGGTGAGCGCCAGCTCCGGGAACAGGACCAGCTCCGCGCCCGCCGCCAGCGCCTGCTCGCGCCCGGCGCGGATCTTCTCCGCGTTGCCGGCGATGTCGCCGACCGTCGCGTTCATCTGGCAAAGGGCTAGGCGCATGCGGGCTGAGCCGACGATCTCATTGGCGCGAACCGTGGGGGGTCGGGCTTCCGTTTTCGAGGCGGCGATAGCAATCGTATATACGTCGCAGCGAGGCTCGGCCCGCAACGGCCCCGGGCGGGTCGGGTGTATATACAGCTGCTATCGCTCGCCAGAGTGGGAGTGCCCCGTCCGGCGCTGCGCCTGCAGCGTGCTTCGCGACGGCAGCCGACGGCGGCGCTCTCAGCCGGCGGCGCGCGCGCCGGCTTTGCTCTTGCTCGGCGCCGGCGCTTTGGCTTTCTTCTTCGCAGGCTTCTTCTTGGTGCCCGCGCGTTTTGCCGGTGCACCCACGCCCGCGGCGCGGCCCAGCTGCGAGATCGCCCATTTCATGTCGCCCGCGATCGCCTCCAGTTCCGGCAGCGCGTCGAAGTCGCCCAGCAGGCCGAAGCCCAGGTGGCCGTCGTAGCTCATCACCGCGATCCCCAGCGCCTGGCGCTGGGCCAGCGGCACCACCGGGTAGAGCACCCGCAGGCGCCGCCCCAGCACGTACAGCGGGAACTGCGGCCCCGGGACGTTCGTCACCACCAGGTTGAAGAAGCGCTGGCGCGCCTGTAGCCGCGCCGCCTGGCTGAGGATCGTCGGCGGCGCGAAGCCCGCCAGGTTCGTCAGCACCTGCGCGCCCACCGCCTGGCCCGAGGCCTTCAGGTCCTCCATCGCCTGTGCGATCTGCCGCAGGCAGTCCGCCGGGTTCTTCACCCCCACCGGCAGCGGCGCCCACATCGCCGCCACCTGGTTGCCCAGCGCGCCGCGGTCCGAGTCCGCCCGCACCGACACCGGCACCATCGCCTTCAGCTCCAGGTCGTCCGTGTCAAAGCCCTCGCGGCGCAGGTAGCGGCCCAGGCCCAGGCTCACCGTCGCCAGCACCACGTCGTTCAGCGTGCCCCCCAGCGAGTCCTTGATCGCTTTGAACTGCTCGAGGTCCGCGTCGATGAACGTGTAGCGGCGGTGGGGGCCGATCTCGACGTTGAAGGGGCTGTCCGGCGCCGGGGCTTTCACGCCCGCGATCGTCGTCGCGCCGATGCTGCGCAGGCCGTCCACCACCTGCACCGCCGCGCGGCGCGGGGCGCGCACCAACCGGCGGGCGCCGCGCGCCATCTCCGCCGGGACCGTCGTGCGTTCGCGCAAGGCCTCGCCCAGCAGCTTCGCCCGGCCCGGCAGTGGCTTCGCCGTCCAGGGGACCGGCGGGCGCGAGGTCGGCACCGGGTCCGGCGCCGTGTCGAACAGCACCGTCGTGATGTCCACGCCCGAGATCCCGTCCACCAGCGCGTGGTGGGTCTTCGCGATCAGCGCGAAGCGTTCGTTCGCCATCTTCTCCACCAGCCAGATCTCCCACAGCGGCTTCGAGCGGTCCAGGCGCTGGGAGAACAGGCGGCCCGCCAGCTGCTTCAGCGCCTGGTCGTCCGCCGGCTTCGGCAGCGCCGTGTGGCGGATGTGGTAGCGCGGGTTGAAGTGCGGGTCGTCCGTCCACACCGGGCGGCCCTGGTCGTAGGGGACGTACGCCAGCTTCTGGCGGTAGCGGGGCACAAGGTGCAGCCGCCCCACGATGTGGTCCACCAGCTCCTGCGGCGTCGGCGCCTTGCCCTCGAACACCATCACCGAGGCGACGTGCATGTGCGCCGTGGAGTTGTCCTCCAGGTGCAGGAACGTCGAGTCGAGCGCCGTCAGCCGGTCGGGGTTCGCCATGTCGCCGATTGTCGCGGTTTGTCAAGCCCTCTGTCAATCGGCCGCGCGCCATCGCACGACTCAAGGCCGTCGCGCCCATGGCCGAGAGGTGAGCATGGCGAGCCGAAAGCCCGTCCGCACCGCTCTGTTCGCGGTCGCCGGCACAGACCAGGATGCCCCGCTCGACCCCCGCGCAGCCGACGAGCTGATGCGCTGGGTCGGCGTCGCGATGTTCGTGCTCGGCTCCGCCACGCTGTTCGCCACGCTGCCGATGCCCGACCCCAACACGAGCGATCACCCCGCGATCGAGGTGATCGCCGGGCTGCTGCTCGCCGGGGCCGCCTTCGTGTTCCTGTTGCGGCCCGGGCGGCGCTGGGTCTCGCGCGTCACCGTCGTCTACGGGATCCTGCTCGTCAGCGCGCTAATGGCCGTCACGCGGCCGATCGAGGCCACGCCGTTCTTCTACCTGTGGCCGCTCGTCTTCTCCGCCTACTTCTGCTCGCGCCGCGAGGTCGCCGCCGACTTGGCCCTCACCTGGGTGACGCTCGGCCTGGGGCTGTTCATCTGGGGCAAGGACCCCATGAAGCCGGGCCTGTTCATGGGCGTCGGCGTCTCCGTGACGCTCGTCACCGTCGTCGTCAAGCTGCTCGCCGAGCACGTCAGCGCCGTCATCCGCCAGCTCGAGCGCGCCGCCGACACCGACTACCTCACCGGCCTGCTCAACCGCCGCGCCTTCGACCTCGAGTTCCGCGAGCAGTGCGACCGCGCGCGGCGCAACGGGCTGCCGCTCGCGCTCGCCACCTTCGACCTCGACCACTTCAAGCAGATCAACGACCGCCATGGCCACGCCGAGGGCGATCGCGTGCTGCGCGAGTTCGCCGCGCTGCTCGAACGCGAGCTGCGCGGTGGTGACACGCTCGCCCGCGTCGGCGGCGAGGAGTTCGCCGTCGTGCTCTTCGGCGTCGGGCTGCGCGAGGCCGTCGGCTTCGCCGAGCGGATCGGGCGTGAGCTCGCCGGGTCTCGCCGCGAGGCGAGCGTCGTCGCTCGCGGCGGCGCCGAGCCCGGCCCGGCGCTCAGCACCAGCGCCGGCGTCGCCGAGCTGTCCGCGCGCACGCCCGACCCCGCCGCGCTGATGCTCGCCGCCGACCGCGCGCTGTACGCCGCCAAGGCCGCCGGGCGGCGGCGGGTCGCCGTGTGGGAGGGGGGAGCCACGCGCGTGGAGGCCCACATCGACGGCGGGCCTCCGCTGCGCGAGGGCGAGGGCGCGCTCGTCGCGCGCGCCCTCTGAGCCTCCGCTCTGCTTGCTTCTGTCTGTCTGCGCCGGCCGCGCCGGCTGCGGCTCAGCCGCCCTTGCCCGCGAACTGGACCTTCTTCGGGCCCTTCGAGCAGACCTCCGGCACCGAGCCACGCGGCACTTTGAATTTGCCGAGCTTGCAGGTGAAGCCTTCCGGCTTGCCGCTGGAGCTCTTGCCGTCGTAGAGGGCGTTCACCAGTTTGAAGGCCGCCGTGCAGGTCGTGCCCTGCGCCACGATCTGCTTGATCGGGATGTTGATCTTCGACTTCGGCTTCCCCGGTTCCACTTCGTATTCGTAGACCACCGTGTGGTTGCCGCACTGGTGCGTGCTCGCCGCCGCGTAGCCCGGCGTCAGCGCCAGCGCGCCCGTCGCCAGCGCGAACACGCTCGCGATCGTCGCCGGCGCCCGCCACTTCCTTACAGCTTTCATAGGCCTTCCTTCTCTCGTGCGGCGCCCCCTATGACACCGAGTTGGCGCGGAGCATAACCGCGGCCCGAGACCCCAGCGGGGGCCGGGATACGCGGCGTGTACGTATCCGTACGTCACCCGTCATCGGCTTCGCCGAGCCCTCGATCTGGCGGATGTCTCCGTCCTCCCGGCGGTGCCGGGGCGGCAAGGATGCCCGAAAACCCGGCGGATTCTGGAGCTGTGCGGAGGGTTGAGCAGAAGTGTGCGCTTGATCACACTTATCCCCTAGCGCCAAGGATGTTCAGCTTCGCTTTGGCTTCGGGCACCGCTACAAAGCACCTGAATCCTGTGATCCTCCTGGACAGGGCGATACATGCTCTTTGAAACGAGCTTGATTCGAATGGGATATGTCCCAGGCTCGCGAAAATTCAGCAGGTAGTGGACAGGCGTCCAGCCTGGATCGAACTCATTCCGCTCGAACCAGAAGTTTGAGTCCCTGCCAGGGACCAGTTGCTCCTTCGTCGGGGGCATAGGCGAGCCGCGCCCCTGTGGCTGGCCAAATGCATCTGCTGCCAAGATTTCGGTTGGTGCGGGCACCAAGACGTTGAGTCTGGCGCGCTCCAACTCGGTTGAGCCACCATTGAAGATGGCGATGCGGAGCACGACTGCCGAAGGATCTGCAACTACTAGATCCTGTTGATCATCGATTGTTACGCGCAATTGGACGGACGGCGCGCCAACCTTAGGTAGCCGGTATAGCACGGGAAGCTTCGGAGCGAGCGTTGCTAGAAGGACGATGCCAGCCAGCGCCAACAGCACGACCTCCATCACTGCCCACCCTCCGGGGGAGAGGGCAATGACCACAAGGATCGTGACGCCGCTGAGTCCGGCTGCGACGCGGTTCCACATTGCTGCATGATCGCGGTTTCGGCGGCACAGACGCTTGACTCCATGCAAGGATCTAGAGAGACGCTGGCCACGCTCCTAGACTCGCGGTATGGACGATGAGGAGCGCCGCGACCACGAGGACGAGCCCACGGAGCGGCTACCGAGGACGGGGCTTCGCGTGCCCGTGCCGAAGCGTAAGGACGTGATGGACGCACTCCGCCGGGTCAGCGAGCCCGACGAGTCCGCCGAGGACGACGAGCCCTCAGACGCGCCTTAGGTCGTCCAGCAGTCTCCCCGGCTCCACATCAAGCCCGCGCGCCAGACGCAGGATCGTCGTCAGTCGAGGCTCCCGCGCGCCGCGCTCCAGCCGCCCGATAGCGGTCGGGTGCACATCCGTCGCGTCCGCCAGGTCATCCTGCGAGACGCCGCGCTCGGCACGTAGCTCGCGTAAGCGCTGGCCGAACGCGGCGCTTGCGGCCTGTGGGTCCTGGTCCAGGTGCTCCATCTGCCCATGCTCGACGGTGGATGCCAGACGGTCCAGAGCGGACTGGTAGGGAGCGCTTTGGTCTGATTGAATCTCGATGTATGAAATCGAGACTCCTGAGCCTCGCCATCGCGGCGGGGCTCCTCCTCATGGCTTCCGGCTGCAAGGGCGAAACGCAGGCCGAAAAAGAAGCCTCATTCAACTGCCCCAGCTTCTCGGCGCGCGCCAACGGCGAATGCGAATCGGTGCAGGCCGACGAACAGGCCAAGCACAAGGAAGATGTCGAATCGGAACTGCACGAAGCCGAAGACGTAATCAAGAAGCGCCGCGCCGAAGAAACTGCCAGCGCCGTCGAAGGGATCGAAGGCGGATAGTCGAGCTTGTGAGGTTGCGCTCCCTGAGTCGTCTGCTACGCGGTAAGAAGCTTGCGATCGAAGATCATCATGTAGCCGCACCGTCCGCAGGTGGGCGCAATGGCTTCGACGCTGAGGTATGCGGCCTGTCCATCGGGGGTGACGCGTCCAGGCGGGCGCACTGGAAGATCGAGGATGTCGGTGAGTTGCCCCCACCAGGGGGATGTTCCGCAGGCTGGACACGCACTTGGTACACCCGCCATACCCTTTGCATCGAGTAGCTGCCTGAATTCATCTGCGGTCATGGCAGAGTGCGTCATACCGCGTTGCCCTGCCACCACTTGATGAAGCTGGCTTGCACCGAGTCATCTTCGAGATCGAGTCGCTCGAACAACGCATCGACCTGAGCGTCGGTAAGCCCGCCGGACTTCCCATTCTCGACATTCGAGATCGAGAGCTGCTCAATTCCGATCTCCTGGCCCAGATCCCATTGGGTCATGTCGTAGCGGTTGCGCTGAATGGCTAACAAGACGCCGACTTGGTACGCGACACCCTGTAGAGCCTCCCGACTACGAGCTAGTGCTGTCCCCCTGCGTGGGAGATGCGGGCCTTCTGCCATGGCCGGAGCCTACACGCTCGGTCCTGCTACGAACCTATCGAATCGTTCAGAGATGCTTGCCAGAGTCAGAGCGGGCTCGCCGCGCGCTCGATCAGTGTGTGGAACATCGCGCGCCGGTCGTGCCGGTGGTTGTAGCGCCAGGTGAACTCATTGAGATAGCCCTGGAGCCACTTGTGGCTCACGAGCTTGTAGTTGCCCCGGATGCCGGTCTTGAGGTTGCCGAAGAAGCCCTCGATGGTGTTCGTGTGGACGCTGCCGCGCACATATTCGCGTGACCCGTGCGATATGCGCTCGTGCGCCGCGAAATGCTGGTGCAGTTTGTTGTACGCGCCCCACTCGTCCGTGAAGACGATCGAGTCGGGGTCTACCCATTCCACGGCCTGCTCACGAAGCCTCGGCCCATACCTGCTGGGCAGCACCGTGGCCTTCACGCGCCCACGACGTTCCACCGCCGCGTAAACGGTGGCCCGTCGCCGGTTGGCCAGCCTGTTTGCCCGCGAAATGTTTGCGCCCGCTGATCCGAGTGGCAGCCCCTGGAACTTACGCGGCTTGCCGTCTACCGACGTCTCATCGATCTCGACTTCGCCGGACAACGGCTCCTCGTCCTCGACCATGAGCTTGTTGCGAATCAGGTTGAACATCCGCCACGCGGTCTTGTAGGTCACACCAAGCTCGCGCTCCAGATGCTTAGCGGAGACGCCGCAGCGCGTGCTCGTCATCAGGTGGATCGCGTAGAACCACAGACGCAGGGACGTGGAGGACTTGTGGAAGATGGTCCCGGCGAGCGGGTAGAACTGGAAGCCGCACGCCTCGCAGGCGTAGGAGGGGCGGGCCTTCACGCGGTGGAACTTGCGCTCCTGCTCACACTTGGGGCATTCGGCGTGCGACCCGTCTGGCGCGTAGCGCTGCCGCCACAGGTGATCCAGACACGCAGCGTCGTCGGGGTAGTCCTGCATGAACTCCATGAAGGAGTATTGGGATGACGAGGCCGAGCCTCTGGTGGGGTGGTTGCGGTCGGACATTGCCGCAGATATTTCGCTTATCTAAATCTTTCGCGTAAGACGAATTCAATCATCCGGGTCGGACGGACCCTCGTGCAGAAGCGCACAAGGGACTTGTCGTCTCCAGAGGTGCGCACAAGGCCCGGTGCACAAGCCCCGGCGGGCAAGGATCGGTAGACAGCCGTCCCGCCCGCCGGGGCTTCCGCTGGAGGTGGACACCTCACCTCCTATATAGGTGGGTTGTTCTCGCGGAGTAAACGGTGGCGATAACAGCCGTCAGCGAACTAGTGCTCAAGCCCTACCGTGTGGCCCTTGGCGCGAGGGGATAAGTGTGCGCTTGATCACAGATAACTATCCATAAGACGCCCTAGGCTACGAACAATTGTTCGACTCTGCCGAGTCGCGGTCGCCCACGGCCGCGAGCGGGGAACCCACTGCCGGGCCGCAGCACCGGGCCTGGATGGGGCGAATCGCCCACTGATGTGGACGTAACGCCCGGTCGTCGCGCGGCCATCCGCGCGCCGGTCGGTCGTGAGCCCGACAGCTAACCCCGTAGGCGGAAACCGCAAGGAGGTACGGATTCCATGATTGCCCACGCGCCCCCGGCGCAGCCTGCGCTCGCGCTGGCGCCCGTCGAGATCGCCTCGACAAGCCAGCCGCTCGGCGCCTCGCCGATCGCAGCCGCCGCGCGCACCGCGCTGCACGTACGAAGGGCCCGCCTGAACGTGCTCGACGGCCACGCCGTCAGCGTCACCGGAACGCTCAGCCCCGGCTCCGCCGGGCGGACCGTCGCCCTGCAGGCCATGGGTCCCCATGGCTG
>Ga0335072_10005155_pt1 | contig 19262 bp, 16 predicted proteins | sample Lox_Sample_21_FD_206725 | JGI IMG/M metagenome (GOLD analysis project Ga0335072, IMG submission 206725) | Soil microbial communities from Loxahatchee National Wildlife Refuge, Florida, United States - Lox_Sample_2.1 | ecosystem: Environmental > Terrestrial > Soil > Wetlands | place: USA...
CGAGATGACTCCGGGATTGTAGAGTTCAGCCGCCTCCCGAAGGCTGCCCGGATGCGACGACAGATTTATCAGTTGTTCGCTCGGCGTGATCTGTCCCTGCGAGACGTAGAACCGGTTGAGGTCTCGTTGTGGCTGCGACCTGATGTGGTCGAGCACGCCCGTCGCGTTGTCCTGATCGGGCCACAGCGAGATGATCTGGCTCGTTTCGCACGGTGGGTAGTTTTCTGCCTCCGAGCACCAGATGTCAGTACGTCCGGACAATGCGATGGCGGCCGAGGACGAGAAGAACAGAATCAACCGCGCCGTCTCGCCGGGACCGTGCTGGACGATCTCGTTGACAGTGTTGCCCGGGCCAAGCCGCGGGGGACCTTGGACCAGGCGGCCATCAAGGATCTCGGCGATGAAATTGATGAGAGCGACTTGGGATTCGACGGTTTCCATCCCGTAGAGATGATTGACGTCGAGGATGATCAGCTCGCCGGGATACTGCCGGGTGAACATCAGGACCTGATGCAACGCGTCGTCCAAGGTTCCGCATACCAGGACGTGGCCGAGCACATAGGTGGAATCCACCAGCGAGACCCGAAGATCCAGGTAGCGGATCCCGGCGGCGAGCTGATCGCTGATGCTCAGATCCTGAGCCCGTGACCACCCCAGCAGCAATGGCATGGGGCTGGTCGCGCGCTGCTGGGCAACACCGTCCACCGCTTTGACAACCCGAGCGCGAGCGCCCTCGTTGTACGGGTCGAACGCGGATTGCGTTGTCATCCCGTAGGTGCCGGAATCGTGCGTGCCCGGCAGCGCGACGCGGCACAGCGGGACGTCGCCGATCTGCGGCATCATGTCGGCCATCCAGGTCGCGCTTGCCGGCTTCGCCGCCGCCGGTGTCGCTACCAGGGTGCTCAGGCCGAGAACACCAGGGACGCCGGCGGCATCTTTGAGCAGATCACGCCGGGAAAGTGGCATCCAACCGCCTACACCGAAGCATCGCCGTTCTAACCGATCAATACCGCGTATCGCGGCTTGATCACCTCGTCGATGATCGCCAGCCGCTCATCGAAGGGAATGAACGCCGACTTCATCGCATTGATGGTGAAGCGCTCCAGATCGCTCCATCCGTAGCCGAACGCCTCGACCAATCGGTGCATTTCGAGGCTCATCGAGGTGTCGCTCATCAGCCGGTTGTCGGTGTTGACGGTCACCCGGAACCGGGAGCGGGCCAGCAGATCGAACGGGTGGTCTGCGATGCTCTGCACCGCACCGGTCTGCACGTTCGAGCTGGGACATAACTCCAGCGGAATTCGCTTGTCCCGCAGGATCGCTGCCAACCTGCCCAACCGGACTTGCCCAGCCTCGGGGCCACCTTCGACGACGTCGATGTCGTCGACGATCCGCACCCCGTGGCCCAGCCGGTCGGCGCCGCAGAACGCGATCGCCTCGTGGATGGACGGCAACCCGAACGCCTCACCGGCGTGAATAGTGAAGCGCGCGTTGTGGTCTCGCATGTATTCGAAAGCGTCCAGGTGCCGCGTCGGCGGATTGCCGGCCTCGGCGCCGGCGATGTCGAAGCCGACCACTCCCTTGTCCCGAAAGCGGATCGCCAGCTCGGCGATCTCGCGTGACACGGCGGCATGGCGCATGGCGGTGACCAACAGGCGTACCACGATGGGCCGGCCGGCGGCGGCACAGGCCTTCTCCCCATCGGCGAAGCCCGCCAGCACGGCATCGACGATCTCGTCGAACCACAGGCCGCGGTCGATGTGCAACTCCGGTGCGAACCGCACCTCGGCATAGACCACCGAGTCGGCGGCCAGGTCTTCCACGCACTCGTAGGCCACCCGATGCAGCGATTCGGTTGTCTGCATCACCGCCACGGTGTGCGAGAACGGCTCCAGGTAGCGCTCCAGCGAGCCGCTGTGCGACCGGGTGCGAAACCAGGTGGCCAGCTCCTCGATCTCGGTGGCGGGCAGTCCGTCGTAACCGGTCTGGCCGGCGATGTCCAGCACAGTCGACGGGCGCAGCCCACCGTCGAGGTGATCGTGCAGCAGGGCCTTCGGCGCTCGTCTGATCTGCTGCAGATCCAAAGGTGTGGTCACTTGGCGATCCGATCGATGATCAGCGGCCTGGGCACCGGTGGTGTGTCGCAGACACTCCAGCCGCCGTCCAACTCGGCCATCGCGGCGCCGAAACGTCCCGGGGTGTCGGTGTAGAGGGTGAACAACGGCTCACCGGCTGCCACCGGTTCGCCGGGACGGCGATGGATTCTGACGCCGGCCCCGAACTGCACCCGTTCGCCCGGGCGGGATCTGCCCGCACCGAGCCGCCAAGCTGCCAACCCCACTGCCATCGCGTCGATATCGCCCATTGTGCCGCCCCGTGCGGCGATCACGGTCTCGGACTGCGCACCGATCGGCAACGGTACCGACAAATCACCGCCCTGGGCCGCGATCAGCCGGCGAAATCGGTCCATCGCGGTGCCGTCGCGCAGCGTCTGCGCGGGATCGGCGCCGTCGATCCCGGCCAGTGCGAGCATCTCGCGGGCCAGCCGCAACGTCAGCTCCACCACGTCGGGCGGCCCGCCGCCGGCCAGCACCTCCAGCGACTCGGCAACCTCGAGCGCATTGCCGACGGTCGCGCCCAGCGGCAGGTTCATGTCCGTCAGCAGCGCGTGGGTGGGCACCCCGTGCGCGGCGCCCAACTCGATCATGATGTGAGCCAGCTCGCGGCACTGCGCCTCCGACGTCAGCAGTGCCCCGGAACCGGCCTTCACGTCGAGCACCAACGCCCCTGCGCCCTCGGCCAACTTCTTGCTCATCACCGAGCACGCGATCAGTGGCAGGGACTCGACGGTGGCGGTGACATCACGCAGCGCGTACAGCTTGGCGTCCGCGGGCGCCAGCGTGCCCGCGGCGAAAATCGCCGCGCCCACATCGACAAGCTGTTCGCGGATCCGCTGGTTGGCAAGCTGGGCGGTGAATCCGGCGATGGATTCCAGTTTGTCCAGGGTGCCGCCGGTATGCCCGAGCCCACGGCCCGATGCCTGTGGCACCACTGCACCGCAGGCGGCGACGACGGGCACCAACGCCACGGTGATCTTGTCTCCGACGCCGCCGGTGGAGTGCTTGTCCACGGTGGACAGCGGTCGTCCGTTGCGGCGCAGATCGCTGAAGTCCAACCGCTCACCCGAGGCCAACATCGCCGTCGTCCACGTGGCGATCTCGCCGTGGTCCATGCCGCGCAAAAAGATCGCCATCAACAGCGCCGACATCTGTTCGTCGGCGACGTGGCCGCGGGTATAGGCGTCGACGACCCATTCGATGGCGGCATCGGACAACCGCCCGCCGTCGCGCTTGGTCCTGATCACCGTCGGCGCGTCGAATGCCGCCTCAAATTCAAAGCCGGTCAAGAACGTTCCCGCGGTACGTCGGCGGTGAAGGCGTCGGGCAGCAGGTCGTCCAGCCGGCGAGGGCCGGCCGGATGATCGATCAACAACTCGGGACCACCGTGCTCCAGCAGCACTTGACGGCACCGCCCGCACGGCATCAGCGGGGAACCCTGCCCGTCCACGCACGCCAGCGCGATCAGCCGCCCCCCACCAGTCGAGTGCAGGGCGCAGACCACGGCGCACTCGGCACAGAGACCAAGACCATATGAGACGTTCTCCACATTGCAACCGGTGACCAAACGCCCATCGTCGACCAATGCGGCCGCGCCCACCGGAAATCGCGAATACGGTGCATAGGCTCCCGATGCTGCACGGATCGCATTGTCCCGCAACATATTCCAGTCGATATCAGGCATACCGCAACCCCCGCTCGCCGATGGGCTGACTCAATGGGCCGGCTCAAGCAGCCACCCTAGCTCCGGCGCGACACGGGGTTTTGGCCGGACCGTCGTCCTACCGTCCTGCATCGTTGCCGGGCTAAGCTCGGTTGCCCGGCGTGTTCACGAAGGCGGTGAGGCTCCAGTGAGTACTCAGATGACGACTGCGGATTCGGCTGTTTCGGCATCAGCACCCTCGCGCAAGCGGCGGCCACCGCGGACCCTGTATCGGGGCGATCCCGGTATGTGGTCGTGGGTTTTGCATCGCATCACCGGCGCGACGATCTTCTTCTTCCTGTTCGTGCACGTTTTGGATACCGCCCTGGTCCGGGTGAGCCCGCAGGCCTACAACGAGGTGATCCAGACTTACAAGACCCCGATCGTGGGCCTGATGGAATTCGGTCTGGTCGCCGCGGTGGGATTCCACGCGCTGAACGGGATCCGGGTCATCCTGATCGACTTCTGGTCGCAGGGCCCCCGCTACCAGCGGCTGATGTTGTGGATCGTTTGCGTCGTTTTCTTGCTGTTCATAGTCCCGGCGGCGGTGGTGCTGGGCATCCACATGTGGGAGTACTTCCGATGAGCAGCCCCGACCTTCAGCTCGGCCGCGGCGAGATAGCGCCGGTCAAGCAGCGCTTCTATGACCGTCCCGCCAGCCTGGACGATCCCCGGTCACCGCGACGGCGCGCCGGCATTCCCAACTTCGAGAAGTTCGCCTGGCTGTTCATGCGGTTTTCCGGCATCGCGCTGGTGTTCCTGGTCATCGGGCACCTGTTCATCATGCTGATGTGGCAAAACGGGGTCTACCGGATCGACTTCAACTATGTCGCGCAGCGCTGGCATTCTCCGTTCTGGCAGATCTGGGACATGGCGCTGTTGTGGCTGGCGCAGTTGCACGGTGCCAATGGGTTACGCACCATCATCGACGACTACAGCCGCAAGAATTCCACTCGGTTCTGGCTCAACAGCCTGCTGCTGTTGTCGATGGGGTTCACGTGTCTGCTGGGCACTTACGTGCTGGTGACCTTCAACCCCGACATTTCTTGATTCGCAGGAGGCGACCGGAGTTGATCCAGCAACACCGATACGACGTGGTGATCGTCGGCGCGGGCGGTGCCGGAATGCGGGCCGCGGTCGAGGCCGGGCCGCGGGTGCGCACCGCGGTGCTGACCAAGCTCTACCCCACCCGCAGCCACACCGGCGCGGCCCAGGGCGGCATGTGCGCGGCGCTGGCCAACGTTGAGGACGACAACTGGGAATGGCACACGTTCGACACCGTCAAGGGCGGCGACTACCTCGCCGACCAGGACGCCGTGGAGATCATGTGCAAGGAAGCCATCGATGCGGTGCTCGACCTGGAGAAGATGGGGATGCCGTTCAACCGCACCCCCGAGGGCCGCATCGACCAGCGCCGCTTCGGCGGACACACCCGCGACCACGGCAAGGCCCCGGTGCGCCGCGCCTGCTACGCCGCCGACCGCACCGGCCACATGATCCTGCAGACCCTCTACCAGAACTGCGTCAAGCACGACGTGCAGTTCTTCAACGAGTTCTACGCGCTGGACCTGGTGCTCACCCAGACCCCGAGCGGCCCGGTTGCCACCGGCGTGGTCGCCTACGAGCTGGCCACCGGCGAGATCCACGTCTTCCACGCCAAGGCGGTGGTGATCGCGACCGGCGGCTCGGGCCGGATGTACAAGACCACCTCCAACGCGCACACGCTGACCGGCGACGGCATCGGCATCGTGTTCCGCAAGGGACTTCCGTTGGAGGACATGGAGTTTCACCAATTCCACCCGACCGGCCTGGCCGGGCTGGGCATTCTGATCTCCGAGGCCGTGCGCGGTGAGGGCGGCCGGCTGCTCAACGGCGAGGGCGAGCGTTTCATGGAGCGCTACGCCCCGACCATCGTCGACCTGGCGCCCCGCGACATCGTGGCTCGTTCGATGGTGCTCGAGGTGCTGGAGGGCCGGGGCGCCGGCCCGCACAAGGACTACGTCTACATCGACGTCCGCCACCTCGGCGAGGACGTGCTGGAGTCCAAGCTGCCCGACATCACCGAGTTCGCCCGCACCTACCTGGGCGTGGACCCGGTGCACGAGCTGGTGCCGGTGTATCCGACCTGCCATTACGTGATGGGCGGCATCCCGACCACCGTCACCGGACAGGTGTTGGCCGACAACACTTCTACCGTCCCGGGCCTGTACGCGGCCGGCGAGTGCGCGTGCGTGTCGGTGCACGGCGCCAACCGCCTGGGCACCAACTCGCTGCTGGACATCAACGTCTTCGGCCGCCGCGCCGGTATCACCGCGGCCGGCTACGCGCGAGGGCACGACTTCGTCGACATGCCGCCGGAGCCGGAGGCGATGGTCGTCGGCTGGGTGGCCGACATCCTCTCCGAGCACGGCAACGAGCGCGTCGCCGATATCCGTGGCGCCCTGCAGCAGTCGATGGACAACAACGCCGCGGTGTTCCGCACCGAGGAGACGCTGAAGCAGGCTTTGACCGACATTCATGCTTTGAAGGAGCGCTACTCCCGAATCACCGTGCACGACAAGGGGAAACGGTTCAACAGCGACCTGCTGGAGGCCATTGAGCTGGGCTTCCTGCTGGAGCTGGCCGAAGTCACCGTGGTCGGCGCTTTGAATCGCAAGGAGTCCCGCGGCGGGCATGCCCGCGAGGACTATCCGAACCGCGACGACGTCAACTACATGCGCCACACCATGGCCTACAAGCAGGGCACCGATCTGCTCAGCGATATCGCGCTGGACTTCAAGCCCGTGGTGCAGACTCGCTACGAACCCAAGGAGCGGAAGTACTGATGGCCAAAGCCGAGAGCTCGGAAACAGCGGCGGCAGCGCAGGTCCAGACTTTGGAACCGCCCTTGCCGCCGACCCCGGAAGGCGCGGTGATGGTGACCGTCAAGATCGCCCGGTTCAACCCGGACGACCCGGACGCTTTCGCGGAAACCGGTGGCTGGCAAAGCTTTCGGGTGCCGTGTCTGCCGAGCGACCGGCTGCTCAATCTGCTCATCTACATCAAGGGCTACCTCGACGGCACGTTGACGTTCCGGCGGTCCTGTGCGCACGGGGTGTGCGGGTCCGACGCCATGCGCATCAACGGCGTCAACCGGCTGGCCTGCAAGGTGTTGATGCGCGACCTGCTGCCAAAAGACCCGAGCAAGGCAAAAAGAGGGGGGTTGACCATCACGGTCGAACCGATCCGCGGGCTGGCGGTGGAGAAGGACCTGGTGGTCGACATGGAGCCGTTCTTCGACGCCTACCGTGCGGTGAAGCCGTACCTGATCACCAGCGGCAATCCGCCGACGCGAGAACGAATCCAGAGCCCGACCGACCGTGCCCGCTACGACGACACCACCAAGTGCATTCTGTGCGCGTGCTGCACCACCAGCTGCCCGGTGTTCTGGAGCGAGGGCCAGTACTACGGTCCCGCCGCGATCGTCAACGCGCACCGGTTCATCTTCGACAGCCGCGACGAGGCCGCCGCGGAACGTCTCGACATCCTCAACGAGGTCGACGGCGTGTGGCGGTGCCGGACCACGTTCAACTGCACCGAATCCTGCCCGCGTGGCATCGAAGTCACCAAGGCGATCCAAGAGGTCAAGCGCGCGATCATGTTCTCCCGCTGAAGGGTTAACCAGGCGGGAGCTTGAGCACCCGGTTGTTGCCCGTATCGGCGACGTAGACATTCCCGGCGGTGTCGACGGCCATTCCCTCGGGATGGTTAAGTCCTTTGAACGGCAATGTTATTGACGTGCTGGTGGCCCTGTCGTACTTCGTAACACGATTGTCGCCGCCGTCGGTCACATACACGTTTCCGCTGGTATCGACGGCCACATCATCCGGGCGTCCGATGAGGAAGGGGAGCACGGTCGGAACGGTCGCCATCCACGGTAGCTTCAGCACCCGCTCGTTGTCCCGATCGATGACGAAGAGGGCGCCGTCGCGACTCACCGCCGCGGCCGAGGGACCGGCCAGGCCGCTGAACGGCAGCTCCGCCTGCTCGGTCGAATGCGCGGGCATCTCCACCACCCGGTTGTGCGCCGAGTCGGTGACAAACACCGCGCGGTCGCCGCGGGCGTCGCGCGAATAGACCGCCACACCTGTCGGCTCCCCGAGATCGGTGAACGGCAGCACGGTCGGGTTGGTCGTTCCCGCCGCCAGCTCGAGCACCCTGTGCTGCGCGGGATCGGTGACCTCTATGTCACCCGCGCGGTCGACCGCTACATCGTCGGGACGTTCCAGGCCGCCGATGGCCACCACGCTCTGGTGGGTCGAGCCGGCGACCAGTTCCAGGACCCGGTTGTTGCCGCTGTCGGTGACGTAGACGTCGCCCTTCGCATCGACCGCGACGCCCTGGGGATGGTCGAGACCGGTAAACGCCAGCACGGCCTGGCCCTGCGGTTTCGTTGTGTGGAAAGGGAATTGGTTGGTGATCCGCAGGAATGCACCGACGGCGATCACGGCCACCAGCACAACCGCGGCGACGGCAAGTGCCGGGCCCCGGCGACGAGTGCGTGGTGCGGACGGGGTCGTGCGTGCGGTGTCGTCCTCGCGGTGGTCGGCGTCGCGGACGCGGGCCGGCGGCGCAGCGTGCGCGTCGAAGTCGTCGGTGAGGGCCGCGCGGGCGGCGACCGCAAGTTCGTGTGCCGACTGGAAGCGGTCGTCGGGTTCCTTCGCCATGCCCCGCGCGATCACCGGGTCGAACCCGACGGGTATCGCGGGATCGAAGCAGCTGGGTTTGGGCGGAGCGTCGCTGCGGTGGGCGGCGGTCAACCCCTCCACACCGCCACCGCTGAACGGCACGCGCCCGGTGAGGCACTCGTACAGCACACAGGCAAGCGAGTACACATCGGCACGAGCGTCGATGACTTTGCCACCGCCGAAGCGTTCCGGGGCCATGTACGCCGGACTTCCCGGGGCGACGTTCGTGAGCGTCAGGCGAGTGGCGTCGGCCTCGTGAACGAGTCCGAAATCAATCAGATACACAAAGTCTTCGCCGACCATCAACATGTTCGACGGCTTCACATCGCGGTGCACCAGCCCCGACCTGTGCGCCGCATCCAGCGCTGCGGCAACCTGTTCGACCACCCGAACTGCCTTCCGCGGACGCATCGCTCCATCGGTCTTGAGAACCTTGTTCAGATCGACGCCGTCGATTATCGGCATCACCAGATACAGGCGGCCGTCGAACTCACCGGTCTCGTAGATAGGGATGATGTTCGGGCTGGCCAGCCGGGCAGCAGCGTAGGCCTCGCGGCGAAATCGCTCCTGAAAGCCCGGCTCGGCAGCCAGTTCCGGCTGCAGCAATTTGATCGCCACATCCCGTCCCAGCGCGGTGTCGTGGGCCCGATAGACCGCGCCCATACTGCCCTGACCGAGCTTTTCGAAAAGCCGATATCGACCGAACTCCACTTCCTTCGTCGGCGCCGCCCCCGAAGCGGCGGGGCTCTCGGCGGTGAGTGCGTTGTGCGTGGCGGCGGCCAACTCGCGGGCGGTCTGATAACGGTCGTCGGGGTCTTTGGCCATGCCGCGCGCGATCACGTCGTCGAAGCCCGGCGGGATCGCCGGGTCGATGTCGGTGGGCTTGGGCGGCCCGAGATCTCCTACAACGGCGGGCTGACCGGTCAGGCATTCGTAGAGTACGGCGGTCAGAGCGTAGATGTCGGTGCGAGCGTCGGCGGTATCGGCGGCGGTCGGTGTCGCGCCGAAATCGATCAGGTACACGAAAGGACCGCCCACCAACAAGTTCGAGGTCTTCACGTCGCCGTGAACCAGCCCAGCGACGTGTGCGGCTTCCAGCGCCGAGGCGGCCTGCACGACTACCCGCGCCGCCACCGCCGGGTTCGTTGGCCCCTCGCGGCGTAGCAGGTCTTGCACGGTGCTGCCGTCGGGGACGACAGGCATCACCAGATAGTGCTGTCCGTCGATCTCGCCGGCCTCATAGATCGGCATGAGATTCGGATCGCTGAGTTGCGCCGCGGCGGAGACCTCACGCCGGAACCGCTCCTGGCAGCCAGGCTCGGCAGCCAACTCCGGCGGGAGCACCTTGATGGACACCTCGCGGCTCATCATCGTGTCGTAGGCTCTGTACACGACGCCGGTGCCGCCCGATCGGAGCACCTCGAACAGCCGATAGCGCCCGAAGACCTCGCCCTCCACCTCGTCCACCGCAGGCCTCCTTTGAGCACACGAAGTGGCGCCTGGATGCTATCAATCTGTCCGGCTCAGGTGGCCCGTTCGCGAAAAGCCCGTCACACTTTTCCAGCCCGTCTCGTCTCACGGGTATGACACAGAAAACCCGCATCGAACCCCTGCCACCGAAGCGCGCCGGACTGCTGACCCGGGCCATGTATCGCGTTACCAAACGACGTTACGGCCAGGTTCCCGAGCCGCTCGCCGTCGTCGCGCATCACCGCAAGCTGATGGTCGCCTGGGCCGTGCACGAGAGCGTGGCCGACTGGGCGTCGAAAGCGCTGCCCGTCAGCGTGCGGGAGCTGGCGGTGTTGTGGACGGCGCGCAAGATCGGCTGCTCGTGGTGCGTCGACTTCGGCTCGATGCTGCAGCGCCTGGACGGCCTGGATATGGAGCGGCTCAAGGACATCGACAATTACGCCACCTCAACGGCTTTCAGCGATGACGAGCGGGCCGCCATCGCGTATGCCGACGCCATGACGGCCGACCCGCACACCGTCACCGACGAGCAAGTGGCCGACCTGCAACGCCGCTTCGGTGACGCCGGGGTGATCGAGCTGACGTATCAGATCGCGCTCGAGAACATGCGGGCGCGGATGAACGCGACGCTGGGCATCACCGAGCAGGGCTTCAATTCCGGTGACGCCTGCCGCATCCCCTGGGCGACCGCGTAACGGAGCTAGACTGGCTTATGCGCGCGTGGGAACTGGGGCCGGGTCGGCTCATGGTTGCCGGCGCGTTCTCCGACCTCGCGATCCACCATCACCCGGCGGTCCAGATCACCGTCGGCGCAACGGGTTCCTTGGCTGTGACCCGCGACGGGAACACCCACGAGATGAGCCGGGTGGCAGTGATCGCCAGTGGGGCACGCCATGCGGTGCGGTCGGACCCGGACTCAGGGGCGTTGACGCTCTACCTCGGGCTCCACACGCCGCAGGGCATAGCGCTGAACTCCTTGGCCCGCGAAGGCATTTGGATCGTCGACGACGGGCAGACGCTGGCCGCGGCGACCGCCACGTCTCTGGACGCCGACGGCCCGGATGCCGCGGCCGACTTCCTGGTAAATCAGCTTGTCGGCAAACAAGAGCCGCGATTCGTTCACCCGCAGCTGCGGCAGGCGATCGAGGTAGTGTCGAACCGAATTCCCGACCACGTCGATGTCGCTTCAGTCGCCGATGCAGTGGCGCTGTCGCCCGACTACCTCGGGCGACTGTGCAGACGGCAGACCGGCGTCTCGTTCTCGGCCACCATCCGCTGGCAGCGGCTGGTGACGGCCGTGAGTTACATCCTCGACGGTCGCTCGGTCACCGACGCCGCACACCTGGCCGGGTTCGCCGACGGGTCGCACGCCACCAAGGTGTGCTGGGAGATGACGGGAGCCACCCCGCGTGCGCTCGCCCAGGCGGTTCGCAACACCCACATCTGACGGATCCATACAAGCGCTGACCGGCGGGTCCGGCGCACCCTTGTGGCATGCCAGTGATGTCACGTTTCGAACGAGCATTTTGCTGCGGCGCCGTGTGGCGCTCGAGCAGCGCCACGGTCGCACGCGAACTCCGCGCCCAGCGACTGGGACCCGACGTGCTGGAGATCGGCTCCGGCAGCGGATCCGTTGCTCGGCAACTTCTCTCGGTCAACCCCGAACTCTCCTGGACGGCAATAGATCTCGATCCGCACATGACCGAGGCGGCCGCCACGCGGCTGCACGAGTTTCCCAACGCGTCGGCGAGAACGGCCGACGCGACCGCGCTGCCGTTCCTCGACGCCTCGTTCGATTCGGTCGTCAGTTGCCTGATGCTGCACCACATCATCGACTGGGAGGCGGCGGTCGCGGAGGTGGCGCGGGTGTTGCGACCCGGCGGAACCTTCGTCGGCTACGACCTGGTTCGCACACCGCTGGCCGGCCTGTTTCATAAATTGGACGGCTCACCACACCGGCTGGTCGTTCCCGACGATTTCGCGGCCGAGTGCGCGCGCAACGGGCTAGCGGTCGGCCTGCGGTCTCAGCTTCTCGGGCACGTGATGCGCTTCGTGGCGCACAAGAACACAGAGGAAATGTGATGAAACCTCTCGGCATTCGCGCGAAGTCCGCAGTGGTCCGCGGCATCTTCGGATTACCCAGACCGGTGCGCCGGTTGCTGGCCGGTCCGCCCGTCCGGGTCGACGGGCAGGAAATGGACCTCGACGCACGGCTCGTCATCCGCCTCAAAAACGCTTCGGGCTCCGATGTTTTCGCGGATCCCATCGAAGGTGCCCGGGCGCGCTACGATGGGCTGCCGGGCATCTTCGGCTACGAATCACCGGTGCCCATTGCGGCGCGGGAGATCACCATCGCCGCCGGGCACGGCGGCATCCCGGCCACCGTGTACACCCCCGCGGACGAGCCGTCGGCACTGCTGGTGTATTTCCACGGCGGCGGCTTCTCGGTCGGCTCACGCCTGAGCCACGACCTAGTCGCCCGGTACCTGGCGAGCCACGCCGGTGTGCGAGTGCTGTCGGTCGAGTATCGGCGTGCGCCCGAGCACCGGTTCCCCGCCGCCGTCGACGACGCGGTCGCCGCATTCGAATATGCGCACCGCCACGCGACCGCCCTGGGTTGCGATCCCGACCGCATCGCGGTCGGGGGCGACAGTGCCGGTGGCAATCTCGCCGCCGTGGCCGCGCAGCAGGCGGTGCGACGAGGCGGTGGTGTGCCGGCGTTTCAGCTTCTGATGTATCCCCCGACGGACTTCACCACGCGCCGGCCGTCCCGCGACCTGTTCGCCCGTGGCTCCACCTTCACCGACCAGAACCTCGAGTGGGCGCTGGCCAACTACATACCGCCCGGGGCCGATCGCGGCGATCCGCGACTGTCGCCGCTGCACGGCGATGTCACCGGCTTGCCGCCGGCCTACATCGCCAGCGCCGGCTTCGATCCCATCCGCGACGACGGCGAGGCCTACGCGGACAAACTGCGCGCCGGCGGAATCCCGGTGGCTCAGAGCCGTCAGGCCGACCTGCCGCACGCATACCTGAACTTCGTCGGTCTCGGAGGCAGGTTCGCCGAAGCCGCCAGCGAGGCCGCCGGGGCATTGCGAATCGGCCTCGCCCCCAACGGGTCAGCGACCCAGCGGGGAGCCGGTGAACTTCTCCGGGTTGGCGATATCCCATAGGGCGCAAACCTTTCCGTCGCGCACCGTGATCGCCATCACCCGCGGCAGCATCTCCCGGTACCCGTCGCTGGCGGGGCGGCCGGCCGTGTAAATACCGAGTTCGCCATTGACCAGCCCGAGCTGATATGCGGTAAACATCGACGGGCCATAGCGTTGCGCCAGGCCGAGCATGAACCGGACCACCTTGTCCGGCCCGTGGATGACCTGAACTGCTGTCGGCGCCTTGCCATTCGAATCGCCGGTGAAGGTCACGTCGGGATGCAACAACGCCACGACGGCCTCGACGTCGCCGGCGGCCATGGCGGCCATCAGCTGCCCGATCACCTCGTTGTGGGATGGGTCGGGTTCCGGCGGCGGCTCGGCGGCGACTGCCTTGCGGGCCCGCGACGCCAGCTGCCGGGCGGCGGTCTCGTTGGTTCCCAGCACGTCGGCCACCTCCGCGAACGGCACCGCGAACCCGTCGTGCAACACGAACGCGACCCGCTGATCGGGGGTGAGTCGCTCCAGCACCACCATTGCCGCATACCGGGCGTCCTCGGCGGCCACCACGGCGGACAGCGGATCCGTGTCCGCAAAACCCGGGAATCCGGTGACCACCGGCTCGGGTAGCCAATTGCCGGTATAGGTCTCGCGGCGGTGCGCCGCCGACCGCAGCCTGTCCAGGCCGAGCCGGCTCACCACGGTGGTCAGCCAGGCCCGCAAGTCGTTGATCGTGGAGCGCTCCTGCGCGTCCCAGCGCAGCCAGGCTTCCTGGACGATGTCCTCGGCATCGGCCACTGTCCCCGTCACCCGGTAGGCGACCGCCATGAGATACGGTCGCAGCTCTTCGAATTCGGTGACCTGCGTGGAGGTCATACCATCGAGCCTAGCCGGGCCCGAGCGTTAGGCTCGCGGACACCATGACTAGAAATCTGTGGCTGCATTTCGCCCGGCAGGGCCCGGGGTTCACGCCGCCCGTCATCGTTCGCGGCGAGGGCGTCACCATCTACGACGACCGCGGCAAGAGCTACTTGGACGGGCTGTCGGGGTTGTTTACGGTGCAGGTCGGCCACGGCCGTGCTGAGCTCGCCGCCGCCGCGGCCCGGCAGGCCGAAACGCTGGCGTTCTTCCCGCTCTGGGGTTACGCCACCCCGACCGCGATCGAGCTCTCCGAGCGCATCGCCGCCTTTGCCCCCGGCGACCTGAACCGGGTGTTCTTCACCACCGGCGGCACCGAAGCGGTCGAAACGGCGTGGAAGGTGGCCAAGCAGTTTTTCAAGCTCACCGGCAAACCCGGTAAGCACAAAGTGATTTCGCGAGCGATCGCCTACCATGGCACCACTCAGGGCGCGCTGGCCATCACCGGACTGCCGAAGTACAAGGCGCCGTTCGAGCCGGTGACGCCGGGCGGCTTTCGGGTGCCCAACACGAACTTCTACCGCGCGCCCGAACCCTTCGGCAATAACCTCAAGGACCTCAAGGACCTCAAGGCCTTCGGGCGCTGGGCCGCTGACCGCATCGCCGAGGCGATCGAGTTCGAAGGGCCTGACACCGTCGCCGCGGTGTTTTTGGAACCGGTGCAGAACGCCGGCGGCTCCATCCCGCCGCCGCCGGGCTACTTCGAGCGGGTCCGCGAGATCTGCGACGAGTACGACGTGCTGCTCGTCTCCGACGAGGTGATCTGCGCGTTCGGCCGGATCGGGTCGATGTTCGCCTGTGACGACTTCGGTTACGTGCCCGACATGATCACCTGCGCCAAAGGCCTCACGTCGGGCTATTCGCCGTTGGGCGCGATGATCGCCAGCGAGAAGTTGTTCGAGCCGTTCTACGACAGCGCCACGATGTTCCCGCACGGCTACACGTTCGGCGGTCACCCGGTGTCGACGGCGGTCGCGCTGGCCAACCTCGACATCTTCGAACGCGAGGGCCTCAACGACCGCGTCAGACAGCAGTCGCCCGCGCTGCGCGCCACCCTGGAGAAGCTGTACGACGTGCCCATCGTCGGCGACGTGCGCGGCGAGGGGTACTTCTACGGCGTCGAACTGGTCAAGGACCAGGCGACCAAGCAGACCTTCACCGACGAGGAACGCCGGCCGTTGCTGAGCCGGGTGTCGTCGGCGCTGTTCGAGGCCGGCTTGTACTGCCGCACCGACGACCGCGGCGATTCCGTCATCCAGTTGGCGCCGCCGCTGATCAGCGGTCAGCCCGAGTTCGACACCATCGAAGCCATCCTGCGCACCGTGCTCACCGAGGAGGCTCAGGGGCTGTAGCGAGGACCCGATTGACCTCGTACGCGGCCAGCAAGACCTCCCGAGAATGCGCCGCGGTCGGGTCGTTCGCCATCCGCGTTTGCGCGTTGCAAAGCCAGGCGAGCGCGGACCGCAGGTCGGCGTTGGGCGTGGCATCGCGATGCTGCTTCAGCTCGGCCAACACGCCGTCAAGCCTGGAGTGCCTAACCTGGGCCCCTTTCTCCACCTGCTTGATCAGATGTTCCAGCGATCGCGGACCGTCGTCGTCGCGCCGCCACTTCGACCAAAATCGATTGTTTGGAATGGCGCATCCTTTTCGACATCGGCAAGGAATTGTTAGCTGTCGGGCCGACCGCATGCTCAGCCTAGCCGTTCGACCACGCTCCGTCCGCCCGGATGATGTTGTAACTTCTGCCTCATCGGTAACAGCGCGGCTCCCCGGATTCGGGCCGCCAATCGCCTACTCTGCACTCACAATGACCTTCTTACGTTCCGCATCGCGCCTGGCAGCGGCGGTTTTCATGATCGCCGGGCCGGTTGCGCTGGGCGTGCCGGCCGCATATGCCGAGCCCGGTCCGGGACCGAACGCGGGTCCCACAAGCTGCCCGTACAAGGAGAGTCCGCCGCCCGCAGTGGATTCGTCGGAGGTCCCCCAGGCCGGTGACGCGCCCGTCCCGCTGGCGGTGCCCCCCAAGCCGGTCGGCGGCGAGGCGCTGAGCAGCTGCGGCATCGTCGCCGCGCCCGGCACGCCACCGCTGCCCAACGATGTCTCCGCCGACGCATGGCTGGTGGCGGATCTGGACAGCGGCGCCGTCATCGCCGCCAAGGACCCGCACGGCCGGCACCGCCCGGCCAGCATCATCAAGGTGCTGGCGGCGATGGCATCCATGAACGCGCTGCCGCTGAACAGGTCGGTCGTCGGGACCCCCGACGACGCGGCCGCCGAAGGCACCAAAGTCGGTGTGGACGACGGCGGTACGTACACCGTCAACCAGCTACTGCACGGGCTGCTGATGCACTCCGGCAACGACGCTGCGCACGCGCTGGCCATGCAGCTGGGCGGGATGCAGCAGGCGCTGGAGAAGATCAACGTGCTGGCCGCCAAGCTCGGCGGCCGCGATACCCGGGTGGCAACACCGTCGGGACTGGACGGGCCCGGCATGAGCACCTCGGCCTACGACATCGGCCTGTTCTACCGGTACGCCTGGCAGAACCCCACCTTCGCCGACATCGTCGCCACCCGGACGTTCGACTTCCCCGGCCACGGCGATCATCCCGGCTACGAGCTGGAAAACGACAACCAGCTGCTCTACAAATACCCGGGCGCGCTGGGCGGCAAGACCGGCTACACCGATGACGCCGGACAGACCTTCGTGGGCGCGGCCAACCACGACGGACGACGGCTGATGGCGGTGCTGCTGCACGGGACGCGCCAGCCGATCGCTCCGTGGGAGCAGGCCGCGCATCTGCTGGACTACGGGTTCAGCACGCCGGCCGGTACCCAGGTCGGCAACCTGATCGAACCCGATCCCTCGCTGATAACCACCAAGCCGGACGCCGGGGCGGACCGGCAAGGCAGCGGCGCCCAGGCCGCGGGGCTCGTGCCATCGGCCGACGCACTGCCGGTGCGGGTGGGCGTCGCCGTCATCGGCACCATCATCGTGTTTGCGTTGATCATGGTCGCGCGTTCGATGAACCGGCGTCCGCAGCATCAGCACCGTTGACCACCCAACTGCGCTGTGGCACCGTCGTGCACGTGACGGAAGGGTTGCTGCGCGACCGGGTACCGGTCAGCTGAGCGGTTCAACGCGGGTTGGGCTCACCGCGGCCAGCCTCGGCGTCATTTACGGTTATGACCTGTCCATCATCGCCGCCGCGCAGTTGTTCGTCACCGAGGACTTCGGACTCACGACACGGCAACAAGAACTGCTTACGACGATGGTGGTGATCGGCCAGATCGCCGGAGCACTCGGTGCCGGCGTACTCGCTAACGCGATCGGGCGCAAGAAGTCGATGGTGCTGATCGCCGTCAGCTACGCGCTGTTCGCACTTCTGGGTGCGCTTTCGGTGTCGCTCCCGATGCTGTTGGCGGCACGATTCCTGCTCGGCGTAACCATCGGCGTGACGGTTGTGGTCGTCCCGGTATACGTGGCGGAATCGGCTCCGGCGGCGGTGCGTGGCTCGCTTCTGACGGCCTATCAACTAGCGATCGTCAGCGCGCTGATCATCGGCTACCTGACCGGTTACCTGTTAGCCGGTATCCACGGCTGGCGGTGGATGCTGGGGCTCGCCGCCGTACCCGCGGTGCTCCTGCTGCCCTTTTTGGTTCGGATGCCCGATACCGCTCGGTGGTATCTGCTGAAGGGCCGGGTCGACGACGCGCGCCGGGCATTGCTGCGGGTGGAACCGGCGGCCGCAGTCAATGAGGAGCTGGCCGAGATCGACAGCGCCGTAAGGGAGGAAAGCGGCGGCGGGGTGACCGAAATGCTGCGACGGCCCTATTTGCGGGCCACTGTCTTCGTGGTTGCCCTCGGTTTTCTCATCCAGATCACCGGCATCAACGCGATCATTTACTACAGCCCCCGAATATTCGAAGCCATGGGCTTCACAGGCAATTTCGCGCTGCTGGCTCTGCCGGCACTGGTTCAGGTCGCCGGTTTGGCGGCCGTGTGTACCGCGCTGCTTCTCGTCGACCGGCTGGGCCGGCGCCCAATCCTGTTGTCCGGCATCGCCATGATGATTGCCGCCGACGTCGTCCTAATGGCCGTGTTCGCCAAGGGTCATCTCGGCGGCACCGGATTGATTTTCGGGTTTGCCGGCGTGCTGCTGTTTATTATCGGCTACACCTTGGGTTTCGGCTCTCTGGGCTGGGTGTACGCGAGCGAAAGTTTCCCGTCCCGGCTACGGTCGATCGGGTCGAGCGCGATGCTCACGTCCAACCTGGTCGCCAACGCAATCATTGCCGCCGTTTTTCTGACGATGCTGCATTCGCTTGGCGGCGCAGGAGCTTTCGCGGTGTTCGCGGTTCTCGCGGTGATCGCGTTCGGCTTCGTCTACCGGTTCGCTCCGGAGACCAAGGGACGCCAACTCGAGGAGATAAGTCGTTTTTGGGAAAATGGTGGCCGATGGCCGTGATCTCCGGGGGAACCGTGGTCCTCGATAGTCAGGTCATCCGGCCCGGGTGGTTAGAGATCTCCGACGGGCAGATTCTGGACTGTGGGGCCGGCACCCCGCCCCGACCCGTCGACAGTGATTTCCCTGATTGCGTTGTGGTGCCGGGCTTTATCGATATGCATGTGCACGGTGGTGGCGGCGGCTCTTATCTGCAGTCCGGGGAAATCGCGAAGGCGGCCGCGTTCCACCTGGCACACGGCACCACCACGACGCTGGCCAGTCTGGTCACGACCTCGCCCGCGGAGCTGATCGCCGGCGTGCGCGCACTGGCCGACGCTACCCGGCAGGGCATCGTCGCGGGCATCCACCTGGAGGGGCCGTGGCTGAGCGCGGCTCGGTGCGGAGCGCACGACCATACTCAGATGCGTGACCCCGACCCCGCTGAGATCGACGCGGTGCTCGCCGCGGGCGCCGGCACGATCCGGATGGTCACGCTGGCGCCCGAGCGACCCGGAAGTGACGACGCGATCCGGCGCTTCGTGGACGCGGGTGTTGTTGTCGCCGTGGGACATACGGATGCGACCTACGAGCAGACCAAACACGCGGTCGCCCTGGGCGCTACGGTCGGCACGCATCTGTTCAATGCCATGCCGCCGCTGGGACATCGCGAGCCCGGGCCCGCGCTCGCGGTGCTGGGGGACCCTCGGGTGACCTTGGTGCTCATCGCCGAC
>Ga0335072_10005156_pt1 | contig 19260 bp, 25 predicted proteins | sample Lox_Sample_21_FD_206725 | JGI IMG/M metagenome (GOLD analysis project Ga0335072, IMG submission 206725) | Soil microbial communities from Loxahatchee National Wildlife Refuge, Florida, United States - Lox_Sample_2.1 | ecosystem: Environmental > Terrestrial > Soil > Wetlands | place: USA...
AGAGACTGTGCCGATCGATGCCGTGGGAGCCGATATCAATCTCCAGGCAATCAAAGGCAAGGTGACTGGAAAACAGGCTGGCAAGAGCATGCTGGTGCGCTCGCTCTCCGGTATCGGTGAAACCGCGGCGATGATTGTTGGCGCTCCAAGCGCGAACGGAGCATTCAGCGAAGATGATCTGTTGCGAATGCGCATGGCGGACAATATCGGAAACGCAAGCGATCAACAGATCATGCAGATGATGACGATGCAACACATCGTCGTCAGCGTACCCGCCGGGACCGAGATTTACATCATCTTCGAACAATCGCAGCAGCCCGATGCCGCTGGCGCAGAGAAGACGGTTCACGTTCCGCATCTGGAGAACACCACGCTCGATTCGAGCACGCCGCTACAGCCATAGAGGAACCACGCTTGGTGGTAGGTTCTCTGGATGCGGCCTACTTAGTGGACCGCATTTTCTTGCCCTTTCAACGGTGAGTATCCGCCGCTTGTCTCTGCTCGAAGAACGAAGTCGAAGGACAAGGAGGAAACTCGCATGAAACGGTGAAAAGAGAAAAAGCGTGTACTTCACTTTTGTAACGAAGAGTCATCCGGGGGTTTTCCGGACAGGTACAGTCGTGCTTCGCTCGGGGAGACAGGGATAGCTCGCCTGCAACCGCCCCCGAGCGAAGTTACCGCAAAGGCGACCTTAGTAGGAGTTGAGCTGGTCGACGCGTCGGTTTATGAAACAGCTAGAGCTAGACTCCAAGCCGCATGAATCTCGTTTTTTATCATTGATCAGCGAATAAAGCTAAACTGAACATTGGCACTAAGGTCGAGAACAACGATGCCGTCCCAAAACGGGGCGTTCCCCATGATTCCGTCGACCTTGTATGTCATTTTCGCTAAGCCATCCGGAGCGCCCTGCTTAGTAAAGACTACAGGGATTCCGAGGTCCATTTTGCCGAGTTTCAATTGTGATGAGGCAGGAGCTCCATAGAATACGGTTGACTTTCCCCACGTTAATCCTTCGTGCTTAATCGGTGCCTTTTCGGGTTCCGTCCGGCCTGTGATTTTGCTCCAGTTAGCAAGGTCAACCATTAGAGGCAATCCGCTAGATCCGGTGTCGAACATGATGTTATCGCTGGCAAAGCTTCCAATCTGAACGGGCACGAACAGCTTGCCATTGCGTAGTGTCGCGCTGACAGCGGTTCCAGTCCGGAGCTCCTGCGGGAGGTCGGCATCAGCAAACATACAGACGCGCTGGCCGGGAAAATCAATAACCGTGACACGTCCGATCAAGCCCCAAAGACCAAGCGTTCCGCTGATGTTGTGGGTGACTTTCATGTCGCGAAATATCGAAATCCAAGGACGATTGGTAATAGCGTCGGCTACCCGCAAGGTGCTGGGCTGAAAGCTGTGATCCGTCGGCTTCGACCAGCCCTCGCGATCGGCAATCGTGCTATAGATGATATTTGCCGTTGCTCCGGTATCGAATTGAAAGCGGTAGGTCCGTCCTTCGATTTGCACGGGGAGCGTGATGGCGCCCTTTGCACCGTCCGGCTCCCATTGGAAGGCTACGCACTGGGTCTTTCCATCCAGGCTTTTCGAGGCAGCAATCAACGCGGGAGACTGTGCTGCATTCGTTTGGGGGTGACATGTACCGCCAAGAAAGAACGCTACCAAGACAATAGCGACGAAGGCATGTTTTCGCTTCATCTCTTCAATTTACCTATGCGTAGAAGAGCAAAGAATCTCGCAGTGCGTGAAAAACGGGGATTTTCGGTAAGTCGACGCCGCGTCGTGAACTTTGCTCAAAATCTGAACTTCGACAATCGTAGTGGCTCACTTTCTATTCTCGATAAGGACACCTTGCTGCACGCGTGCGATCCTTCTCGAACCTAGAACCGGTCTCATAAAATGGGCATAGGAGTCGGAGGAGACTTTTCACTTAGGAATGAGCATATCGATGGTGCGTACTTCACTTTTTTAACGGTGAAGCGAGGCCTCCCGATGGCAGACGAGGGCTTTGAGGGCAACACGGTGAAAAGAGAAAAAGTGTGTACTTCACTTTGTAAGCGTCTGACCAACACACCTGTTCCAGGAGACGTGCCTGTGTTGAAGTGGCTCGATGACTATCGCAAAGAAGTTGGCAGCGCCCAAGCGACGTACGCGGGGAGAGGTTCATGAGCTGGTGACAGAATTCGTGAGCAGCGGCATGCGACGCAGCGAGTTTTGCCGGCGTCGGGGTTTGAGCTTGAGCACGTTAAGTCGCCATCTGAAGAAGCAACGTTGGAAGAGGAAGAGTAGAGCTACTTCCACGGTCGGCGGGTTGGTGCCAGTGGAGTTGGCCGTCAAGAGATTGCCGACGCAGCGCGGCCTGAGTTGTGGGCTGGCCGTGGTGCTGTCGCGCGAGCGGCGGATCGAGGTATGTCCTGAGTTTGATACGAATACCTTCGAACGCCTGGTAAAGGCCCTGGAGCGGCTGTAGTCCGTGTTTGGATTGGGTCCAGCAACACGGATCTATCTGGCCGCCGGAGTCACCGACATGCGCAAGGGATTCGACGGGCTGTACGGTCTGGTCCGTGATCGATTGTCGTGTGAGCCTCTTAGTGGGCACCTATTCCTGTTCTGCAACGCCCAGCGCAATCGGTTGAAGGTACTCGTCTGGGACGGGACTGGACTCTGGGTCTGTGCCAAGAGGTTGGCGAAAGGACGCGTCACCTGGCCGCAATCCGGTGATGCGCAGGGCAAGGTCGTCCTGAGTCACGAAGAACTGTCCTTATTGTTGGGTGGGTTCGATCTGGCCAAAACAAGGCACAAGCGGTGGTACCGGAAGACCACGCCAGAAGGACCTGCTGCCGAATAAATGCTTGTACGTGGGCATAGACTCTGTTAAATCAGTTCCCATTGTGAATGTAGCTCCCATTCTTTCCGCGCCAGCCGATCTGGAACTCATCGCACGGCTAAAGAGCCGTCTGCATTATGCGGAGCTGAAGATTCGCGCGTTGGAAGAGCGTTTGCGGCTGATGCGGATCGAAAAGTATGGAGCGGGCGGCGAAAAACTCTCCCACGCGCAAATGGAATTGTTCACACTTGAGCCCGTGGTCTGTGAAGTAATTGCAGAGCTGGAGAGTGAGCGCGCTCCGGTGCGGCACTCGACGAACAGATCCCGCAAACATCCGGGCCGACAGGGGTTGCCTTCGAATCTCCCTCGCATAGAGCGGGTTCTGCCTTGTACGCCGAATCAGCGCATATGCAAACGCCGCGGCAGAGAGACGGTCGTTATTGGTTACGAGGAGAGCTCCCAGTTGGATGTGGAGCCAGCGAAGTATTTCGTGCTGGTCACGAAACGAGAAAAGCGAGCTTGCCGCGCGTGCGAGGAACTTGGAGTGGTCTCAGCGCCGCTGCCACCAGGGATTATTGAGAAGTGTCTGGCCAGTGACCGGATCGTCATCGACACGGTCATCGGCAAGTATTGCAATCACACGCCCCTGCATCGGCAGAGCATGATTTTGGAAAGAGACAGCGGCCTGGAAATCAGCCGAGCGACATTGGACGGCTGGGTTCTCAAAGTCGGCGAGTTGCTGATCCCTATGGTCGCTGCGATGAGACGAGAGTTAATCAGCGGAAGTTACATCAAGCGGATGAAACCCCGGTTGATGTACAGGTGCGCGAGGGCCGAGGAAAGAATCTTCAAGCCTATTTGTGGCAGTACGGCCGACCCGGAGGAAGCGTGGTGTTCGACTTCCGTTTAGGCCGTGGACGCGATGGACCGAAGCGGTTCTTGGGACAATTCGAAGGTATTCTGCAAACTGACGGCTACGCGGGTTATGACCACATCGGCGGGAGGAGAATGGTACATGCCGCTTGTTGGGCTCATGCCAGAAGGCAATTTTTGGAGGCCGTGCAGCTAAATCCACGAGATCCGTTTGCAACTCTGATCGTAGCGGGGATCGACGCACTGTTTGCCGTCGACGCGGAAGCTCGCAGCAAAGTAATTGGTCTCACTGGGCGTCATGCTCTGCGTCAGGAGAGGGCCACGCCCTTCTGGACGATATTCGTAGCAGGATCGAGACAGCACGGTCCCTTGCATTGCCCTCCAGTGCACTCGGCAAGGCCTGTCAGTACGCGCTCACACTGTGGACGAAACTTACACGATTCCTGGAAAATCCGGAACTTGAGCTGAGCAATAACCTTGCGGAGAATTCCATGCGTCCTGTGGCTCTGGGCCGGAAGAACTGGATACACATCGGCAGTCCACAGGCGGGACCAAAGGTCGCGGCCATTCTCTCGATCGTGGGAAGCTGCCGCAGGTTGAAACTCCCAGCCCGCGACTATCTGGCCGCGGTTCTACCTGGGTTTGCTGATCTCCCGATCCAGCGCCTCCCAGGCCTTACTCCCGCTGCGTGGGCCGCCCAGCATTCATAGACTCAAGCGACGGGGTTGTTAGTGTGAAGGCGATCTTTCGACACAACCTCACACCTTCCTGTTTGCCGACGATATGCTCGGCCGTTGTAGCTGCGGCTACTGTAATGACACTTAACGCGGGAGATGGCCGGCCACCAGTAAATGGGCGGGTTACGACTGCTCGTAACGACAGATGTTCGATGCGGGAGCTCCTTCGCAGTCCGGTGCTGGCAGATTCGCTGAGTCAGACAGACTAGACACCGCGCTCGAGGCGCGTGAAGGAGACACTAAATGGGAGGCGGTATAACCCGCCTCCCATAACTGCCACTGGGCTCCTGAGTTTTACGCAGCGTTGCCGGGAACTTTGGCTTCGACAACCTTCGCCTCGCCAATATTGACTTTGATCTGCGTGGGCTTGGCTTCGGCCTTCTTGGCCAAGCTGATCTTCAGCACGCCCTTGTCACAGTGGGCGCTCACTTGCCCCGGACCTACGGAGCTGGGAAGCGTGAACGAGCGTGTAAAGCTTCCGTATTGCCGGCCGGACGGGGTTCAATTGGGCTTAGGCAAATTGTTCGCAGTTGGCGATGCCGGCTGTTGCGGGCGCGGTTTGGAAATTGGCTTGATCTTGGATTTCCGAGGTATGAATTGATCGATCTTCTTTTCAGGCATGGTGCTATGGTTTCACATCCTACCCGGCGGTGCTCTGCGGGGTTGCAGGTTTGGCAACCTGACGGCACAATGGCTGTTTTGGGCGTATGCTTAAGGCAGAATCCGGGGTTTTCTCGCCTCCAGCCGCCATTCCTTCGCTCCAGACGAGCACCTTTCAAGTAAGCAACAGTGGGACTGGAGCCACCATGAGCCTTATCAAAAAAGCTGATGTACAAGACTATCTTGCTGCGCGGCGAAGGAAAATTGTGTTTCCTTTCGCGCCAATACGCCAGCCAAATGCCACCGGCCATTCACGAGACGGGTCCCGCGAAACGAAGGTAAACGAACCAAAGTCTCGTCAGGTCGACGGCCAAGAGCGTTCTTCCATAAGACCTTCGGACGCCACAATCGAATTTCACGTCGATCCCGCCCGTTCAACGTATACGTCTGCAGTCAGAAAAGCGCAAGCGTGAAGCAGCAAGCGATATTCCTGTGCACAGGCTGCTTGTTGCCCGATGGCCTCGACCTCATGCAAGAAAAGTTTGACAATACATGGTCCTATGCCGGAGATACCACTGCCTCCGGACTGGATCTGAGGATCAGAAACGCTGGGTGGCACCTTATGTGGCTGGTAGGTACGTATTCGCGTCACGGTTTCGGCCGGACGGCCAAAACAGCCATCAGTAAGGCGATAATGCTTGCCTTGGGTGAAGTGAAAGCCAGGTTCAATGCCGCAGAGCTGGGGTCGGTAAGTGTCTCGAGATATCCGGGGTTACAGATTGCCAAGGTCACCATTCATATGCGGCAAATCCAGCAGCAATCTTCCCTTGGCATTGTTGACGAGATGAGTATCCGGCAATTTCCGGCGCAACAAGTCTTCACAGCTCCAGGCGCACTGGTCTGATTTAGAGACGTGCAAATCGCACTAGTCATGAATAGCTCAGTTAACGGTGTGTCGCGTGGCGATGCGCGTGAAAGCGGGGAACCATGCCTCTCTCGGGGATACTTCGTCAGGAAGAACGAGTTGGAACTTCTTTCGTAGAAGCTCATCCGCTGCCTTTGCCGACACGCATTGCATTTATCGGCAACTATCTGCCGAGACAATGCGGCATTGCCACTTTCACAACCGATCTATGCACGGCAGTAGCAGCCGAATACGGCAGGGGCTGCCTCTTCGCCATTCCCGTCAACGATCCGGATTCGAGCTATGAGTATCCCGAGCAGGTGCGGCTGGAGCTTGCCCAGGAAGACCGGGCTTCTTATGAACGAGCTGCGGAATTCCTTAACTTCAATGGCAACGACCTGGTCTGTTTGCAGCACGAATACGGCATTTTTGGCGGGATTGCCGGCAGCCACATACTGACGCTGCTTCGCAAATTGAAAATGCCTCTAGTCACGACATTGCACACCGTTCTGCGTCAACCAGATCCAAATCAGCGGGAGGTGCTCGAGGAGATCGCTCAGCTTTCAGATCGCTTGATTGTGATGAGTGAACACGCGGCTTGTCTTCTGCGCGATATATATCGCGTGCCTGGCGGAAAGATCGATGTCATTCCTCACGGCGTACCGGACCTTCCCTTCATGGATCCGAATTACTTCAAGGATCTGTTTGGCATCCAAGGGAAGTCCGTGCTGCTCACGTTCGGTCTGTTGTCTCCAAACAAAGGAATCGAAAATGTGATTCGCGCGATGCCCGCGATTCTGGCAAAACATGTAAATCTGGCGTACATCGTTTCCGGTGCAACGCATCCTCATATCAAGCGGCGCGAAGGTGAGCGGTATAGAGAAGAACTACGGGCTTTAGCAGAAGCATGTGGTGTTTCCTCGAATGTGATCTTCAACAACCGCTTTGTGAGCGCAGAGGAGCTAGTGGAGCATGTAGGGGCCGCGGATATCTACATCACTCCCTATCGTCAGGAAGCCCAGGTGGTCTCGGGTACCCTGGCCATCGCAGTAGGTGCGGGAAAAGCGATCATTTCCACACCATACTGGCATGCAAAAGAACTGCTTGCCGATAGACGCGGCGTCATCGTTCCTTTCGATGATCCCGATTCCATCGCCGACGCGGCGATCAGGCTATTGGACAACGATGCCGAGAGGCATGCGATGCGAAAACGCGCCTATCTTTACTCGCGCGGCACAACATGGCAAAGCACCGCGCAGACCTACATGGCGAGCTTTCAGCGTGCACGTGTGGAACGAATGCAGCGGCCTCGCGCCGCTGTGCTGGACATCTTCGCGGAGAAGTCGACGGGCAGGATGCCGATGCTCGATACGACTCACCTGTCGAACATGACCGACGATACGGGCATCTTGCAGCATGCCATATTTTCTGTACCCAACAATCTTGAAGGCTACACAACCGATGACAACGCGCGCGCACTGATCGTAGCAACACTGCTAAGCGCATCGGCGCCATCCGGTAGCTTCGAGCCTGGGAAGATGTCTCAACGGTACCTGTCGTTCCTATTACTCGCCTTCTACGACACGACTGGCAGATTCAGAAACTTTCTCGGTTATGACCGCCAATGGAGGGAAGATGTTGGCTCTGAAGACAGCCACGGTCGCGCCCTGTGGGCCCTGGGAACGGTGCTTGGCCGTTCGGAAGATCCGGGGCTGAGAGGCGCGGCAGGCAGGCTCTTCGAGGCCGCATTTCCGGCCGCCCTGACGTTCACCAGCCCTCGTGCATGGGCATTCTCAGTGTTGGGCATGCAGGCCTATCTGGACTGGTTTCCAGGAGACAGGGTGATCCAGGGTGTTCGAAATGCGCTCGCGAATCGATTGCTCGATATCTATGAGAGCAGTCGTTCGGAGACATGGCAGTGGTTTGAGAAAAGTCTCTCCTACTCAAACGCAAGATTGTCACAGGCGCTTTTAATGGCAGGATGGCAAAGCGAAAACGAGAGGATGATCGAGGTTGGGTGCGAGTCTCTCAAATGGCTGGTTGCCGAGCAGCACCGCAGCGATGCAGACATCTTCGTTCCGATAGGCTCCAGGGAGTGCTTCGTAGAGGGCAGTGCGAAGGCTCGTTTCGATCAACAACCGGTCGAAGCCTGCGCGACTATCTCCGCGTGTTTGTTGGCATATCGCTTAACCAGTGAGCAGCTGTGGCTGGAAGAAGCATGGTGTGCGTTCCGCTGGTTTCTCGGTGAGAACGATCTGCAAGTTCCGCTTTACGACGCGAATACCGGTGGCTGTAAAGACGGTCTTCATCCAGACCGCGTGAATGAAAACCAGGGAGCCGAATCAACGCTTTCGTTCCTGATGGCTCTCCTCGAAATGCAAAGTATAGAAATAGCAACCGTTGAAGAACTGAATCAGGAAATGAGTGTCTCCAATTGAATGCAATTCCCCTTCCAGCCGTAACGCCGGACTCCGACGCCACTGAGCAACATTATTTGAAAATACACGCGCAAGACTCCCCCTTCACACGTCATTCCGGCAATCCGATCCTCAGCCGGAAAGACTGGCCATATCCGGTTAACAGCGTCTTCAACGCTGGGGCCGTGGTCTTGGACGACGGGGAGACTCTGCTGCTTTGCCGCGTCGAAGACCGGCGCGGATTGTCGCACCTTTGCGCTGCTCGCTCCACGAATGGCATCGATGGATGGCGCATCGATGCCCAACCAACTTTGATGGCAAATCCGCGCGAATATCCCGAAGAGATCTGGGGTATTGAAGATCCGCGAATCACGTATGTCCCGGAGCTAAAGCAATATGCGATTGCGTATACCTCCTACGCGCGCGGCGGTCCGGGAGTGTCGCTTGCCCTGACGAAAGAATTCAGGGACTTCGAGCGATACGGGGTAATCATGCCACCCGAGGACAAGGATGCTGCTCTGTTGCCGCGGAGGGTTGGCGGCGTCTGGGCCATGATTCATCGACCTGTGACGACGCTCGGCGCTCACATGTGGATCTCATACTCGCCGGATCTGCGGCATTGGGGCAGCCACAGAATCATGCTCGAGGCGCGACGCGGGGGTTGGTGGGATGCGAACAAGATTGGGCTTTGTTCCCCTCCGATTGAAACCGCAAAGGGTTGGCTGACGATCTATCACGGTGTACGCCACACGGCATCCGGCAGCATTTATCGCCTCGGTCTCGCTCTCTTCGACCTCGACAAGCCGGATCTCTGCCTGCAGCGAGGAGACTCATGGATGTTCGGGCCGGAAGCTCCATACGAGCGCGGAGGAGATGTCAACGACGTTGTGTTTCCCTGTGGACAAACCATCGGCGCGGATGGAGATACCATTCACCTCTACTATGGAGCAGGCGACTCATGCATGGCGATGGCCACAGGCAGCATTCGTCGTCTTCTTTCTTGGCTGGATGCGAATTCCAGCACTGGAGACGAAACCAGCTCTCAATGAACTTGTCATCTGATCGTGAGGAACAACCTGTATGGATGTCGCTGGCCTGACCCGGCCTGGTTACCTTCCACGGCTTCTTTGGATACGTCGAGTGTGCCCTCGTTGCAGTTCATTCGAATTCACGGAGGCCGAGTCGCAACCCCTCGATGGCTTTCTGGGCTTCTTTGCGCTTCACCCGGTTCGCTGTGTCAATTGTTGGCGACGGTACTATTGGTTTGCACAGAGAAAAGCCGATAAAACATGACTGCCGGGAATTGCGCTGTCGAAAACTATTGGAGTAGCTGCAGTCCACTCAGTAAAAGGGAGGGCATATTGAACAGCTCACCATATTCATCCACTCATACGTCGAATGATCTACTGTTCAGTTTGGACAGTGAGCGTTCTCGGCAATCGCTAAACTATGAGATCGTGGCCCAAAGCGCGGAGGAAGTGCAGGAGACCCAAAATGCTCTTTGTCAGCATGGGACCATACCTGATCGAATCTGGGCAAGCGCAACTTCTAACCACGATTAGTATCTATAGCCAGCGTGGCGAAAGCCGAGAGCAGATACGGCTGCTCTACATGAATGCTGTTGCACTTCGTGTCTGGAGAGCCATGGGCAAGCGACCAAGCCTGATCGGTGCGCAGCATCGTCCACCACGAAATGCCCTACTAGCATTTGGTGTTCCCTTCAGTGAATAACTAGCTGCTCAATCTGTTTCGGTATCCATCGGAGAGACAAAGGCTAGGAGCGATTATGGTTTCCCCAGCCACCCAGTTGGCCTAAGAAGTGTCTCCTGACCAGCCAAGCTCCCTGCAAGTCTGGCTTCTGCTAGATCAGAAGCTGTGCCCCGGCCTGTTACGGATTGGAGGTGAGTGGCGGCCGACCGGAGAGCGCCGGGAGAAATCGGCATGTTGCAGGGCGATGAAACAGCGACGGGAAAGGAGAGCAGCGAATCATCGCTGTCTCCCCCGCACAGATCCGTAAAGACGCGTTTACATGCATGACGAATGCGGCCCATTTCGGGGCAAAACGCCACTGACCAGAGAACCCGTCGAACGACGGCTCGCGATGCTAAGATCGAAAGTCAAATCGGCGGCAGTATCAAGGGAGCCTATCTACTGGCAATGACGTGGCGCGATTATCACGAAGCCACAAAGCATAGCGTTGAATCGCAGAGGCGAGTGCGGCATGTTCTCGATTGGTCGAACATGCCCGATCCGTTTCGTTATTACGAAGGCGTGCCGGTGCTCGATCTGCCAGCAGATCCGCCTGTCCCTGAAATATCAGTATTCGACGTGCTTCAAGGCGCCCCTGGCACCACGCCGGTGGATGGCGGACCTGCGTTCCTCTCGCAGCTTCTCTTCTATTCCGCCGCGATCAGCGCCTCGAAACGTGTCCCCTCCACGGGAGAAAAATACGCGCTGAGAGTGAATCCGTCCTCCGGGAACCTGCACCCGACGGAATTTCACTTCCTGACCCGGGGTCTGAAGGGCTGGCCAGATGGGTTGTATCACTACGATCCATCCAGGCACATGGCGGAGCAGCGTGGACGCGGAGATTATGAAACGACGCCGGTCACTGGCTCTGCGCCAATTGTGTTTGTTTTGACTAGTCTCGTGTGGCGCGAGGAATGGAAGTACGGTGAACGGGCATATCGGTATTGCTTGCACGACATGGGACACGCATGGCAGGCACTTGCACTCTCCGCGCGAGCTATCGGTTGCGAGCACATCGGACTTGGAGAATTCGTGGACGATGAGGTGGTGCGGATGCTTCACCTCAACAGTGACGAGTGGCCTATGCTAATCCTGAGCCTATACGGCGAGTCCATTCCAGTGCGCGAAACAGACGCCGCTGAGACTGTCTGGTTCGGTGGTGAGGCGAACCAGCTTTCCAGGGAGAAGATCGTTCACCCACTGATTGACCGCATCCACTCCGCCACGAAACGAAGGAGGAGTGGGAGCAGTGGAACCTCCTTCACAGAGTCGGCCTCAACTGACTCCGGCGAGATCAAGCTGCCTTCTCCGGCTTCATCGACTCGCAGCTTTGGCGCGGTTGCTCGAATGCGACGCTCGGCGCTCGACTTCATGGGTGGAAAGCGATCGATGTCGTTGGCGGAACTCTCGGCCATCCTCGCCATTACAGCTCAGCCATTGTCAGCTGACTTTGCTGGCATGCGCTTCATTCAACTGTATTTGTATGCTCACCGCGTTGATGGATTACAACCCGGTGTCTACAGGTTCTGGCCGGAGGGAGCCGAGTTGGAGCAGACCAAGAGTGGCGACCAGCGCGTTGCCGCCGCTGCTCTGAGTCTGGGGCAGGAACTGGCCGGTAACGCCTGCGTGGCCTTCTCGATGATCGGCGATCTCGAGCGTGCCGCTCGCAGCTACGGCGACCGTGGTTATCGCTATGTGCATTTTGAAGCAGGCGCTATTGGCCACCGCCTGTATCTCGCCGCTGAAGCACTTGGACTGGGTGCGACGGGCATCGGTGCCTTCTACGATGATGAGGTGCACCGTCATCTCAACTTGATACCCGAACGAGGACAAGTTTTATATCATTTCGCGATTGGTTATCCGGTCCGCGATCCGCGTCTCTCAGCGTCAGATGAGCCGCAGGAAATCATAAGGTCGGCATACTCATGCATGGGGACAATCATTTGATCGTGCGAAGCCAAACCTCGAAACAATACACACCGGCCACAGTCAGAAGAGCGTAGACTCGTAGATGTCCGCAACAGATCATTCCTCGTCTCCAGCTTTTGCAATGCTCCAGCCGAGCTCAAGTCTAGCTATTCATGCCACGATGTGGAGCACCTATGAGTTCGCAAAAAGAGTCTGAACTTCACGATGAGCTGTCCACTCAGCCAAGCATTGTAGGGAACCAGCACAGCTTGGCCATGCATTGCGCAAATCCAGAATGTTCTAAAGAGCTGCTCTATCTTCGGGAGGGAACGCTCAGGCTGCTCGAATTGGAACCGCTTTCTGACGGTCAATTCCGACCAGACGATGGCGCATTTGCGACGAGGTCCTTACCCAGCATGTATTGTTGGGTTTGTGGTGAGTGCACAAAGACACACATCGTTAAGCGATGGACGAGATCCGGCGTGGTCCTGGTATCCCGCAGCCTGAAGACGGCTGGCAGCCGCCCCAGTCTGGTTGATCGTCCGCCAATCGCAGCAACGTCGCCGCCACTTCCGATGTCACTGACTGTCCCGCCCATGAGGCATCCGCTCCATCGGGTAGCTTGAGTTGCGCCGTCGACACTGCAGGAGCGAGCTGTCCTGTTAACGGGTTCGCTCTGGTTGTGGCGGTAAAGTCTGATTTTTAGCTACTTCGTAACGCCGGAGTCGAACTTAATGGCTGGTCCGCGCTTTTACCTAGCCGGAAGCTACTGCACAGGGTACGTGAATGCTGGAACGCGTATCCTTATGAGTATCAGTAGGTGAAAATCAGGCACCCGTATGGGCACCACAGAAGAGGACCGGTTCGATACCACCGAAGCCTCACCGTGGATGCGGCCCTTTGTACCGCCTCGTTTCCTACGCAGCGGCCATCTGCAGACCATCGTTGGCAACGTTCTGCCACGCTCGCATTCTCTGCCGGAACCGGAAAGCCAACTCATCGAGGTGGAACCGCCCACCTCCCGCGGAGCTAGTTTCGTGCTGTGCCACTGCCATTGGCAGCCCGCCGAGGTCCGCAACCAAAGGCTGACATTGATTATCGTTCACGGACTCGAGGGATCCTCTTCTTCGCGGTACGTCTTGGGGAACTCGGCGCGCGCCTTGGCGGCCGGTTGCAACGTCGTCCGCATGAATATGCGCGGCTGCGGTGATGGCGAAGAATTCTCTCCTACCATCTATCATGCGGGGCGTTCCGAGGATGTCGCGATTGTGATGGCCGAGCTGGCCCGCACATACTTCATTCGCAGCTTCGCGCTGGTTGGCTATTCTATGGGCGGCAACCTGGTTCTCAAACTGGCCGGCGAACGAGGTGCCGCCGCGCCGCCTTATCTCAAGGCCGTTGTCGGGGTCTCGCCCCTCATGGATTTGGCTGCCTCCTCAGCCGCACTGCACGAACCGCAGAATCGCCTTTACGCGAGCAGGTTTCTCAGTGAAATGATCAAGCGCTTTCGTCGCAAGATCGAACTCTACCCGGGTCTGTACTCTGCCAATGGCCTGGACAAGATTCGAACCATGCGGGAATTTGATGAACAAGTCGTCGCGCAATACGGCGTCTTCACGTGCGCCGCCGACTACTACAACAGCGTTGCCAGTTCCAACTGGGCCCAGGACATTGCTGTGCCCACGCTGATCCTGCAGGCTCTCGATGATCCCTTTATCCGCATGACTCCCAACACCCGCACCAAACTGGTCACCAACCCCCGCGTCATGCTGGTCGAGACCCGGCACGGCGGCCATTGCGCCTTTCTCTCGCTCGAGCCCGGCGACGCAGGCTATTGGGCGGAGAGAACGCTGCTGGACTTCCTGCTCGCCACGGTTGAGGGTTGACCGTTGAGTTCGACGAGAATTTATACCGCGAGCTCACTCAGAGCGGATTCGTCCGGTCGCCCGCAATTGATCGGGGACGCATTACCTTGATGTTCTTCGCCAAGCCGAGCAGCGCCAACAGTTGAATGCCCCAATAGTTAAAATCCACTTCCCACCAGGCCATACCATGGCTTGCAGATACGGGATGCGCATGGTGATTGTTGTGCCAGCCTTCCCCTCCGGTCAATAGTGCAACCCACCAGTTATTCGTTGAGTCATCGCGGGTTTTGAACCGGCGCGAACCCCACAGATGGGTCGCCGAGTTGACCAGCCAAGTGACATGGAAGCCGACAGAGATCCGCAGAAACACGCCCCACAGCAACCACGAAAGACCCAGCTTCCATCCGCTCAGAGCAGTGCCGCCAGCGAGCAAGGCGATGCCAGTCAGAGTGATGGGGAGCCAATGCCAGACTGCCAGCCACTGGTAGAAGCGGTCGCGTTGCAGATCGGGTGAGTAACGGGAGAGCATGGTGGTTTCGCTATGAAGAGAGCCGCGCAGGATCCAGCCCATATGCGACCACCATTTGCCGTCGCGGGGAGAGTGCGGATCCCCAGGCTTGTCGGTGTATTGGTGATGCATGCGATGTACAGCGACCCAGTAGATAGGGCTGCCCTGCAGTGCCATGGTGCCAAAGACCGCCATGACATACTCAAGCCACTTAGGTGTGGTGAAACCACGATGAGTGAGCTGGCGATGATAGCTGATGGAAATGCCCACGTTCTGGCCAAAGAGCCACATCACGAGAAACACGAAGGCTGAAGACCAATGAAAGGTGAACAGCGCCGCCACGGCTCCTAGATGAAACGCTGCAATTACTACGACAAATACCCAGTTGAATTCAGCAGATTTAGCCTGTACTAGTTCGACTATTTCGGGACTGCTGGTTCTCTGCGGTGGTGCAATTATTACGGTTGCCATGGCATGCCTCTTATCTCGAGGCTAACGCCGCAACTAGAGAGAGCGGGTAAGAGTTCGGTAATACTTGCGGTCTTCGCATTCAGGATGTGAGCAATATTGATTGGTTATGGGATGTATCGAAAATGACTCTCCTTCCTGAAAGAAGCTCTGTTTCTTGCATTTCTCGCTGTGAGCGTTATTGACCAGCGCTATGCCCAACCGAGCCAATAGGATTAATCTGTTGCTCATCCCTCGCTCCTCAGGAGTTAGCTATGGCGAGGAAAAAGTCGCATGATCTTGCGCCTCATGAACTATTCAGAATGATCGACACGCAAGCGATCCCTCGGGATTACCGAGACAAGCAGGCCATCTTTACGCAGGGCGACAAAGCTGATGCGATGTTCTACATCCAGAATGGCAATGTGAAGCTGACAGTCGCCTCCAAGGGTGGAAAGAAGGCCGTGATCGCCATCTTGAGGCGGGGCGGCTTCTTTGGCGAAGGTTGCCTGGTCCGACAATCGATGCGAATGTCGAGTGCAACGTCGATTCAGCCCTCAACGATCGCACGAGTGAAAAGGGTCGCCATCGTTCGCTTGATTCATGAAGACCCAACATTCGCAAGACTTGTCATCTCTCATTTGCTGTCGCGGATTGAGCGGATAGAAGAGGACTTTGTCGACCAGATCTTTAGTTCCAGCGAAAAGCGGCTGGCTCGAATTCTATTAGTGCTTTCGAGCTTCGGACTGAAATCGAAGGCCGAACCAGCGGTCTTGAAAGTGAGCCAACAAACACTTGCAGAGATGGTTGGCTCCACGCGATCCAGAGTGAGTTATTTCATGAACCGATTTCGTAAAATGGGCCTTATCCACTACAACGGCGGCCTGCTGGTGCGCAGGACAATGCTCACGTTCCTTCTTCACGACTAAGGACATGAAGGTCCCTCGGTCTTAAAAGAATGACAAACTGGTATTGGAAGATGGCTGCAGCCTCGGACTGTTCGCTGGTGTTCAGCATTGTGCTGCGCTGGGAACGCTGAGGAGCATGTATGAGAGCCACTGGAGCGTCAGTGCCAGAGGGTGAAGTGGTTCGTGTCATCAAGCTCGTGGCTGCCTACGGTGCGTCGGGAGCTATTACCCTTGCATGACGGCCATAAACAGGCCCATGAATATAGCCACCAATACCGCTATGCCCACATAGGCATGCGTGCGATCCTCTTTAATGGTGGATTTCATAAAGCCCTCCTTGCACGAGGGATGGAGCTAAAAAGGATCAACACCAGATGGGCTGACTTAGTTAGGAACCACGCTGGAGCGGATAATGCGAAATCTTCTCCAGGATCAGTGTTTCAAAGAGGCAAGATAATAACTGAGCTAAACAGCTCAATTTGGTGGGATTGATTGAGAAAGGCTATAAATCTGCTGCTGCCAAAGCGCCAGTGAAGACATCTCGGCATTGCCCGAGGAGATGTCGTCAGAGTCACAGCTCCGTCGGTGGAGACAAACTGCATTCAGCGGCCCATAAGCGGAAAGGCAACGTGCATCTCAGGCCCCACTACGGCCGCCGGGGGTACGCGCGGATGTGTAGGTATTGCGCTTCGCAGCGGCAAGCAAGACAGGCTGAAGTTGACTATTGGCGTCAGTTTTCACGATTTCTTTCAACAGTGAGCAAAACGGAACAGATTGTTGTTCCCGCTATTGCGATGCTGTTGTAACGTGCCCGGAGAAGTGTGCTCGCGACAATATACTGAAGCTGTTCAGGCAGGTGAGCCGCTTCCGCAATTAGGCCCCTTGATTACCGTCGCTAAATTGATAAAATTTTAGGAGAATTCCCTCTGGTTACTTCGATCCGAAGCGGTCGCAAACCTGCTGAGCTGCCCCCACCGGCACGACCGCGGGAAAGAGGCGCGCTGATGGCTGAGCAAAAGCCCACTCAATTCGAGCCGGCCAGCTTTCTGGCAAGCGCGGGACTAGGACGAAGGATCGTCCGATTGAAGCCTAAGCAAACCTTCTTTGTGCAGGGGAATCCGGCGGACTCCATCTTTTATCTTCAGAAAGGCCGCGCAAAACTCACGGTCGTTTCGAAAACCGGCAAAGAGGCAACCATTACCCTTTTGGGCCCTGGCGACTTTGTTGGAGAAGAATCGCTCGCAGGGGTGGTTGGGCCGCGCATGGCGACTGCCACTGCGATTACCGCCTGTACGGCGCTCAAGATAGAGCGGCGGGAAATGATCCGCGTCATGCACGAAGAGCATTCCTTCTCCGACCTGTTCCTGTCGTTTCTGCTGGCCCGCAGTATGCGAACACAGGCCGATCTTGTCGATCAGCTGTTCAACTCCAGCGAAAAGCGTTTGGCGAGAATTCTTCTGCTGATGGCAGAATTCGGCAAGCCGGGTGAACCCGAAACACTGATTCCGCCGATCACCCAGGAAACCCTCGCGGAGCTGATCGGAACCACCCGGTCCCGCGTAAGCTTCTTCATGAACCGCTTTCGCAAGCTCGGCTTCATTGAATATAACGGCCGAATCCAGGTTCATAAGTCGCTGCTCAATGTGATTCTGCACGATTAATCGTGGGATCAAACGCCACAAGTGCCTCTTTCTTAAGAAGCCTTCGCAGGATTAATGGGCAGCCACGCAACAAGAAAGCAAATGTGAGCAATATTGAACATTATGTGGATTTAGGACAATGGAATACTCCCCGTACGAGAAGACGGTAATTCTCCGAGGAGGGGTTCATGATGCCTCATGCGAAAGTAAACCTGCTTATCGCAGATGATGAGCCCTCGATTCGAAGAGCATTCTCGGAGATCTTCACGGAGTTTGGATATAGCGTGCGATCCGCTGAAGATGGTTTTACAGCGCTTGTCGCGATTGAGCTGGAAAATCCGGACATCCTTCTCTTCGACCTCAACATGCCCGGTATTTCCGGCTTTGAGATGCTTTCTGTGGTCCGTACCCAGTTTCCCGCGATTCAGGTGATTGCTATGAGTGGTTACTTTTCAGGTATCGACATCCCGCCTAGGGTTTGCGCTGACGCCTTTTATGAAAAGCGCAACCGTCTGGATTATTTGCTGCAGCTCGTGGAAGGCATGGCTCACCAAAAACGATCGTCGTCTCTCCAATTTCCCAGCACGCCTGACTGGATTCCGCGTAACGGACCTGACTCTGCCAGTGATGCGCACATTACACTCAGCTGCCCGGAGTGTCTAAGGGCGTTTATAAGAAATCTCGACGAGGCCATCTGCCCGACACATCCAGAAGGCTGTGTCTACTGCTACAGTTTTGATTTACTGTGCAATCGCTCGGCGAGGGGATCTGGCATCTTCGCAGGCTTTTCGGCCGGAGCCAGACATGTGGATGCGCGCGCCTTCGAGAGCGCCCAATCTCAACTCGTGAACGTAATAAGAAAGAGCTGCCCCGGTGCGCAAGATAATTGAACTTACCATGCTGCTACGTGGGCACGTCGAACTGCCCGATAGTCTCAACCTTGTAACTGAAGAATTTCGAGAAGGTTGGAACTTTGTCCAGTCGGGAGATAACCACTGGCTGAACAGAGAGATTCGGCGTCGCGACTGGCATTTCATGTGGATTGGTGAAGGGTCGCTCAGAAGCGGCGTAGGGCAGACTTCACAGGAAGCGATTGCCGGCGCACTGAAGCTCGCTCTTCGCCGCATAGGCGAGGGCTTCAACGCGGCTGAAGTTGAGTCTATTAAGTTAAAGAAGTATCCGTGGTTTGTGCTGGCCAAGGTCAAGGTCTACCCGTATCAGATTCAGCGGGGCGCGGTTCTATCTTCGTTCGACCGAACGGTACCCCTGTCGATCGCTCTTCCGGCGAAGGCGGCGGCCATCCCCGGCAATCAGGTGGCGCCCGCGACTTAGGTATCGCCAGCCCTCCATTCTGCCAGCCAAAGTGAGCAATTTAGCTCAGTAATTGACCTGCGTGTTTGCAAGAATGATCTTGGAGAAGAGTCCGTATTATCGGCTCCCTCATGGTTCTGAGCTAAGTCAGCCCATCTGACATCTGTCCCTCTTAGCTCTCCGCAATTCCAAGGAAACCTAATGAAGATGACCTCGTTGCTATTAGTCAGCGCCTTTGCGCTGGCAAACGGAAACCTGTGGGCTGGTACAGGACACCAGGACTCAATCGATCGCCTGAGAATGTCCTCCGAGGTCATTCACGCCAGCTTGGATGCGCCGGACAAGGGCATTCCAGAAGAAGTGTTGAGCGGCGCGAAGTGCATCGTTGTAATTCCGAACTTGGTAAAGGGCGGGTTTATTGTTGGGGCCGAACACGGTCGGGGTATCGCGTCATGCCGTACGTCCGAGGGCTGGAGCGCTCCCGCGTTTGTCTCCATTGGTGGCGGCAACTGGGGATTGCAGATTGGCGTGGAAGGTGTCGACATTATCATGCTGGTGATGAA
>Ga0335072_10005157_pt1 | contig 19258 bp, 17 predicted proteins | sample Lox_Sample_21_FD_206725 | JGI IMG/M metagenome (GOLD analysis project Ga0335072, IMG submission 206725) | Soil microbial communities from Loxahatchee National Wildlife Refuge, Florida, United States - Lox_Sample_2.1 | ecosystem: Environmental > Terrestrial > Soil > Wetlands | place: USA...
GGGGACAGCGAGTGGGCTGGATCAACGCCAGGCGCAGGCGCCCGGTCGCCGGCTACGCGGCACTGCTGGTCGGGCTCGTGGTCGCCGGGCTGCTGTACGGAGTCCTGACCCGCACCAGCGCGCAGGCGGCTCCGACCACGGCACAGCAGGACATCGCGAACGGCCAGGCCCTGTTCGAGGCCACCTGCTCGAGCTGCCATGGCCTCGACGCGCAGGGCACCTCACAGGCGCCCAGCCTGATCGGCGCGGGAGCGGCCGCCGTCTACTTCCAGATGTCCACCGGCCGCATGCCGGCCAAGGAGGTCGGCGCGGAGAACGAGCGCAAGCCGACGCTGTTCACCGAGCAGGAGATCCTCGACATCGCCGCCTATATCCAGTCACTCGGCGGCGGCCCCCAGATCCCGACCCCCGCGCAGGTCTCCACCGTGGGAGCGAACACCGGGCTCGGATCGCAGCTGTTCAGCGCCAACTGCGCGCAGTGCCACGGCTTCGCCGGGGCGGGCGGCGCGCTGACTTACGGCAAGGACGCGCCGGCGCTGACCCAGGCCACCCCCACGCAGATCTACACCGCGATGCTGACCGGGCCGGAGGCCATGCCGGTGTTCTCCGACGGGGCGCTTCCCCCGCAGGCCAAGCGGGACATCATCGCCTACATCACCCAGACGCGGGCCGAGGGCAACCCGGGCGGGCTCTCGCTCGGCCGGACCGGGCCCATCACCGAAGGCCTGGTCATCTTCCTGGGCGGGATGGGCTTCCTGGTGCTGATCGCGATGTGGCTCACAGCCAAGCGGCGTGAGCCCTGGGATGTGGCGCAGGAAGATAACGCGCGGGCGGCGCAGACCTCCGGAACGTCGGGGACGGAGCACTGATGAGCGACATGGAAGAGGTCGAGGGCCCGGAAGGCCCGGTTCCCCCGCGCCGGGTGATCGGGACTCCCCCGCCGACTCCGCGGCTGCTCGGTTCCGGCGACGGGCCGGTTGAAGGCAGGGCCGAGGGCACGGCCGACGGCCACGGCACGGAGGTGGCACTGGCCGAGGAGCGGCTGCCGTCCGAACCGGACTACCCCGCGCACGCCAAGAGGGCCGAGAAAATCGTCGCGACGTGCTTCCTGCTCGCGTTCATCGCGGGCTGCGGGTTCATCGCCGCGTATATCGGCCTGGAGGTCGGTTCGGTCGACAGCGTGTTCCGGTCCAACCTGGCGCTGGGGCTGTCGCTGTCGGTCGCGCTGCTCGGCCTGGGCTTCGGCGCGATCATCTGGGTCCGGCACATCATGCCGGACTACGAGATGGTCGAGGAGCGGCACGATATGCGCTCGACCGACGCCGAGCGACAGGCGTTCGGCGAGTACTTCGCCGAGGGCACGGGCGCGAGCCAGTTCGCCAAGCGGCCCATCGTCCGGCGCACGCTGATGCTGGCCACGCTGCCGCTGGCCGCCATCCCGATCGTGGTGCTCCGCGACCTGGGCCCGCTGCCCGGGACGAGCCTGCGGCACACGGTGTGGAGCCCGGGCCGGCGGCTGCTGGTCTACGGCACCAACCAGCCGATTACCGCGGCCGAGTTCAGCGCGCCGGGCGGCATGATCACCATCGTGCCCGAGGGCTATACCGACGACCTGGACGCGCTGGCCAAGGCCTCGGTCATCCTGATCAAGTTCCGGCCCGGCGAGCTGCAGATTCCCACGAGGTACAACGGCAGCACGGTGATCGGCACGATGAACTGGACGGTCGACAACATCGTCGCCTACTCCAAGATCTGCACCCACGTGGGCTGCCCGGTGGCGCTGTACGAGCAGACCACGCATCACATCCTGTGCCCGTGTCACCAGTCCACCTTCGACGCCACGACCGGCGCGACCGTGATCTTCGGCCCGGCGCCGCGGCCGCTGCCGCAGCTGCCGCTGACCACGGACGCGCAGGGCTACCTGGTGGCCAGGAGCGACTTCACCCAGCCCGTCGGCCCGAGTTTCTGGGAGCGCGGATGAGCGAGGACCTGCACGTTCCGAAGGCCCTGAGCGGCACCGGCTCGTGGCTCGACGACCGGTTCCACGGGGCCCGCGGGCTCCGCGTATTCATGCGGAAGGTGTTCCCCGACCACTGGTCGTTCATGCTCGGCGAGATCGCGCTGTGGTCGTTCGTCATCCTGCTGCTGACCGGCACCTTCCTGGCGTTCTTCTTCGTCCCGTCGTCGGCTCCCGTGGTGTACCACGGCTCGTACGTCAAGCTGGACGGCATTACGATGAGCCAGGCCTACCAGTCGACGCTGAACATCAGCTTCGACGTCCGGGCCGGGCTGCTGATGCGGGAGATCCACCACTGGGCGGCCGACCTGTTCATGGCCGCGCTCACCATCCACATGCTGCGGGTGTTCTTCACCGGCGCCTACCGCAAGCCGCGCGAGGTCAACTGGCTGATCGGCATCGTGCTGTTCTCGCTGGGCCTGATCGAGGGGCTGTTCGGCTACTCGCTGCCCGACGACCAGCTGTCCGGCGCGGGCCTGCGGATCTTCGAGGGCGTGCTGCAGGGTATCCCGATCGTCGGCACGTACCTGGCGTTCTTCCTGTTCGGCGGGCCGTTCCCGGGCGACTCGATCATCCCGCGGATGTACATCATCCACGTGCTGCTGATCCCGGGCCTGATCCTGGCGCTGATCACCGCGCACCTGTTCATCATGGTGCACCAGAAGCACACCCAGATGCCGGGCAACGGGGCCACCGAGAAGAACGTGGTGGGCCAGCCGTTCTTCCCCTACTTCATGGCCAAGGGCGGTGCCTGGTTCTTCTTCATCTTCGCCGCGCTCGCGCTGCTGGCCACCTTCGCCCAGATCAACCCGATCTGGCTGTACGGGCCGTACACGCCGGTGGCCATCTCCTCGGCCTCGCAGCCCGACTTCTACATGGGCATCCTGGAGGGCTCGCTGCGCATGATGCCCGCCTGGGAGTGGAACTTCCTCGGGCATACCATCTCGTTCAGCGTGCTCATCCCGTTCGCGGTACCGCTGACCATCGTCCTGGGCGGCGCGGCATTCTGGCCGTTCTTCGAGCAGTGGGCGACCGGGGACCGGTCCTGGCACAACGTCAACGACCGGCCCAGGAACGCGCCCATCCGGACCGCCACCGGCCTGGCGGCGGTCGTGTTCTACGGCGTGCTCTGGGCGGAAGGCGCGAACGACGTCATCGCGGACAAGCTGCAGATCCCGCTGTACACGGTCACCTGGATCGCGCGGGTCATGATCTTCGTGGGACCATTGGTCGCATTCATCGTCACCAGACGTATCTGCCTGGGTCTGCAGCGTAAGGACAAGGAGCTGCTCGAGCACGGGCTGGAGACCGGCATCATCAGGCAGCTGCCCAACGGCGAGTTCATCGAGGTCCACCGGCAGCTCTCCGAGGAGGAACGCGAGCCGATCGAGGCCAAGAAGGTGCCCGCGCTCATGCCCGCACCCGGGTCCGAGGACGAGAACGGGGTGCCCGCGCCGGACTCGCACGGCGCCCTGGGCCGGGCCAGATCGATCGCCAACCGCGCCTTCGCCGAGACCGTCGTGCTCGAGACGAACGGGCACGGCAACGGCCATGGCAACGGGCACGGGGCGGGCGACGAGCACGCCGCGGTGGGCGCGGGTCACGGCGAGCTGCCCAGCGGCAGCGACCATGGCAGCGGCACCGACCATGGCAGCGGCGGCAGCGGCGGCGACGGCTCGGACGGGGAGTCCGGCGAGCCGTAGCGTCCGGTGCGGCTGCGTCCGGTGCGGCTGCGTCCGGTGCGGCTGCGTCCGGTGCGGCTGCGTCCGGTGCGGCTGCGTCCGGTCGCGGCAGACTCCCGGTGTCCGATCCGGTGAACGCCACCGCGCCGCTGGACGGGCTGACGGTGCTGGAGGTCTCCAGCTTCGTGGCGGCTCCGCTGGGTGGTTTGACCCTGGCCCAGCTGGGCGCGGACGTGATCAGGATCGACCCGGTGGGCGGCGCCGCCGACGTGGGCCGGTGGCCGCTGGCGCCGTCGGGGACGAGCCTGTACTGGGCCGGGCTGAACAAGGGCAAGCGGTCGGTCACGCTCAACTTCCGGGACGCCGCGGGCCGGCGGCTGCTGGCTGACCTGCTGGCCGCCTCGGGTCCGGGCGGCGGGATCGTGCTGACCAACGCGGGCCAGGAGTGGCTGGGTTACCCGGCGCTGGCCCGGGTCCGGCCGGACCTGATTCACCTGCGGGTCCAGGGGCATCGCGACGGCCGGGCGGCGGTGGACTACACGGTCAACGCCGCGACGGGGTTCCCGCTGGTCACCGGCCCCGAGGGCCTGGCGGGCCCGGTGAACCACGTGCTGCCCGCCTGGGATGTGGCCTGCGGGCTGTACGCCGCGGTCGGGCTGCTGGCGGCGGAGCGGCGCCGGGCCCGGACCGGGGCGGGCGCCGCGGTCACGCTGGCGCTGGCTGACGTGGCGCTGGCCGTGGCCGGGCACCTGGGCTTCCTGGCCCAGGCGCAGGTCACCGGGACCGGGCGGCCGCGGATCGGGAATCACCTGTACGGCGGCCTGGCCCGGGATTTCGCCACGGGCGACGGTGAGCGGGTGATGGTGGTCGCGCTGACCCGCAGGCATTTCGCTGACCTGGGGACCGCGACCGGGCTGGCCGGCACGTTCGCCGAACTGGAGCGGCTGCTGGGCGCGGACTTCGGCCAGGACGGCGACCGGTACCGGCACCGGGAGGTGCTCTGCGCCCTGCTGGAGCCGTGGTTCGCCGGCCGGACGGTGGCCGAGGTCGAGCGGGACCTGGCGGGCACGTCGGTGCTGTGGTCGCGGTACCGGCGGTTCACCGACCTGGTCGCGGACGGCACGCTGGCCGCCAGTCCGCTGCTGGCCGAGGTCGACCAGCCGGGGGTCGGGCCGCTGCTGGCGCCCGGCTCGCCGCTGGCCATGGACGGGACGATCGGGCCGTTTCCGGCGCCCGTGCTCGGCGCGGACACCGCCGCGGTGCTGACCGGGCTGCTCGGCCTGTCCGCCGCCGAGGTAGCGGCGCTGGCCGGGCACGGGATCATCGGCGGCTGATCAAGGAGGGAGGATGGTCAGCGGACGCTCTTGATCTGCCAGACGCCGATCGCGGCCGCGACGGCCACTACCGCGGTCGCGCCGAACAGGGCCGGGTAGCCGGCCAGCGAGACGAGCGGGGCCGCGATGGCCGGGCCGATGGCGTACGGGCAGACGATGGCGATGTTGATGATGCCGAGGTCCTTGGCCCGGTTGCGGGCCTTCGGCAGCACCTGGGTGATCAGCGCCTGGTCGACTGCGATGTAGGCGCCGAAGCCGACGCCGAAGAGCACCGCCGCGGCCAGCGAGGCCGGCCAGGTCTCCCAGAACGTCAGCAGCAGCGCGGCGACCGCCATCAGCAGCCCGGACACGGTGACCAGCATCTTGCGGCGGCCGCGGCGGTCGGAGATGATCCCGCCGACGATCGAGGCCAGCACCACGCCGCCGGTGTAGATCAGGATCAAGATGAGCAGGCCGTCCGCGGCGGTCTGGCCGGGAAACAGCTGCGCGTAATGCACCTTGTCGCGCAGGAAGTACAGCAGGTACAAGGTGCCCATGGCGATGGCCAGGGTGGTCAGGAAGCGGGTCAGCCAGGCCCAGCCGAAATCGGGGTATTCGCGCGGGCTGATCCAGTAGGAGGAGGCCATCCGCCGCCAGGAGAACGGCTCCCGGTCCTGCGGCGCGAGCGGGTGGTCGGGGGTGAACAGCACGAACGGCAGCGCCAGCACCACCATCAGCACCGCCAGCGTGATATAGCCGGCGACCAGGTCCTGGTTGAGGACTTCGACGACCAGGACCGTGCCCAGGACCAGGCCGAGCGCGATCGGCATGCCCACCCAGCCGGACACCGTGGCTCTCTGCCGGACCGGCACGTGGTCGGGAACGGCCGCGCTCAAGGTGGCGTACTCGCCGTTCTGGAAGGCGCCGAAGAAGAACCACAGCACGGCCACGGCCACCACCGTGCCCGCCTTGGCCAGCAGCCCCACGCAGACCGAGGCCAGCAGGACCATGACCAGCGTCCACCGGTGCCGACGGCCGCTGAACCGGCCGCGCCGCCGGCCGGGCACGGTCCGGTCCGACAACGCGCCGACGACCGGGGTGGCCAGGGCGGAGGAGACGGCATTGACGGCGGTCACCGCTCCGAGGGCGACGATCTTGTGGCGGGGGGTGATGTCCTGCAACTGGAGAGCGAGCATGACCTGGGACGGCGTCTGGTTCGCCATCCACATGCCCAGGCTGGCCAGGGTGAGAGTGCCGATCCAGCGGAACCGCACGTGCTGGGTTGGTTCGGCCAGAGCGAGCGACTCCACGTCCGACTGGCTGATGGCCTGATCCATGCCTGGATCATGACGCATCCTGGCTACCCGGCGGTAGTGCACCCGCCTCGGAGTTTCCTCCAGGCCCAGCGGCCCGAGAGGAAGATGGAGCCGTGGCAGGCCAGTCGGAGATCACGTTCGGGTTGCTCGACGGGACGCAGGCCGCGGCGCACGCGGACGAGTTGCAGGCCCTGCACGCGGAGGTGTACGGGCGCGATGAGTTCGCGGGCCGGTTCCGGGTCGCGCGCCGCCAGCCGGGCTTCGTCCTGGCCGAGGCCCGCCACGGCGGCTACCTGGTCGGTTATGCGTTCGGGATGCCGCTGCGGCCGTCGACCTCCTGGTGGCGGCAGCTGACCACCCCGCTGCCGGACGAGGTCACCGCCGAGCATCCGGGCCGCACCTTCGCGCTGGCCGAACTGCTGGTGCGCGCTTCATGGCGGCGTCAGGGCATCGCCGGAGCCCTGCACGACCTGATCCTGGCGGGGCGGCCCGAGGAGCGGGCCACGCTGACCGTGCCGCCGGCCGCTACCCCGGCCCAGCAGGCGTTCCGGAAGTGGGGCTGGCGCAAGGTGGCCCGGACCCGCGACGATGGGCCCGGCTCGCCCGTATCCGACGTGCTCGTCATCACGCTCGGCCAGCGCAACTCGGCGCGCTTAGTGCTGGAGGACGGGCGGGCACCCGGGTCATGTCGGCAGGACAACCACGTTACCTTCGGCAAAATGACCGCCACTTAGCGGCCAGATGTCCATGAACTATGCGGCCATCTGTCCATGAACTATCCGGCCAGATGACCACACGTCGCATCTCATCTGCGATGATACTGGGGTGGATGAAGCTCCGGACCTGGTACCCCGGAAAGCAGAAGGTCTCGTCGCGGAAGCTCTGAGTGATACCCGGGTCGTCACCCTCAACGGCGCCCGGCAGGCGGGCAAGAGCACACTGGCCCGGCTCGCAGCCCAGGCGAGCTCGAATACACTCGTCCGCCTGCTCGACGACCCGGCCACATTGCGCGCGGCCCGCGACGATCCGGCGGGATTCGTCGAACACGATGGCCTGCTCGTAATCGACGAGGTCCAACTGGCTCCGGAACTCTTCCGCTCGATCAAGGCGGCGGTGGACACCGATCCGCGGCCGGGCCGGTTCTTGCTTACTGGATCGGCACAGATACTGGCACTGCGCCAGCTTCCCGACGCACTCCCGGGCCGGATGGAAATCGTCGAGCTGTGGCCGTTCTCCCAGGGCGAGATCGATCGCCGCCCAGACGCTTTCATCGACGCAGCATTCGCTCGTGGCCCAGCCTTGTCCCGGGCCTCTGCCCTGCGCAAGCGCGACTACCTCGAACGGGTTGTCCGCGGCGGCTTCCCTGAGGCGGTCCGCCGATCCCCGCGCCGCCGCGCAGCCTTCTTCGATTCCTACTTGACTAACCTCATCGAACGCGATGTCAGTGAACTGGCCACGATCGAGCGGCGCGGTGATCTCCGCCGCCTGCTGGCCCTGCTCGCCGGCCGCTCGGGCGGCCTGCTCGTCCAGGCCGCGCTCGCGGCGGCGTCCGGCATCCCGCGGACCACATTGAACCGGTACCTCGAACTGCTGACCGCGGTCTTCCTCATCAAGGAAATCCCAGCGTGGTCAGCAAGCCAGACCCAGCGAGCCATCGGCACACCCAAGCTGGCCTTCGTTGACACCGGCATCGCCACCCACTTGCTCGGCCAAGACCCCACCCGCCTCGGCGAGCCTGAGGGGGCAGCAGGACCGATGGTGGAGACCTTCGTCCTGATGGAACTGGCCCGCCAGCTGACCTGGTGTTCTGAACGGGCCCGCCTGCACCACTACCGCACCAAAGACCAAGTCGAGGTCGACGCCGTCCTGGAGACGCCGGACGGCCGGGTAGTGGCCGTCGAGGTAAAAGCCGGCGCGACCATCCGCGCCGAGGATCTGGCCGGTCTCCGCCACCTCGCCCAGCGGCTGGGCTCACGGTTCGTGGCCGGATACGTGCTTTACACCGGGCAGCAGACTCTCCCCTTCGGAGATCGGCTCCGAGCCCTTCCAATCGACGCCCTGTGGCACAGTGTCCCTTGATCAGCCCGTGGCCGCCTTGCCCCGTGGACGCCGGTAGCTACGCATGATGCCCGGCGGGCTGGATCTGGCCGGAGAACAGGTCGCGGTAGAGGCCGCCGCGGGCGCCCGTAGAACGGAACCCCGTAGCCGTACCGGAAACCGCATCAGTAAGCGATTCCCACATATCGGCACGAATCGGTCCCGCCGATGGTTCGGCCGATGGGGGCTGATGACTTAATCGTTATCTGGCCGTGATCCGGAAGCGACACAGCTGTGAATGGGGAAATTCCTGGTGGCGGGCGTGAAACCACGGCCCGTTCGGCATAAAAATTCAATGATTCCGAACGGGCCGTGGCACTACGGTCCGGACCTGGCGCTAAGCGGGCTCGCCCTTGAGGGTGAAGGAGGAGAGCAGGTTGACCGCCAGTACCAGCGCCAGCACGGTGACGATGGCGCCCATGACGATGGATACGGCCACGGTCAGGCCGGCGTTCAGGGAACTGTCGTGCGCGATCCCGTTGGCGATGCCGAGCGCGTAGTGGCTGACCGACAGCAGGCGTGCCCCGCTGACGAAGTTGGCCAGCAGCGCCTCCCAGATCAGCACGTAGAGCAGGCCGACCGCGATCGCGCGGGTGGTGGCGACCGAGACCATGACGAAGATCGCGTTGTAGATCACCGCGCCGACCACCGCCCCGACGAACAGGCCGACGGCGAAGTGGGTGCTGTTGATGACGACGGCCGGGGTGACGATGACCGGGCCGTTCTGCGTGATCTTCACGACCGCCTCGGTGCTGCCGCCGCCGGAGATCAGGGCCGCGATGAGCTCGGGAACCGCGGCGAAGATGATGGTCAGCCCGGTGGCCACCGCGAACTTGGTCAAGATCACCGCGGAACGGCGCACCGGGGTGGCCAGCAGGTGGATGACGCTGCCGTCGTCGATCTCGGCGCCGAGCACGCTGCAGCCGATGATCAGCGCGGTCAGCGGCAGCAGCACCGAGAAGCCGAACGTGCCCAGCACGTGCGAGGGCCACGGCCGCGAGGGCGGGCGGCCGGCCTTGAGCGCCACCGTGATCACGATCAGGATCACCGCCGGGATCGCGAACAGCAGCGCTCGCTTGCGGCCCAGGGTGGCACGGGTCGTGATCCAGGCGACCGTCGGGTTGAACACGCCAGACATGCTGCTCCTTAGTCCGCGACGAGGTAGGCGAAGACGCTTTCCAGGGATTCGTCGGTGGGCTGCACCTCGCGCAGCCGGATGCCGTGGTCCCGGGCCAGGACGGCGATGTCCCGGCAGAACGCGCCGTAGTCCGAGGTCCGCACCTGCAGGCCGGTCCCGGTCAGCTCCACGGCGGTCACCGCGGGCCGGCCGATGAGCGTGCCGCCGAGCAGGCGGTCATCGGAGGACCGCACGGTGAACACGTGCGGCCGGCTGGTCATCAGCCGCCGGATGGCCCGGAAGTCGCCGGAGGCGGCCAGGCGGCCGGCCACCACCACCTGGATCGTGCCGGACAGCCGCTCGACTTCTTCCAGGATGTGCGAGCTGAACAGGATGGTCCGGCCCTCGCTGCCCAGCTTGTCGAGCAGGTCCATCATCTGCAGCCGCTGGCGCGGGTCCATGCCGTTGAACGGCTCGTCGAGCAGCAGGATCTCCGGGTCGTGCACGAGCGCGGCGGCCACCTTGATGCGCTGCCGCATGCCCTTGGAGTAGGTGGCGATCCTGCGGCCGGCCGCGTCGGCCATGTCGAGCAGGGCGATGGCTCGTGTCGCGGCTGCGGCCGGGTCGGCGAGCTGGTGCAGCTTGGCGGTCGCGGTGACGAACTGCTCGCCGGTCAGGAACGCGTACACCGAGTCCCGTTCCGGGACCAGGCCGACGGTCCGGTAGATGTCGGGGTTGTGCCAGCTGTGCCCGCCGTCGATAGTGAGCTCCCCGCGGGACGGCGGCAGGAAGCCGGCGATCATGTGCATGATCGTCGACTTGCCCGCGCCGTTCGGGCCGAGCAGCCCGGTCACGCCGGGCCCGATCGTCATCGTGACGTCGTTGACCGCCACCACGTTGCCGTACCAGCGGGAAACGTTGCGCAGTTCGATGGTCATGCCCGGCTCACCTTCCGGTATCTCGCGGCCAGGCCCCCGAGGCAGGCCGCGAGCAGGAGGACCCCCACGACCCCGTAGAGCGGGCCGAAGTGGCCTGGGTTGGCGTCTTCGCCTTGCGATGTGCCGCCGAGCCAGATCCGGATTCCGTCCATGATGTTGAACGGGCTGAACAGCCCGGCGATCCGCGCGCCGGTCGAGGTGGAGAACATGCCGCCCTCGGCCTGGATCAGCACCTCGGACACGGTCCAGGTCAGGAAGCACGAGATGGCCACGATCCCGGTCGCGTACGCGCGGCGCCCGGTGAGGGAGGCCAGGACCAGGCCGATCGCCGCCATCAGCACGGCCCACATCAGGCCCACGCCGAGGCCGGGGATGAGGGCCTTGGTCTCGTCCCAGACCCCGTGGCTGTTCTTGGCCGACGCGATCGTGCCCACGTACAGGATGAGCAGCGGCACCTCGATCAGCAGCAGGAGCGCCGCGGTCAGCGCGAGGTACTTGGCCAGCGGGTAGTCCCCGCGGCGGATCGGCCGGGAGAAGTACAGCGGCAGCACGTGGCTGCGCAGGTCCCTGGAGACAAGCTCGGGCGCCTGGGCGGCGATGAAGATCGTGACCACGATGACCCGCAGCTGCGGCACGTAGACGTCGTAGCCGAACAGCCGCGGGTTGCCCCGGGCCACCGCGAACGCGTTCGCGAAGGCGGGCAGGCAGATCGCGATGGCGGCCAGGAGGGGGACGATCTTGGCCTTTACGCCGCGGCCGATGCCCCATGCGGAGCGGAAGCTGTGCCAGGTCAGGGCCCTGACGATCTGGGCGCGGCCCAGCCGGGGGCCGTCGTAGCGGCGGTAGCCGAGGTCATGGATGACCCCCGTCGCCTGCGTGATCTCAGACACGTGCTGCCCCCTCCTCGTCGCGGAACAGCTCTTCGACCTGGTGCCGGCGCTGCTCCAGCCGGCACAGCGGCAGGGCCAGGTCGGCCACGGCGTCGCGTACCACGTCGTAGGTGTCGTCGTCTTCTAGCGGGACCAGAAGCGTTCGCTGGCTGGCGGTGGCGCCCAGGCCGCGGGCCTTGAGTTCTTGCTGCAACTGGGCGAGGCCTTCCTCGACCTCGACCGCGAGAACCTGGCTGGCCCGGGTGAAGCTGGTGATCGTGTCGGCCCGCAGCAGCCGGCCGGCCTCGATCGCGACCAGGTGGTCGCAGATCCGCTCGATCTCGCCCAGCAGGTGGCTGGCGACGACGATGGAGATGCCGAACTCGGCGCCGATCCGGGCGATGAGCTCGAGCATGGCGGTGCGCCCGGCCGGGTCCAGCCCGTTGGTCGGTTCGTCGAGGAGCAGCAGCCGGGGGTCGCCGACCAGCGCCTGGGCCAGCTTGACCCGCTGCTTCATGCCGGTGGAGTAGGTCCCGATCAGCCGGTACCGCTCCTCGTGCAGCCCCACGTGGCGCAGCGACTCGGCGGCGCGTTCCTTGGCCACCGTGGGCGGCAGCCCCGACATCCGGCCCAGGTGGGTCACGAACTCGGTCGCGGTCACGTCGGGCGGCAGGCAGTCGTGCTCGGGCATGTAGCCGAGCAGGGTCCTGATCGTCTCGCCGCTGGTCTGCGTGTCGTGGCCGAGCACCTGGGCCTGGCCCTTGGTCGGCGGGATGAGGCCGAGCAGGATCTTGATCAAGGTCGACTTGCCCGCGCCGTTGGCGCCGACCAGCCCGGTGACGCCGGGCGCGACGCTGACCGTGAGCCCGTCGAGCGCGGTCACGTCCCCCGGATACACCTTGGTCAGCGCCCTCGTCTCGATGACGGCCTCGGTGGCCGCGGGCGGCGGCTGCGGCGGCTGCGGCGGCTGCGGCGGCTGCGGCGGCTGCGGCGGCTGCGGCGGCTCGGAGGCTTGGTTGGATGGCATGGTGCTACCGTGCCAGCACGCGGGCCGGCCCGTCATCAGCCGGGAGAGTGAACTTGCGGCATGTCGCGTGGCGCGTCCGGCCGGAGCGGGTCATCGCCACGGCCTACACCTGCAGGATGACGCCATGAACGCCGGCGGCGGTTACCGTAGGTATGTGCGCACAATGTCGGACGATCCAGTCACGCGGCAGCGGCCACCGCTGACCAAGCGGATGGAACCCAAGCACTGGGCCGCGCTGGATTATGTGGCCGGCGGGCTCACCGCGGTGATCTTGTTCGTGACGCTCAGGAGCGCCCTCCGGGCGGCGCAGTTCCTGCCCACTGGCCCTATGCACTTCGTCCCGCTGCCGGGAGCCGGAGCGCTCTCGGCCCTGGTGGTCGCGGCGGCGGGCCTCGCGGTAGCGCTGCGCCGCCGCCGTCCGGTGTTCATGCTCGGCGTGCTCCTGGCCGGCTCGATGATCGCGACGACGTTGACCGGCCCGGACTTCAGCGCCCTGAGCTTCTTCCTGCCCATCGCCTACGTCTTGTACCTGGTGGCGTCCAGCTACGAGCGGCGCCGCGACGCGGTCCGGGTGCTGGCCGCGGTGTACATCACCCTGTTCATCGACACCATGCTGCTGATGATCGGCTGGGGTGGCTTCTTCAACGAGGGCGGCCTGATCTCGGTCGGGCTGGGCGTGATCGTCGTCTGGACCGTGGGCTACAACGTGCGCCAGCGCCGCCGGTACGCGGTCAGCCTGCAGGACGAGGCGGCCAGCAAGGCCGTGGCCCAGGAGCGGCTGCGCATCGCCAGGGAACTGCACGACGTGGTCGCGCACAGCATGAGCGTGATCGCGGTGCAGGCGGGCTACGGTCAGTACGTGATCGACTCCCAGCCCGGTGACGCCCGGGACGCGCTCGGCGCCATCCAGGCCACCAGCCGCGAAGCGCTGGACGAGATGCGCCGGATGCTGGGCGCGCTGCGGCAGGCCGACGACGCCGACGCGCGGGCAGGCGGGGCCGGATCGATACCGGCGGCGGGCGCGCGGCCCGGCCGGGCGCCCGCCGCCGACGGGCCGGGCGTCCCGCTGTTCCCCGCGCCCGGGCTGGCCGACCTGGACCGGCTGGTGGCCCGGACCACGGGCGCGGGCGTACGGGTCGACGTGACCCGCTACGGCAGCCCTCGCGACCTGCCCGCGAGCATCGACCTGTCGGCCTACCGGATCATCCAGGAGGCGCTGACCAACGTGGTCAAGCACGCCCGCACCAGTTCCTGCCGGGTCCTGCTCGGCTACCGGGACGACGAGCTGACCATCGAGGTCACCGACAACGGCGCCGGCCTGCAGATCCCCGAGCTGGCCGGTGCCGGGGTAGCCCCGCACGGGGGCGCCGCGCCGAACGGCACGGCCCTGACGGCGCGGAACGGGACCGCGCGGCACGGCGTGGGCCTCCTGGACGGCGCGCCGGCCGCCGCCGACATCGCGCCTGCCGCCCTGGCGGGCGGCCTCCCCGGCGCGGGCCACGGCATCATCGGGATGCGCGAGCGGGTCACCTTGCTGGGCGGACAGTTCAGCGCCGGACCGCTGCCCGGCTACGGGTTCCGGGTGACCGCGCACATCCCGTTGCCGCCCAGCAGCACATGACCGGTACCGAGCCGATCCGGGTCGTGGTCGCCGACGACCAGGCCCTGGTCCGGGTGGGCTTTTGCGGCATCATCTCGGCCACGCCTGGCTTCATCGTGGTCGGCGAGGCGGGCAACGGCGCGGAGGCCGTCGAAGCGGCCCAGCGGGCCAGGCCCGATGTCATCTTGATGGACGTCCGCATGCCGGTCATGAACGGCATCGAGGCGACTCGGCAGATCACCCAGAGCACCGACGTCCGCGCGCTCATCTTGACCACCTTCGACCTGGACGAGTACGTCTTCGCCGCGCTGCGGGCGGGGGCCAGCGGATTCCTGCTCAAGGACACGCTCCCGGCCGACCTGCTCACCGCCATCCGGGTCGTGGCGGCGGGCGACGCACTGCTGGCACCGAGCGTGACCCGGCGGCTGATCGGCGAGTTCGCCCGCACCTCGCCCGCGGGTGCGGGCGAGGTGCGGGCCGACCTGGACGGCACGGCCGACGGTCCCGGGGCGGACGTCGCGGCCAGAACCTCCTCGAGCGGCCGATGCACCACCGATCAGCTGGCCCGGGTACTGACCGACCGTGAGCTTGAGGTACTCGCCATGGTGGCCCGGGGCCTGTCCAACGGGGAGATCGCCGAGGGGCTGACGATCAGCCCGGCCACGGCCAAGACCCACGTGGCGCACCTGCTGACCAAGCTCGACGCCAGGGACCGCATCCAGCTCGTCATCATGGCCTACCAGTCCGGCCTGGTCACCACGCTCCAGTGACGTTTCCCGGAGGTCTCCGGAAGTTTCCGGAAGTTTCCGGGGGTTTCCGGGGGGTTTCCGGCAGCGGGCACGGCGTCTCCGCGGGTCGGCCAGAATGGGGTCATGGTCTCCGAGATCTTCGATCCTTCGCAATGGCGCCCCGTGGACGGATTTTCCTTCACCGACATCACCTACCACCGGGCCGTCGGGTCGGGCACGGTGCGCGTCGCCTTCGACCGGCCCGAGGTCAGGAACGCGTTCCGGCCGCATACGGTCGACGAACTGTACCGCGCGCTGGACCACGCGCGGATGTCCGGCGACGTGGGATGCGTGCTGCTCACCGGCAACGGCCCGTCGCCGAAAGACGGCGGGTGGGCCTTCTGCTCCGGAGGGGACCAGCGCATCCGCGGCCGCGACGGTTACCGCTACGCCGACGGCGAGACGGCCGAGACCATCGATCCGGCCCGGGCCGGGCGGCTGCACATTATGGAGGTGCACCGGCTGATCCGGTTCATGCCCAAGGTGGTCATCTGCGTGGTGCCCGGCTGGGCCGCGGGCGGGGGGCACAGCCTGCACGTCGTCTGCGACCTCACCCTGGCCAGCCGCGAGCACGCCCGCTTCAAGCAGACCGACGCGGACGTGGGGAGCTTCGACGGCGGCTTCGGGTCGGCCTACCTGGCCCGCCAGGTCGGCCAGAAGTTCGCCCGGGAGATCTTCTTCCTCGGCGAGACCTACGACGCCGAGGCCGCGCACCGGATGGGCATGGTCAACGCGGTGGTACCGCACGCCGACCTGGAGCGGACCGCGCTGGAGTGGGCGGCCAAGATCAACGCCAAGAGCCCGACCTCCCAGCGCATGCTGAAGTACGCGTTCAACCTGATCGACGACGGCCTGGTCGGGCAGCAGGTGTTCGCGGCCGAGGCGACCCGGCTGGCCTACATGACCGACGAGGCCGTCGAGGGCCGGGACTCGTTCCTGGAGAAGCGGGACCCGGACTGGGCGCGGTTCCCCTACTACTACTGAGGGTTTCCCTCAGTGGGAGAAGTGGCCGCGGTAGTACTCGAAGACGAAGCCGATCGAGGCGAACACGGTGAACAGCATCCCGATCAGGAACAGCCACCAGCCGATCGCCGTGCCGACGGCCGCGGTGGCCGCGCCGAGCCCGAGGAACAGCGGCCACCAGCTGTGCGGGCTGAAGAACCCGACCTCGCCGGTGCCCTGCGCGATCTCGCCCTCGTTGTCGTCTTCGGGCCGCTGGGGCAGCCGACGGCCGGTGAACAGCACGTAGAAGCCGGTGAGCACGGCCAGGCCCACAGCCAGCGCGAGCGCGGTGGTCCCGGTCGGGTCCTTCGAGGTGTACCAGTACACAATGTCCGCGCCAGCGAAGAAGATCCCGCAGCCCAGGAACAGCCAGCCTTCGACCTTCATGTCCCCAACCCCTTGTTTCCGACCGCGCTCTCCAGGGCCGGGATGTCCTGCTCGATCCCATGCGAGGACCGGCCCCACTTGATGTCCGGGTAGTGCGCCTCGAACGCGGGCCGCTCGGAGCGGATCCGCGGGATCCGGTAGAAGTTATGCCGCGGCGGCGGGCAGGATGTCGCCCACTCCAGCGAGCTGCAGAAGCCCCACGGGTCCTCTTCGGTCACGCGCTCGCCGTACCGCCAGGTCACGTACATGTTCCAGAAGAACACGAGAATGGACAGGGCGAGGATCCACGACCCGACGGAGGAAATGATGTTGAGCGTGGTCACGTTGCCCGGCAGCAGCGGGTAGTTGGCGATGCGCCGCGGCATGCCCTCGACGCCCATCCAGTGCTGGACCAGGAACGTCATGTTAAAGCCGATGAACATGAGCCAGAACTGGAACTTGCCGATCCGGCTGTTCAGCATCTTGCCGGTCATCTTCGGCCACCAGAAGTAGAACCCGGCGAACATCTCGAACAGCACCGTGCCCGCCAGCACGTAGTGGAAGTGCGCCACCACGAAGTAGGAGTCGGACACCGCGAAGTCCAGCGGCGGGGAAGCCAGGATGATGCCGGTGATGCCGCCGAACAGGAACACGATCAAGAACCCGATCGTGAACAGCATCGGCGGCTCGAAGGTGAGCTGGCCGTGCCACATGGTGCCCACCCAGTTGAAGAACTTCACCCCGGTCGGCACCGCGATCAGGAACGTCATGAACGAGAAGAACGGCAGCAGCACCGCGCCCGTGGTGAACATGTGGTGCGCCCACACGGTCATCGACAGGCCCGCGATCGAGATAGTCGCCGCGATCAGCGTCTTGTAGCCGAACAGGGGCTTGCGGCTGAACACCGGGATGATCTCGGTCGCGATGCCGAAGAACGGCAACGCGAGGATATAGACCTCGGGATGGCCGAAGAACCAGAACAGGTTCTGCCACAAGATCGCGCCGCCGCTGGACGCGTCGAAGACGTGCGCACCAAGCCGCCGGTCGATCTCGAGCACCAGCAGCGCGGCGGCCAGCACCGGGAACGCCATCAGGACCAGCATCGAGGTCAGCAGCGCGTTCCAGGTGAACATCGGCATCCGGAACATCGTCATGCCCGGCGCCCGCATGCAGAAGATCGTGGTGACGAAGTTGACCCCGCCCAGGATGGTGCCGAACCCGGACAGCACCAGGCCCATGATCCACATGTCGGCACCGATGCCGGGCGAGTAGATCGAGCTGGTCAGCGGGGCGTACGCGTACCAGCCGAAGGACGCAGAACCGCCCGGGGTGAGGAAGCTGCCCAGCAGGATCAGCCCGCCGAAGGTGAACAGGTAGTAGCTCAGCAGGTTCAGCCGCGGGAAGGCCACGTCGGGCGAGCCGATCTGCAGCGGGATCAGCTCGTTGGCGAACCCGACGAACAGCGGGGTGGCGAACAGCAGCAGCATCAGCGTGCCGTGCATGGTGAACAGCTCGTTGTACTGCTGGTCGGACACGAAGTGCTGGTCCGGCCCGAGCAGCTGGATTCGCATCAGCAGCGCCATGACCCCGGCGCACAGGAAGAAGAAGAACGAGGTGATCAGGTACAGGTGCCCGATGATCTTGTGGTCGGTCGAGGAAAGCCAGTACGCGAGGATCGACCCCTTGCGCTCGGTCCGGCTCTGCGGGATGGCAGTGACCGGTTGCTCGATGGTGCTCACTGCGTGCTCCCCGATGATTGCTGCGCCGCCTGCTCGGCGGCCATGTCGGCCTTGAATTGCTGCGGGGTCACGACCTTCACGGTAAACAGCATGCGGCTGTGGTACAGGCCGCACAGCTCGCTGCAGTGCCCGATGAAGGTTCCGGTCTGCGTGACCGTGACCTCGAAGTGGTTCGGGTGGTCGGGGATGACGTCCCGCTTGAACAGGAACTCGGGGATCCAGAACGCGTGCACGACGTCGGCGGAGGTCAGGTTGAACTCGACCGACTCATTGGTCGGGATCTCCAGCACCGGCAGCGGGCCCTCCTCCCACATGTTGCCGACGTTGGTCACGTGGTACTGCGGGTAGTTGAACTGCCAGCTCCACTGGAAGCCGAGGACGTTCACGATCACGTCCGGCTTGGGCGTGGCGTCGATGTAGTTCTCGTCCTTGGCGGTGTAGTAGAAGAAGACCGCGATCAGCACGAACGGCACCGCCGTGTACATGATCTCGATCGGCATGTTGTAGCGCACCTGCTGGGGCAGCTTGTTGCCGCGCTTGCGGTGGAAGATCACCGCCCACAGGATCAGCCCCCAGACCACCGCCCCGACGGACAGCCCGGCGATCCACGACCCCTGCCAGAGCGTGAGCACGGTCTTGCCCTGCTCGGTGATGGGGTTGGGGAAGCCGAGCCGGGTGAACGTGTCGTTCGTGCAGCCAGTCAGGCCGAAAACCACGAGGACAAGCGCGACCGTCATGCCCGTCGCGCGAGCGACGCGCACCCGGCGGGGACTAGGGGACCCGGGCTTCGGCGAACCCTGTCCGGCGTGATCGGTAGTCAAGGCGAGGGGCCTTCCTCGTTCTGCTACAGCGTGTCGTGCAAACAGTATCGCGCTCCGACCCGGGACCTTCTACGGCCCCCACATGTTTCTGCCATCTTTGCGGCCCGATCTTCGGACTGGGCGCGCGTACCGCTGGCAGCGGCGGGCATGATGAGACCGTGAGGGTGTGCGCATGACCGGACGCCGGCTTCGCCTGTTCGGGCGCGGTCCCGCGGCTCGCCGCACGGATCGCCCGGACGCCGCCGTCGGTTCCGTCTCTTTTCCTGAGTCCGAACGGGCCGTGGCGCCACCCCCCGGCCTGGCTCCCGCGCTGACCATCGACGCGCTCGGCCGGAAGTGCCCGATCCCCATCATCATGCTCGCGGACCAGATCAGGGACGTCCCGCTGGGCGCGATCGTCTCGGTCCTGGCCGACGACCCGGCGGCCTACACCGACGTGCCGTCCTGGTGCACGATGAAGGCACAGGAGTTCGTCTACGCCCAGGAACTCCCCCGCGGCTGGGCCCTGTTCATCCGCCGCACCGTCTAGCTAGCCCGGCGACGCGCGCGGCCTGGCCAAGGCGCGG
>Ga0335072_10005158_pt1 | contig 19257 bp, 14 predicted proteins | sample Lox_Sample_21_FD_206725 | JGI IMG/M metagenome (GOLD analysis project Ga0335072, IMG submission 206725) | Soil microbial communities from Loxahatchee National Wildlife Refuge, Florida, United States - Lox_Sample_2.1 | ecosystem: Environmental > Terrestrial > Soil > Wetlands | place: USA...
CGCAGGACGTCCTCTGACTTTCCGAGCTCCGACGCGCCACCGCAGATCATCGTGAGCGCGTACCGCATGTAGCGATCGACGCGCGCGTCGATCCGGGCCAGGTTGCGGACGGCGCCGACGTCGCAGGGCTTGCCGATCAACGCGAACGGGCGGCCGCGATCGAGCACCGACAGGAAATCGCGCAGCGGCGCAGCCGGCCCGTACCGCGAGCCACAGGTGTCGAGGACGGCCGCGGAGTCGAAGCTGAGGTGGCGCGCGCTTCGCATCGGCGCCCGCCGCGAGGCGGCGACGTGCACGATCAGCTCGACGCGGCCCGACGCGAGCAGGAACTGGGCGAGCGCGGTGAGCGCGCCACCTGAGGATCCGCGGTAGCGAACGGCAGGGTCGGCGGCGTGGCCACGGACGGCGGTTGCGATCGGACCCCAGATCGGATCGGTCGCGGTCCCGGGGGCCAGCGTTCGTGTGTCTGCGCCCTCGACCCGCGTGCCGGGGCAGACCGCGTTGACAGTGCGCAGGGTCCCGTCGTCCAGAACACCACGTGCCAGCGGACGCTCGCGCCCGTCGGCGGTGGTGACGAACTCCACGCGATCGGGGCGGGCGACGCTCTCGCACAACCCGCACCCGATGCACAGTCCTCCCTGAACAATCTCGTCTATCCGCAGAGGCCGCGTCACCGGGCGCAGCCTACAAGCCGTTGCCGTTACGGCCCTGTGCGCTGAGGCGGACCGGCGGCAGGGCACGGACCGGATCCTCCGTTAAGGCCTGATTGGCCCTTTGTACAAATTTGCGCGGAACGCTTGACAGCGACGTCCGCGGAGCGTTATTTAAACGTCGTTCGAAATGACCGTTTCGAACGAAGGTCGGAGAGGGATATTGACGCGCAAACAAGCCGTCCAGAAACGGCGCGAAGGCGCCCCTGCACGCGTACGCCGGCCCGAGATCCTAGCCACGACGGTCGAACTGGTCCGGGAGCAGGGGCTGTCGAACGTCCGCGTGATCGACGTGGCGGAGCGGGCCGGGACGAGCCCCACGAGCGTCATCTACTACTTCGCGAGCAAGGACCAGCTGTTCGGGCACGCGGTCGCCGACGCGGACGCGGCCTTCTACGCGGCGCTCCGACCGGAGCTCGCCGCGCTCGAGAGCGGGATCGACCGTCTCGCCTGCCTGATCGTTCGGTCCAGCCTCAGCGAGTGGCCGTTGTGGATCGACACGTGGCTGCTGGCACGCCAGAGCCCCGAGGTCAGGACGGCCGAGTGGGGATTCGAATCCAGCTGGTGCGATGCGATCGCCGAGACGATCCGCCACGGCCAGGCCCGGGGGGAGTTTGGCCCCGTTGACGCAGACGAAGTGGCGATTCGCCTCGCCGCCGTGAGCGAGGGCCTCGCGGTTCACATGGTGCTCGAGCACCCCGGACGGACCCGCGAGCACTACGTGTCGATGTCGCTGAAGGCGGCCGCGATCGAACTCGGGTGCCCAGAGTCAGACCTGCAGGAGGCCGCGGCGCGCGTGCCCGTCGCGGTCCAGCCATCAAACGCCGAAGGAGAGCAATGAGCCTTATCACTCGCCGCAGTCTGCTCGAGAACGCCGCGAAGGGCGGTCTTGCCGTCGGAGCTGGAGGGCTGATCGCGGCCTGCGGCGGCTCGTCCTCCGGCACGTCGAGCGCCGCCACGTCGGGGACCTCGACGGCGGCCGCCGGCACGCCCAAACCCGGCGGCAGCCTCCACGCCGGGCTGACCGGCGGCTCGAGCTCCGACACGTGCGATCCGAACACGATCGTCAACAACACCGACTATTGCCGGGCGGCCAACCTGTACGAGGGCCTGGTGTGGACGAACGCCGAGGCCCAGATGTACTACCGGCTCGCCGAGGAGATGACGCCCAACAAGGACGCCACCGTGTGGACGATCCGCTTGCGGCAAGGCGTCACCTTCCACAACGGCAAGGACGTCACCGCCGACGATCTGATCTTCTCGATCAATCGCGTGCTCAACCCCAAGGCTCCCGGTGAGGCCGCGAACTCGCTGCACGGGATCATCGCCTCGGGGATGAAGAAGCTCGACAGCCGCACGATCACCGTGCCGTTCTCGAAGCCGTATTCGACCTTCCCCGAGAGCTTGGCCAACAACATCACGGTGTACGTGCTCCCCGAGGGGTTCGATCCCAAGACGGCGATCGGCACCGGCCCGTTCAAGCTTCAGAGCTTCACCCCTGGGCAGCAGACCATTCTCACCAAGAACGAGAACTACTGGAATTCGCCGCTCCCGTACCTCGACCAGGTGATCATGACCGACTACGCCGACGAGACCAGCCAGGTGAACGCACTGCTTTCGAGCTCGGTCGACGTCGTCAATCTGCTGTCGCAGACGACGATCGGCACGGTCACCGGATCGGGCAAGAAGGTCGTGATATCCGACGGCGGAGGATGGAACCCGTTCACGATGCGGGTCGACCAGGCGCCGTTCAACGACGTGCGCGTCCGCCAGGCCTTCCGGCTGGCGGTCGACCGGGAGAAGATGCTCCAGACCGTGTTCGGCGGCCACGGCACGATCGGCAACGACATCTTCGCGATCTGGGCGCCCGAGTACGACCACAGCATCCCGCAGCGTCAGTACGACCCCGAGCAGGCGAAGTCACTGCTGAAGGCCGCGGGGCATGACAGCCTGTCGCTCACACTTGTCACCGGCGACATCGCCCAGGGCGTGATCAACATGGCGCAGGTGTACGCCCAGCAGGCCGCCCCCGCCGGAATCAACGCAAAGCTCGACCAGGTGACCGTCACCGACTTCTACGGACCCAACTACTTGAAGTGGGTGTTCGCCCAGGACTACTGGTACTACTCGCCGTACTTCCCGCAGGTAAACCAGGCGACACTGCCGGGCTCACCGTTCAACGAGACGCACTTCAACAACGCGAAATACATCAACCTCTATAACCAGGCGCTGGCGACGCTCGACGTGAACATGCGAACCGAGATCGCCCACGAGATGCAGATGATCGACTACAACGAGGGTGGTTACATCATTCCGTTCTTCCCGGCGGTGATCGACGGTTATCTGCCGAACGTCAACGGGATCCTCCAGTCGAAGACCGGATCGTCGTTCAACAACTGGGACTTCGAACACATCTGGAAGTCCTGATGCTCCTGCGCTCGAGTGATGCGCGATGAGCGTCGCCGCTGAGACACCGCTCCCCGCTCCCGGACCTGGCGCGACGCGTCGGTCGGCGCGCGCGTGGAGCCGGCGCCACCCGGTGTGGTCGATGGTGGTGGTCAGGGTCGCGCTCGGCCTGCTGACGATCTTCGCGGTCTCGATCGTGATCTTCCTCGCGACCCAGGCGCTGCCCGGCAACGCCGCTTACGCCGTGCTCGGGCATACCGCCACTCCGCAGCGCCTCCAGGCGCTCGAGGCGCAACTGCATCTCAATCGATCGCTGACGAGCCAGTACGGAAGCTGGATCGGTGGCGTTCTGCAGGGCAACTTCGGGACCTCGCTGGCCAATGGCGAGAAGGTGTCGTCGCTGATCGGCCCGCGCCTTGAGAACTCGGCGGTGCTGGTGATCGGCGCCGGAATCGTCGGGACTCTGTTCGCGGGCATCCTCGGACTGATCGCCGCGGCTCGCCGCGACAAGCTGTTCGACCACATCGCATCGGTGACCGCCCTGACGATCACGGCGCTTCCCGAGTTCGTGGTCGCGATCGCGCTCGTGATCGTGTTCTCGGTCAACGTGTTCCACATCCTCCCGGCGGTGTCGGCGATCCCGCCGGGGACGTCGCCGCTGTCGGATGTGAACGCGTTGATCCTGCCGATCGCGACGCTGTCACTGGTGATCGCCCCGTACATCTTCCGGATGGTGCGCGGCGCGATGATCGAGGCGCTCGAGAGTGACTACGTCGAGATGGCGGAGCTCAAGGGGATCTCCCGCTTCCGGGTGTTGCTGGTTCACGCGCTGCCGAACTCGCTGCCGCCGGTGATCCAGGTGGTGGGATTGAACCTGCTCTATCTCGCGGGCGGGATCGTGGTCGTCGAGTACGTGTTCAACTACCCGGGGATCGGCGCCGCGCTCGTCGATGCGGTCTCGAACCGCGACATCCCGACGATCCAGTTCATCGTGCTGATCCTGGCCGCGTTCTACGTGTTCGTGAACATCACGACCGACGTGATCGCGCTGCTGGCCAGCCCGCGCAGGAGGGCGACGCGATGACCGATATCGGCGCGGTTACCGCGGCACCGCGGACCAAGGGAATGAGCGCGCGACCGGAGTGGCTGGTGATTCTCGGGCGGGCGGCGCGCAGCCGGCGAGGAACGATCGGCCTGGCGATCGCGGGCTTCGTCGTGCTGGTCGCGATCGTCGGACCGTTCATCGCGCCGCACTCGCCGACCGCGCCGGTCACGGAGACATTTGCCACGCCGTCGGGATCGGCGCCGCTGGGCGGCGATGACCTTGGCCGCGATGTCCTCAGTCGAGTCCTTGCCGGAGGCTGGAAGCTGCTGGCGATCGCCGCCATCGCGACCGCGCTGGGGGTGGCGGCGGGGACAGCGCTCGGGATCGCGGCGGCGTACTACGGCCGGTTGACCGACGGGATCATCATGCGCATCGTGGACGTGTTCCTCGCGTTCCCGCAGCTTGTGTTCGCGCTGCTGTTGGTCAGCGTGCTCGGCCCGAAGATCTGGCTGATCACCCTCGCCGTCGCGATCTCGCACGCTCCGCAGGTGGCCCGGGTGATTCGCTCGGTCGCGCTGGACGTGTGCGAGCGCGACTACGTCAAGGCGGTCGAGTTGATGGACACTCCCGGCCGACGGGTGATGAGCGGCGAGATCCTGCCCAACCTGATGTCGGTGGTGATGGTCGAGCTAGGTCTCCGGTTCACCTACTCGATCCTGATCATCGCGGGCCTCAGCTTCCTCGGCTTCGGGATCCAGCCGCCGGCCGCCAACTGGGGGTTGATGATCAACGAGAACCGGATCGGGCTGGTGGTGAACCCGTGGGCGGTGATCGTGCCGGCGGGGCTGATTGCGCTCCTGACGATCGGGCTGAACACGTTCACCGACGCGATCGCGCGCGCGTCGCTCGGCGTCGACCGCCCCGCCGAGGAAGCGGTGCTGGCGACCGGCATCATTCTGGACCGCAGCGCGTGATGAGCGACATGGTGACGTCAACCGATCGCGACCCGGAGGTGCTGCTCGCGGTCGATCGCCTGAAGGTGGTCATGGCGGGCTCGGCGACCGACGTCGTCGACGACGTGTCGTTCACGGTCGCGGCCGGTGAGGTGCTTGGTCTCGTGGGCGAGTCCGGCTCGGGCAAGACGACGGTGGCGCTGGCGCTGATGGGCTACGCGCGGCGGGGCCTGGAGATCGCCGGCGGGAGCGTGCTGCTCGAGGGGCAGGATGTGATCGGCAGGGGCGCCGCCGAGCTACGACAGTTGCGGGGGGCCTCGGTGGCATACGTCGCGCAGGACCCGACCAGCGCGCTCAACCCGGCGCTCAAGGTCGGAACTCAGCTCCGCGAGATCTTCGCCGCCCACCCGGGCGAGCAGACCGGAGGCTCGGTGGACGACCGGATCGGCGAGCTGCTGCTCGAGGTCCGACTCGATCAGGTCTCGCGAGCGCTCGAGTCGTATCCCCATCAACTGTCGGGTGGCCAGCAGCAGCGGGTGATGCTGGCGATGGCGTTCGCTTGCCGCCCGAAGCTGATCGTGCTCGACGAGCCGACCACCGGGCTTGACGTCACCACGCAGCGCCACGTGCTCGATTCGATCCGCGGCCTGTGCCGGATCTACCGCGTCGGCGCCGTGTACGTGAGCCACGATCTCGCGGTGGTGGCCGACATCGCCAACGCGATCGGGGTGATGTACGCCGGTCGTCTGGTCGAGTTCGGGTCGGCGGCGAGAGTGTTCCGGGCGCCCGGGCATCCCTATACCCGGGGGCTGCTCCGGGCGATCCCATCGCCCACGCGGGCTCATGTGCTGGAGGGGATGGAGGGGCAGCCGCCGCGCCCGGGCGCGCGGCCGAGCGGATGCTTCTTCGCCGCGCGCTGCGAGTTCGCGGAGGACGCGTGCCAGACGAAATTCCCCGCGCGCAACGACCTCGACGGCGCCGAGCATTGGGCCCGGTGCATCCGCGCCGCGGAGGTGTCTCAGCTCCCGGCGCTCGGCGAGTTGCCACTGCGCGAGCACCTGCCGCTCGTCGAGACCGACCGTCCGCTGCTCAGGATCCAGGACCTGAACGCGACGTACGTGGACAAGCCCGTCCTCTACGACGTGTCGGTGGAGGTGCGTCCACAGCGCTGCCTGGCCGTGGTCGGCGAGTCCGGAGCGGGCAAGACCACGCTGGCCCGCTGCATCGTCGGGCTCCACAGCAGCTGGACCGGGACGATCGAGTTCGACGGGCAACCGCTCGCGCACGACCGTCGCAAGCGGCCGCGTGACGTGATCCGCTCGCTCCAGTACGTGTTCCAGAACCCCTACACCTCGCTCAACCCGCGCAAGACCGTGGGCCGGCTGGTCGAGCAGCCGCTGCGCGAGCTGTTCGATCTCCCCCGGGCCGAGCGCGACAGCCGCGTCGTCACGGCGCTCGAGGACGCCGCGCTCAACGCCGAGTATCTGAACCGCTATCCCGACCAGCTGTCCGGCGGCGAGCGGCAACGGGTGGCGATCGCCCGTGCGCTCGTGTCCGAGCCGAAACTGCTCGTATGCGACGAGGTGACGTCCGCGCTGGACGTGTCCGTGCAGGCGGCGATCGTCGAGCTTCTGCACCGGCTCAAGTCCGAGCGAGGACTGACACTCGTGCTGATCACGCATAACCTGGCGCTGGTTCGCAGCCTCGCCGACGACGTGGTGATCCTCCGCGACGGACGCGTGGTCGAACAGGGCCAGGCGGTGCTGGACAGCCCCCAGACCGATTACTCGGCGCAGCTGCTGGCCGACGTCCCGAGCCTGGAGCTCGCGGCTCGCCCGTGACCGAGGCGCGGTTCGGCGCTGACGACCTGCGGTTGTATGCGGCTGAGCTCGTCGGCGCGTTCGGGGCGCGCCGGGGAGACGCCGAACGGGTGGCCGCGGCGCTCGTCGATGCCGACCTGTGCGGTCACCGCTCCCACGGCGTCCGGCAGCTGCCGTACTACGCCGGTCTGGCGCAGGCCGGGGAGATCGACGTCGACGCCGAGCTCGAGACCGTCCTCGACGGTTCCGGGCTGGTTGTGCTCGACGGCCATCGCGGCTTTGGGCAGGTGATCGCGGGCGACGTCGTGCAGATCGCGGTTGGCGCGGCGCGAGAGCGCGGGATCGCCGCGCTTGCGGTCCGCAACGCCGGCCACATCGGCCGGCTCGGCGAGTACACGGAGCGCCTTGCTGCGGAGGGTCTCGTCGCGATGCTGCTCGTCACCGCGCAGGGCGCCGACCAACAGGTCGCGCCGTATGGCGGCATCGAACGTCGGCTGACCAACAACCCGCTGTCGCTGGCCGTGCCGGGGCCGGATTTCCCGATCGTGCTCGACATGGCGCTCAGCGAGGTGGCCGAGAGCCGCGTTCTGCATGCGGCCGAGATCGGGGCCGAGATCCCCGCGGGTTGGGTGCTCGACGCTGCCGGCCGGCCGTCGACGCGTCCCCAGGACTATCTCGACGGTGGCTCGCTGGTGACGCTGGGCGGCGCCGGCAGTCACAAGGGGTACTCGCTGATCGTCCTGCTCGAGCTGATCGTCGGCCTGCTGGCGTCGGTGGCGCTGTGCGGACCGGGCTCGCCGTCGTTCGCGAACGCGTTCGTGCTGATCGCGATCTCCGGTGGCGAGGCCGTCGGGCTGCGGAGCCGCGACATCGCCGAGCTGACCGCGTGGATCAAGAGCGCGCGACGACGCGACGGGGCGGGCGAGATCCTGATTCCCGGTGAGCTCGAGGACCGCCGGCGGCGGGCGGCGGGGGATACGGTGGCGCTCGACTCCGTGACCGTCGCCGAGCTCGACGAGCTCGCCGGGCAACTCGGCGTCTCGTCGCGCCTGAGCGACAGCGTGTGCGCGGTGGGGGCGGCGCCGGCCGCGGGAGGGTCTCGGGCGACCGCGTCGCGCGTGCTTGCGTTCCACTGCGGGGGCGAGTGGTCGCCGATGGGCATCTACGACCCGCTCGACGAAAACGGGGCGCGGATGGTCTACGGCCCCTATATGGTTTTTCTCGTCGAGCACGCGCGCGGACGAGTGCTGCTCGATACCGGCCTGCACACGAAGTGGAGGTCTCCGGGCGGGCGGCGGATCGAGGTGGGGGAGACCGACGATGTCGTGAGCGTCCTGGCGCGTGTCGGGGTCGCGCCCGACGACGTCGAGCACGTGGTCGTCTCTCACCTGCACTACGACCACGCCGGCGGGCTGCGGTTCTTCCCGCACGCGGCGGTGTGGGCGCAGGCGGCGGAGGTCCGGTTCGCGTACGCGCCGGCCGTCTACCAGCGCGAGCTGTACGACCGCGACGACTTCGACCACACGCTGCGGTGGCGAGAGCTCGACGGCAGCCACGACATCTTCGGCGACGGCGCCGTCAGGATCATCCCCACGCCGGGACATACGCCCGGGCACCAGTCGCTGTGCGTCGAGCTGCCGAGCGGGCCGCTCGTCCTCGCCGCCGATGCCAGCTACCTCGACGCGGCGATGCGCGCGCGCCGTCTGCCGGGTGTGGTCTGGAACCCGGACGCGATGGTCGCGAGCTGGGAGCTGCTCGAGAGTCTCGAGCGCGACCGCGGGGCCAGATTGATCTTCACCCACGAACTGGAGTTCAGAACCATGATCCAACTCGCGCCGGAGGCGTGGTATGAGTGATTTAGAGCTCGACGGCCAGGTGGCGCTGGTCACCGGGGCGGGGCGGGGCATCGGCCGGGCGACCGCGGTGGCGTTGGAGGGCGCCGGCGCCCGCGTGATGGGCGTGTCACGTACTGAGGCGGAGCTGGACGAGCTGACTTCGTCACATCCCGCGATCTCGACGTTCGCGGTGTCGCTCAGCACCGCCGAGGGTTGCCGGGTGGCCGTGGAGGAGACGCGCCGGCGGCTCGGCCCGGTCGAGATCCTGGTCAGCAACGCCGGCGTCGGCTCGAGCGAGGAGCGGCCGGTGTGGGAGCAGAACCCCGCCGTGTGGCACGCCTCGATGGCGGTCAACCTTCACGCCCCGTTCGAGCTGATCCGGCTCGCGGCGCCCGACATGGTGGCCGCCGGCCGCGGGCGCGTGATCGTCGTCGCCTCGACCGCCGGGCTGTTCGGCGGGGCGGCGATGACGGCCTACTGCGCGTCCAAGCACGGCGTCATCGGGCTCGTTCGCGCTGCCGCGCTCGACCTCGCCCCGCACGGTGTGACCTGCAACGCGGTCAACCCGGGCTGGGTCCGGACCCAGATGTCCGAGACCGCGGCGCGGCTTCACGCCGAGCGCCAGGGCGTCACGGTCGAGGAGATCTGGGCGCAGCGGACCGCGGAGTACGCGGCCGGCCGGCTGCCTACCGCGGAGGAGGTGGCGGACACGATCCGCTTCCTGGCTTCTCCGCGAGCGAGCGGGATCAGCGGCGAGACGGTCACGGTCGCGGTCGGCAGTCCTTGGTGACGATGGATCTCGTTGCGTATTCCGGGCTGGACGGGGTCGCCATCGCGGAGGCGGTGCGGCGTCGCGAGTACTCGGCGGTCGAGATCGCGCGGGCGGCGCTGGCGTCGATCGCGGAGGCCGACGGCGAGCTCGGCGCGTTCACGGTGACAGTCGCCGACTCGGCATTGGAGGGTGCGGCGGCCATCGACGCGGCGGTGGCGCGGGGTGAGGACGTCGGGCCGCTCGCCGGCGTCCCGGTGTCGATCAAAGACACGTTGTGGATGCGCGGCGCGCTTGCCACCAACGGCTCGCTGGCGCTCCGCGACTTCGTCCCCGACCGCGACTGCGTGCCGGTGGCGCGCATCCGCGCCGCCGGGGCCACGATCGTCGGCAAGACCAACAACCCGGAGTTCTGCTATCGCGGCTACACCGACAATGCGCTGTGGGGATTGACGCGCAACCCGTGGCACCGCGAGCGGACGCCGGGCGGCTCGAGCGGTGGCGCCGGCGCTTCGGTAGCGGCCGGCATGACCCCGATGGCGGTGGGCACCGACGGCGGCGGCTCGGTCCGGATCCCGGCGTCGTACTGCGGGCTCGTCGGCGTCAAGCCCACTTTCGGGTTGGTGCCCAAGGAGCCGGGCTTCCCGGGCTGGAAGACGCTGTCGATCATCGGGCCGCTGACGCGGACCGTGCGGGACGGCGCCGCGCTACTCGAGGTGATCGCCGGCGTTGACGTTGCCGACGACATGTCATACCCGGGAGGTGACAGGGACTTTGTCGCCGCGGTCGCTTTGGCTTCGGCGGACGGTTCGCGGCGCGATCTGTCGGGTCTCCGGGTCGCGTACTCCGCGGACGGCGGGTCCGCCGCGGTCGATCCCGACGTCCGTCGCGCGTTCGCCGCCGCGGTGGATCGGTTCGCCGGGGCGGTCGGTGTGACGCCGGTTCACGCGTATCCCGCGACCGGCGATCCAACCGCGCTGTGGGAGCTGATCTCGGGCGCCGAGGGATTCGCGTCCGAAGGGCCGCTGCTGGCCGAGCACGAGGCGGAGATGACGCCGGGGACCGCCGACATGATCCGCGCCGGCGACATCCCGGCGGTCAGGTACATCGAGGCGATGTACGAGCGCGCGCAGTACACCGTGGCGTGGTCCGAGTTCTTCACGGAGTACGACCTGCTGCTGAGCCCGACCATGCAGAGCACCGCATTCGCGGTCGGGCTCGACGGTCCCGACGTGATCGAGGGCCGGCGGTTCGCGGCTGACGACGGCTCCTGGGCCAACCTACTGCTGGCCGCCAACCTGACCGGGCAGCCGGCGGTGACGGTGCCGTGCGGGCTCGGCGACGACGGTCTGCCGATCGGCCTTCAGATCACCGCGCGGCGGTTCGAGGACGCGCTGGCGTTGCGCGCGGCGGCGGCATGGGAGGCGGTGGCGCCGTGGCCGGCACTCGCGCCGGCGAGGTAGCGCGGCACGGTTCCGTCTCACTCGTCCGCCGGCGGGGCGCGAGTGTCCCGAAACCCGTGCCAGAGCCGGGGGACCGGCATTCACCGCGGAGGGGGAGGCGAGTGAGAAGTTGTCCGCCCTGGAATCCGGTGCATTGAGCCGGCGGGCGGTGGCCGGCGGGTGAGGGACTGCGGGCGCTAGGACGGGCGGCGGGTGAGGGACCGGGAGATGATCAGCCGCTGGATGTCGGACGTGCCCTCCTCGATCTCCTCGAGCTTGGCGTCACGCATCCACTTCTCGACCGGGTACTCGCGGCTGTAGCCCCAGCCGCCGAGCGTCTGAACCGCCGCCCACGTGCACCACATCGCGGTCTCCGAAGCGTGCAGCTTGGCCATCGCCGCCTCGGTGCTCGCGCGCTCGCCGCGGTCGAGCATCTGCGCCGCCCGCCACGCCAGCAACCGCGACGCGTCCACGCGGAGCGCCATGTCGGCGAGGCGAAACGCGACCGCCTGGTGCTCGGCGATCGGCTTGCCGAACTGGACCCGCTCCCGGGCGTACTCGACCGCGTACTCGAGCGCCGCCCGCGCGAGCCCGGTGGCGGACGCCGCCAGCGTCACCCGGCTGCGATCGAACGTCTGCATCAGGCCCGAGAAGCCCTCGCCCTCGGCGCCGAGCCGGCGATCGTCGGGCACGAACACGTCGCCGAGGAACACCTCGGTGTTCGGAATCGCGCGCTGCCCCATCTTGCGGATCGGCGGTCCGCAGCGCAGCCCGTCGTCGCTCGACGCGACCAGGAACGCGGTGATCCCCCGGTAGCCGCGGTCGGGGTCCACGGTGGCGAACACGACGTACGACGAGGCGACGCCGCCGTTCGAGATCCACGCCTTCTGTCCCGACAGCACGTAGCCGCCGTCGACCCGGCGCGCGCGCGTGCGGATCGAGGCCGCGTCGGAGCCGCTCTGCGGTTCGGTCGTGGCGAGCGCGGTCATCGGCGGGTCGTCCCCCGCCAGCGGCTCGAGCCACTGCCGCTTCTGCTCCTCGGTCCCGAGCACCAGCACCGGCTCGGCGAAGAACCCGTTCGAGGTCACGAGGTTCCCGATTCCCGAACAGCCGTGAGAGAGCTCCTCCTGCACGATGCACGAGGTCAGGCAGTCGGTCATGCCGGCGCCGCCGTACTCCTCGGGCAGCATGAACGACGTCAGCCCGAGCCCCGCCGCCTTGCGCCACAGCTCCCACGGCACCTCGGTGTCGGCCTCGTCCACGGCCAGCGAGATCGGGCGGATCTCCCGCGCCGCGAACTCGCGGCACAGCTCCTGGATCGCGCGCTGCTCGTCGGTGAGCGGCGCCGGCGGGGCGAACGCGCTCATCGCGCCCACCGCCGGGTGAGCGCCTCGGTGGCGTCCTCGCTCTGGGCCAGCAGCCCGTAGGCCATGCGTTCGAGCCCGAGCCCCGCGCTCCGCGAGGTCTCCGGCAGCGCGTCGATCACCTGCTTGGTGACGCTGACCGCGAGGCGCGGCAGCCCGCTCAGCCGCTCGGCCAGCTCGAGCGCGCGCCCCACTGCTTCGCCCGAGCGCACGACCTCGGTGACCAGACCGAGCGACAGCGCCGTCGGCGCGTCGACGCGCTCGCGTAGCAGGACCAGCTCCTTCGCGCGGGCGGGCCCGAGCAGGCGCACCGCGCGCTGGGTCCCGCCCCAGCTCGGCAGGATCCCGAGCGCGACCTCGGGGAATCTGAAGTCGGCGCTGTCCTCGGCGATCCGGAAGTCGGTCGCGAGCGCGAGCTCGAGCCCGCCGCCGATGCAGTAGCCGGAGATCGCGCTGAGCGTCGGCTGGGGGAGGTCGGCGACCCGCTCGGCGAAGTCGCCGGTGGCGCGGTACGTGGCGAGGATCTCGTCCGGCTCGTAGCCGCGCGTCTCGCTGAGGTCGGCGCCGGCCGAGAACACCTTCTCGCTACCGGTGAAGATCACGCACGGCGCCTCGCGCACGTCGGGGTGCAAGAGCGCGTCGCACAACTCGCGCTCGACCTGCTCGGAGATCGCGTTGAGCTTGTCCGGCCGTTGAAGCCTGACGACGCAGGCGTGTTCGTGGCGCTCGAGCGCCACCACCTCAGGCACCGACGCTCTCCCGCACGGGCAGCGCCGCTCCGTACTGGAGCAGACCGTCGAGCCCGCGCTTGCGCGCCTCGCCGGCGATGATCATCCGCTGGATCTCCGAGGTGCCCTCCCAGATCCGGTCCACGCGGATGTCCCGGTACAGCCGCTCGACCGGGTTCTCGCGCATGTAGCCACGCCCGCCGAAGATCTGGACCGCGCGGTCGATCACGCGCCCCGCCGCCTCCGACGCGGTCAGCTTGACCATCGCCGCCTTGGCGTGGAGCAGCTTGCGCGGCATCCCGTTATCGGCCTCCCACGCCACCTGGTGGGTGAGCGTGCGGCACAGCGCGATGTCGCATGCGCTGTCGGCGATCATCGCGCCGATCAGCTGGTGCGACGCGATCACCCCGCCGGACTGCACGCGCTCGTTCGCCCACTCGGACGCGAGCGTCAACGCTCGCTCGGCCGCGCCGGTGGCGCGCGCGGCGATCATCAGCCGCTCCTCGACGAACCAATCGCGGGTCAGCTCGTAACCGCCGCCGACCTCGCCGAGCACCTGCTCGGGGCCGAGCGCGACGTCCTCGAACACGAACTCGGGGTGCTCGAACACGAACGAGTGCATGTACGCCGGGGTGCGCTTGACCCGTACGCCCGGGAGGTTCTTGTCGACCAGGAACAAGGTGGGGGCGCGCGCGGGCCCGGCGAGCGCCTGGACGATCAGAAAGTCGGCGACGTCGCCGACGGTCACGAACCACTTCTCGCCGGTGAGACGAAACCCTCCGCGTCCGTCGGCGCTCGCGACCGTTTCGATCAGCGAGGGATCCGATCCCGCCTTCTCCTCGGTGACCGCGAAACAGTCGCGCCGCTCGCCCGCGATCGTCGGCAGCAGGTAGCGCTCGCGCTGCTCCGGGGTGCAGTGACGCAGGGCGTTCGCCGGTCGCCAGACCGCATCCCAGAGCGCGCCCGTTAGCTGGCCGAGACGTTCCTGGACGATCACCTGGTCGAGGATCGACAGTCCCTGCCCACCCCATTCGAGCGGCATGTTGATCGCGTTGAGGCTCGCGCCGAGCGTGAGCTCGCGGATCTCGGACAGCGACTGGCCGGAGAGCCCGCGGTGCTCCTCGCACTCATCCTCGAAGGCCATGATCGCGCGCGCCAGCGCGGCCGCGCGCTCGCGCAGCTCGAGCTGCTCGTCGGTGTAGTGGAAGTCCACGGGCGTCTCCTGTCAGTCGGCGGGGTGTCTTAGAACGATGCGGGCGTCGAGTCCGACGGCGCCGTCGGGGAGCACGAGCAGCGGGTTGACCTCGAGCTCGGCGATCTCGGGATGCGCGGCCGCCACCATCGACAGAGCGGACAGCGCGCCCGCGGCGGAGTCGACGTCGAGCGCAGAGCGGCCGCGGGCTCCGTCGAGCAGCGGGAAGGCTTGTAGCTTGCGAAGCATCGCGGAGGCCTGCGCGGGGGTGACAGGCGCGAGCGCCACCGCTATGTCGCGAAGCACCTCCGCGTACACGCCGCCCAACCCCACGAGCGCCACCGGTCCGAAGCGCGGGTCCCAGCGCGCGCCGATCAGCAGCTCGACGCCCCGATCGAGCGGCGCCATCGCCTCGACCGAGAACGCGGGCGGATGTAGCCGGGCCTCGATGTCCGCGTATGCCGTGGCCAGCGCGCCGGCGTCGGCCAGGCCGAGCCTGACCCCGCCGGCGTCCGACTTGTGCACCGCCGCGAGCGCCTTGAGCGCCACCTGGTAGCCGATCTCGGCGGCCGCGTCCTGCGCCGCCGCGGCGGTCACGACGGTCCGCTGGGCGACGAACGGCACGCCGCCGGCGGCCAGCAGCGCCCGGGCGGCCGCGTAGCCGTGGTCGAGCACGGGCGCGTCCGGATCCGGGAGCGCCGGGACGTCGTCCGGATCGCCCGCGTCCCGCCGCGCCGCCAGCCGCGAAAGCGCGTCGACCGCGTGCTCGATCGCTCGGTACACCGGCACGCCACCGTGGCGCAGCGCGTCCGCGGGCGGCGAGGATGCGTACATCGTCTGCACGACCAGCGGCCGGCCGGCGGTCGCGGTGAGCTCCGCCAGCGCCGCGCCTGTCGCCATCTCCGGGTCGGCGAACACCTCGGCGTACTCGCCATAGCCACCGAAATAACCGGTGAGCAGGACGGCGTCGACGTCGCCGCACTCGAGCAGCGTGTGGGCGACGCGTTCGAAGTTGCGCAGATCGGCCTCGCCGCCACCGGCGAAATCCACGGGGTTCGAGCACGACGCGCTCGGCGGCAAATGTTCCCGTAGCGTCGCGACAGTGGATCCGCTGAGCTCGGGCACCTGCAGGCCGGCCTTCGCGGCAAGCGACGCCGCGATCCCGCAGTGCCCGCCGCCGTCGCCCATGATCGCGACGCGCGGCCCGCGCGGCGGGACGCTGCGGATCAGCGCCTGGATCACGTCGATCAGCTGCCGGGGCGAGCTGACCCGTTCGATCGCGGCGGCCCGGCACGCGGCCTCGATCGCGGCTTCGTCGCTCGCCAGCGCGCCGGTGTGCGAACGGATCGCGCGAGCCGCCGCCTCGTCGCCCGACACCGTGAGGAGGACGACGGGCTTGCCGGCGGCCTGCGCGTGCGCCGCGGCGCGAGCGAACTCGCGGCCGTCGCGGAAGTCCTCGACATACAACGCGATCGCCTGCGTGAGTTCGTGCCCGGCCATCGCGTCGATCAGCTCGGCGGTCGTCAGGTCGGCCTGGTTCCCGAGCGACACGAAACGCGAGAAGCCGAGCCCGGCTTCCTGCGCGAGCAGGCTGACCTCGAGCCCGAGGTTGCCGCTCTGGGAGATCATCGCGATCGTCCCCGGGGGGAGATCGTTGGAGGCGAGCTCGAGCTCGGATTCGGCGTCGAAGATCCCCAGGCAGTTGGGTCCGACCAGCACCGCCCCGGCGTCGCGCACCTTGGCGCCGAGCGCGACGTCACGGCCGCTGCCCTCGGTGCCGGCGCTGATCACCACGATCGCGCGGGCGCCGGCCGCCAATGCGTCGTCGACGGTCGACTCGAGTGCCGCCTCGGGAACCGTGACCAAGGCGAGGTCGACCGGTGCCTCGAGCTCGAGCAGCGACCGGTACGTATCCCGGCCGAGAACCTCGCCGCCCCGACGGTTGACCAGGTGGACCGCGCGCCGGTGCTGGCCGCGCAGCGCACGGCTGGCCAGCCAATTGCCCCACTTGCGCGGGTCCGCCGACGCGCCGACCACCGCCACCGAGGTGGGCGCGAACAGCGGTTGGAGGTCCCTGGTCATGCTCGCGTCAGGGCTCGGGGACCGACGCGGCGGCGGCGCGCAGCGCGTCGAGGTCACAGCCGAGCTCGGCCGCGGCGGCGGTGAGCGACATCTCGACGTAGTGCTCGGGCGTGCGCCCTGGGTCCTCGTTGACCATGTGGATCGCGAGCCCGTCCATGAGCGCAGCCAGCCGCGCCGCGACGGCATCGGCATCGACGCCGACGTTGGCAAACTCGCCGGTCGCCTGGCCGTGGCGCACGACCTCCGCGATCGTGGTGCACCAGCGCTCGCTGAAGCCTCGGTGAGTCGGGAGCAGATCGGGGTGGCGCCGCGCGTAGACCCACAGGTCCATCCACAGCACCCACTCGCTGCGGCTCGACCGCGAAATTAGCCAGGCCAGTCGCTCGACGCCCGACTCGAGCTGGTCGAGCTCGGGCCAGACGCTGTCGTAGAAGGCGGAGTCCGCGTCCGAAATCGCCGCCTTGAACAGCTCGTGCTTGGTCCCGAAGTAGTAGATGACGCCGGTGGCGCTGGTTCCGGCGCGTTCGGCTACGTCCGAGACGCGGACGCTCCACAGGCCGCGCTCGCGCAACAGCTCGACCGCGCTCGCGAGAATCTGGGGGCGGCGCACCTTCGCGAGCGGCCGGAGCGGCGGCACGCTCTCCATCCCGGCGCGTTCAGGGTCTTGTCTCATTTTGAAACCGCGGTTTTGAATGGCGATTTCTATTCGCTGGAGCGCCCGATGTCAACCGATTTGACGGGGTCGATCGGACGCCTACTCACCGCCGCCGAGGATGGCGTCGTTGAGGCCGGGGTAGACGTAGCGCGCCTTTGGACTCGCAGCTCCATGAACGTCTCGGTGCCGACCACGCCCTCGACGGCTCCGAGTCGTTCGGCCAGCATTTGCCAGAGGTCGTCGTGGCCGCGGCAGATCGTGTGCATGTACAGGTCGGCGGAGCCCGCGCACCACGACAGCTACATGACCTCGGGCCACTCGGTGAGCGTCTCGGCCACCCGCGCGTGTTCGGTGGGCGTGACTCGCACGAGGTGCGCAGGATGCCCTCGTCCTGCAGACAGGTGGCGCGGAAGCGTACGGTGGCCTCCGCGACGCCGAGGGAGCGCGCGGTCAGCGCCGCCGTGCGTCGAAGCGTGTCATGGGTCCTCCCGTATCGATCTTCCAGATCCTCGAAAGTCCCCGTGTCCTCGATATGATCGCGCAAGATATCGCGCGTAAGTTGCGAATTGCGCGGGTTGCATCCGTGTGTTGGTGCGGAAAGCGAGGAGTAAATGGCGACGAGGACCGTGGACCAGCTCGGGATCGACCTTGACGCGGTGGAGGAGGCGCTGTCGCGGGACATGACGTTCCCCGCGCGGTGGTACTCGGATCCCGACATCTACGCGTTCGAGCTCGAGCACATCTTCACGCGATCCTGGCAGTACGTCGGCCCACTCGCGAAGCTGGCCCGACCCGGCGATCACATAGTCGGCCGCGCCGGCCACGTGCCTATCGCTGTCACGCGGGGCAAACAGGGCGAGCTCCACGGCTTCATCAACGTATGTCGTCACCGGGCGTTCCCGGTCCTGGTCGAGGACGGCAACCGATCGACCCTGCAGTGCGGCTATCACGCCTGGACCTACAACCTCGACGGCAGCCTGCGCGCGGCGCCGCGGAGCGAGCGCGAGCACTGCTTCAACAAGGAGGACTTCTCGCTGCTGCCGGTATCGGTGGAGACGTGGAACGGACTCGTGTTCGTCAACCCCGATCCCGGCGCGCCGTCGATGCGCGAGTGCTATCCCGAGTTCTTCCCGCTGGCGGAGGAGCGCGCGCTGGATTTCCAGAGCTACCGCTACCACGACCGCTTCACCTACGAGGTTCCGGCCAACTGGAAGGTGTGGGTCGAGAACGCCAGCGAGTGCTACCACTGCCCGACCGTTCACAAGAACAGCTTCAGCGACGCGTTCGCGGATGACGCCGACACGTACGAGTACGTGGACGGCCACCGCGTGCTCGGCCAGTTCACCGTCTACAACCCGCGCGCCAAGAAGTACGCCCATCCTGCACGCGAGGACGATCGCCAGTTCCGGTACTTGTTCCTGTGGCCGACCTCGACGATCGTGCAGGATGACTGGGTGGCGTTCCCGGGGGTGATCGTGCCCACGGGCCCGGAGACCTGCCAGTTCATCGCGGACATGTATGTCCATCCGGACCTCGGGCAAGACCAGGCCGACGAGTGGGTCGAGATGTGGAACCAGACCTTGCTCGAGGACACCGAGGCGGTGCTGCTCCAGCAGCCGGGACTCAGTTCGCAGATGGTTCCGTACGGACGCCTGATGCCGGCCAGCGAGAGCGCGATCGCGCGCTTTCACCGGATGGTGTTCGAATCGTTCTCGGAGGCACTGGACTAGACCGGCGCTCGGGCCGGCCGGGCGAGCGCGTCCGCCGGCTCCCGCCCATGCAGGACGTCGGCGACCGCCTCGCCGGCGCGGCGGTAGGGCTCGGTCGCCGCTGCCGGGGAGTACCAGGCGGCGTGAGGGTTGATCAGCGTGCGCGCCCAGCACAGTTCAGGCTCGTCTGGGTTCGGCGGCTCGTTCGCGAGCACGTCGAGCGCGCACCCCCCGAGCCGGCCCGAGTTGAGCGCCGCGCCGAGTGCGGCGGCGTCGACGAGGCCGGCGCGGGCGCAGTTGATCAGGTACGCGCCCGGCCGCATTGCCGCGAGCTCCGCGGCGCCGATCAGCGGCGGCTGGCCTGGCATCAGCAACGCGTGAAGGGTCACGACGTCGGCGCGCGCCAGCACGGTCTCGAGCGCGTGTAGCTCAATTCCGTCGGTTTCACCGGGCGAGACCACCGGATCGAACCCGAGCACGCGCATCTCGAGCGCGCGCGCTCGCCGCGCCACCTCGCGGCCGATCCGGCCGAGGCCGATGATCCCCA
>Ga0335072_10005159_pt1 | contig 19254 bp, 21 predicted proteins | sample Lox_Sample_21_FD_206725 | JGI IMG/M metagenome (GOLD analysis project Ga0335072, IMG submission 206725) | Soil microbial communities from Loxahatchee National Wildlife Refuge, Florida, United States - Lox_Sample_2.1 | ecosystem: Environmental > Terrestrial > Soil > Wetlands | place: USA...
AAACTGAAGTGATAAACTCGGCTGAGTTGGCGAAACGGCTTGGTGTACCCGAAAGCTGGGTACGGTCCCGAAGCAACCCCAAGAGAACGAGCGATCCCATTCCTCATTACAAGTTGGGACGCTACATTAATTTCCCATGGGGAAGCAGTGTGCTTCGGGAATGGCTTGATCGCCAGCTCGTGGGCGCGAACAGAAACCGGTCAGGAAGGAGACCTGAATGACCAAATCTGTTCGTTATCAAAAAGGGCAACTGTATCCAGAACATGGTGCGTGGTTCGTGCGTTACCGCGAGCGACGCCGGCAGCAAGACGGTTCGATCAAATACGAGCGGCGAAGTAAGCGCCTGGGCAGTATGCAGGATTACCCGACGAAATCGGAGATTGAACCGGTGCGAATTGCCTTCATGCAGAAGGTGAATTCGGGCCAGGTCATCGCTGACGAGTGCATGACGCTGACGGAGTTTGTCGAGGCCGTTTACCTGCCGTGGGCGCAGACGGAACTGCGAGCCAGCACGCACAAGGGATACCGGGAGATCTGGGAGAATCACATGTCGGGCCGCGTCGGTCAGATTCGTGTGCGTGAGTTCAGAACCGTGCACGCCAGCAGGCTGCTTCGTGCGATTGCTGGCGAACACAATCTGAGGAAGAGTTCGCTGCAGCACATTAAGTCGGTGCTGAGCGGAATCTTCACGCACGCCAAGAATGAAGGCGCGTTTGACGGAGCCAATCCGGTCCAGGGTGCACTGATCCCCAACAGCGCACGCGAGCCGGGGGAGACGTACGCCTACAACCTGGCGCAGATTCTTCGGATTCTCAACGTCCTGCCGTTGCTTCCCCAAGCAGTCGTCGCTACCGCATCCCTGGCCGGGCTGCGCGAGGGCGAGCTGCGAGGGCTGGAATGGCCGGACTATACGGCAGAGCAGCTGTCGGTGAATCGCTCGGCGTGGCGGGAGTTTGTCAACAAACCCAAGACCCGCGCGAGCCGCCAGCCGGTTCCGGTGATCCCCAAGCTGGCGACGATCCTCGATGCGTATCGCGCGTCCATGCACCACCCCTCCACCGGAGTCATGTTCCACCATGGCAACGGCGAAAGGATGGACATGGACAAACTGGCGCAGCGGGTGATTCGTCCGGCGGTCCAAGCCATTGGGCTCCAATGGTACGGCTGGCACGGGTTCCGTCGCGGGATTGCGTCCAACCTGTACGCGCTGGGGGCCAATGAAAAGACCGTGCAGAGGATTCTGCGCCATGCGCATCCACACGTCACTAAAGAACGCTACATCAAAACTTTCGATCCCTCGGTGGTCGAGGCGATGGAGCGCCTGCAGGCGACGGTGGAGGTGCTGGAGAGCGTGTCCAGCAATTGGCCAGCAGGTGCCGACAAGGCACATGCTAAACTGTTGATAGAAAACCGCGGAGAGATGGCCGAGAGGCTGAAGGCGGCGGTTTGCTAAACCGTTATAGGGTCAAAAGCTCTATCGGGGGTTCGAATCCCCCTCTCTCCGCCAGAAACAAAAAACAAATCCTTCAAAATAAGCAACATATATACTTTTCAATGAGTTGGCGTTGTCAGCACTCCCGACAAATCTGTGCAAATTGTGCATATTTTGAACCGCTTCCAGCCTGTGAAGGTCAAAAACCCGACAATCCGACAACAGCTTGGCCGATCAACAGAACTGAAAAACCGGTAGGGTTTGTTGCCTTGAGCCGATTATCAGCGGTTTGACAGGGCGTCCGAGTTTTGCCAGATCTGACTTCGTCAGAGCACTTCTTGCACACTGGCCGCTTACGAGATGGTGAAGCCTACGATCGCCGCTGCCCGAGTAGGCTGATGCCGGATCAGCAATTCGGAAGGCGCAAAACTGAGGACACCAATTATCAAATCGAACCAAGCACTTACCGTCTAGAACAAGCCCGCACAGAAGCAGTATTGTTTCAAGCCTAAGACACTGATATGACGCAATCGGTAGAAACCGCATGGCACAGTCCACGGCACACTCGATGTCTCCGATCGACTTTCAAATAATTGGCGGCGAAGGCACCTTTTACGCGTGGTCGGCGAGATTCGAAGACTTGTACCGATGTCGACTGCAGAATGTGCAAGCACATAGCCGTGTTGAGTCATCTTTAGGCTGTCTAGAACGCGTGTCTCCAATCCTAGGTGGTCCAGTTGCGCGTGGAACTTCGCTATGCGGACGATCTTCGTCTTTGCGTCAAAAAACAATGGATCGGGATCGATCCGGTTGTTCTCGATACCAGAAAGTCTGGCCCTTTTCGCCTGCAGGGCATGGAGGAACGCAGCGCGCGTGTTCGACCAAGACTTAACATTTCGAGTTCCAGCAACCGCGGCACCGAGATCGCTGTCAAGATTCCAGGAGTGGTCGCCTTCCTACCGCAATAACCATCGCGATGGGGCCATTTCGTCGCCCGCTTCGAGCGATGGCGCCGGAAGAAGCAACGTGATGAGACCGCCAAGTAAAGAGCGGCGCACCGCGAACATCATTCCCTATCAGGAACATCAGTCGAAGATCTGTGGTTTGCCGGGTGGTGAACTCCGGAGCAGAACACTACGCTTACACCCTGGGTACCGGAATTGGTTCGGCTGGGTCAGCGATCTTGTCAATGAATTTAGAGAAGGGAGTGAGCGATGCCATTTGTCAACGTGAAGTTAGTGAAAGATGTGTTTACGACTGAAGAGAAACAGCAGATGGCCAAGGCTTTAATCAATGTGATGATTGGCTTCGAGCGCCCCGGGGCGTCTCGGGAAGTGGTCCTGGTTCTCATCGAGGAATTGCATAGCGTTGACTGGCATATTGGCGGTCGTCCTCGCGCGGAGCCGAACTTGTTGGAGGAAACGCTGTCAAAATCCAACGCAATCGTGGAGATATCCTCGGCAATCCCACTACGCGCGCGGAACTGACGGCCGCCTCACCTCCATTCATCGTTCAAAGCGACCCGGAGTAGCGAGACAGCAGCACTTAACACAAGTTTCTGGCCAATTCGACCGAATGAGATGCAGGAGGCCATGGAGACGGTTTTAGCGGACACGCTTCTGCCTCGTCGCTCTGCGAGCGGACAATGACGTTTAGGCGTCACGGAAAACCGCAATGCACAGGGTTGAGATCGCCTTTGTGGGGTTCGTGGGGAAATCTAGAGCGGTTCCACAGTTCCTGTAGCCTTCTCTGGCTTGAATCAAGGTGGCTTTTTCTTCCACCCCAGCGACAAAAACCTGTCGCCGGGGACCCCCGGAGAGGAAAAAGCCACTTAGCATTCTTCCTTCGGGATACACCAACTGTGGAACCGCTGTAGTTGACGCTGGCATTGTGAATCCGACGCTCGATCATCGGATATTGCAGTCATTTCGATTTCCGCGGGTTCTGGCTACCTGAAGAATTCAGCAGGACTGGCGCTGTCCATTCGCAGGGAGCGGCGAAGCATTCCTTCGCCCTACACTAAGAAGGCCTTCACAATTGGCGGACGTTGAAGGCCATGAGTGCGCGATCCTTGCGTTTTTCACACTCCTTAGAGGCTTCATTTCGCTCTTCTCCATTAAGGCAGGCGTCCAATGCGGACTTTGACGAAACTCGGTACTGTCGGACTTCTCGGCTTTGGCGTGCTTCAGTTCTTTCGCCCATCCGTTCCTTTTTCTTCTTCTGCGGGAAGTGAAGTCCAGGTTCCGCATCCGGTACACCAGATCCTTGAGAAGGACTGTTACGGCTGCCACTCCAATGAGCGCCATCTGGCGTGGTTCGATCAGGTGGTGCCGGCTTGGTGGCTGGTGGGACATGACATTCTGACTGCCCGAATCCATCTCAATTTTTCAACACTCGGATCGAAGCCAGAGCCCGCCCAGCGAGCGATCCTCTTCGAATCCGTAAATATGGTTCGCCTCGGGGCCATGCCGCTGCGCGACTTTACGGCTTTGCATCCGGACGCGAAGGTTACGCCCAGCGAATTAGCCACTCTGCAAGACTACCTCGCACCGTGGAGCACTATGCCCCCTACTGCCGCAGTCGTCAACGAGGCAGATCGCGAACCCCGGGTCGATCTTGCTTCCGTATTGCCGGAGCTCAACGGGCTTGCCTTCGATCCCGGCTTTGAAAGCTGGAAGCCCATCAGTTTCACGGATCGCGGCGACAACAACACGTTCCGGTTCATCCTCGGCAACGACATTGCCGTGAAGGCGGCACGATCGGGACAGATTGCTCCGTGGCCCGATGGCGCCCGCTTCGCCAAGATTGCCTGGCAGCAAGAGCTTGGGCTCGATGGATTGATTCATCCCGGCAACTTCATCCAGGTGGAATTCATGGTGAAGGATGCGCGCCTCTACAAGGGAACTGCGGGATGGGGTTGGGGCCGCTGGCGAGGATTGAATCTGAAACCGTACGGGGACAACGCCGGATTCACCGGCGAGTGCGTTGGCTGTCATATGCCGCTGCGAGGCGCCGATTCTGTTTACACACTTCCGGTGACAAGGGCGGAGGTACACCAGGAAGAGGTGGTGAATCGCCGGGCCGGCGATCTGCCGCAATCTCTTCCATGGCAACCGTTGGAGTGGGGCGCCATCACGATGCAAGTGGACCGGGCGACACATACGATGGGCGTTCTTTTGGGTAACAGGGAAGCGATGCAATCTGTGCAAACGCAGGAAACTCGCGTCGGGCAGACGCGGGCATACCCTCCCGGCTCAGTGCTAGCCCTCGTGACGTGGTCTCAACGTGATGACCCGCATTGGTTCGGTGCGCGTATCCCTGACGTTCCCCTATCGGTTGAATTCGTTAGCGTTCCTGCTGGTGGCGCCGGGCCTGGCTATCGCCGCTTCGACGGGGTGGGACTTCCGGAGAAGACGGTTCCTTCCGGATTCGCGCAACAACGAGCCAACTCGATCCTGAATCTGACTCCAGCAATTCTGCCCTGAGTTCCTGTTAAGTACTGACACTCCGCGACGCCGTACGATGGTGCAACCGGGTTCCAAATTGGAGATTTTATGAATCCTTCGATTCCCAGGCCGGAAGGAGGCTGACATGAGTGGAGCAGATGTTTTACTTCAACCCGAACAATGCGTGCTGTTGCTGGTGGATTTTCAGGCGGGTCTGGCCTTTGGCGTGGAGTCCATCGCTCGCCAGACTCTGCTGAATAACGCTGTTGCAGCGGCCCGCACGGCTCAGGCCTTCCACGTGCCCGTGGTTGTATCCACGTCGGCTTCGCGAGTGTATAGCGGCCCACTGCTGCCTGCGCTCCAACAAGTTCTACCCGGCGTACAACCCATTGAGCGCAAAAATATGAACGTGTGGGAGGACGACGCCGCCCGCGACGCTGTGATTGCAACCGGCCGAAAGCGCATCTTGATTGCCGGACTGCTTACCGAGGCGTGCGTTTCGTTTCCGGTACTGTCGAGCCTGCGCGATGGATTTGAGGTCTTCGTCATCGCCGATGCCTGCGGGGGACTGACAACCGCCGGCCACGAACTGGCGCTCACCAGGATGCAGGCGGCAGGCGCGCAGTTGACCAGTTGGCTGCAAGTCCTGCTGGAGTTTCAGCGTGACTGGACCCGACACGAGACCTACGAAAGCGCGCGAGCTATCGTTGTCGATCATGGCGGAGGATACGGCATCGGGCTTGCCTACGCGCGCGAGATGATTCACCCCGCGCCATTGGCTCCAAAATGAGCCAGCATGCTTTTTTAGCCAATGCTCACCATCGGAGAAAACCAATGCTTGCGCCCATTGTCGGATTACATCACGTAACGGCCATCGCCAGCGATCCACAGCGGAATCTCGATTTCTACACGGAGCTTCTTGGCCTTCGCTTTGTAAAGCGAACCGTGAATTTCGACGATCCAGGCACCTACCACCTTTATTTTGGCGACGACGTTGGCACTCCCGGGTCGATTCTGACCTTCTTTCCCTGGCCTCACGCGACGAGAGGAAGCGTGGGTGCAGGTGAAACTTCGGCAACGGCCTTTCTCGTAGCGGCTTCTTCGCTCGAGTTTTGGGAGCAGCGGCTGCTCGCGGCCGGCGTCCCGGTCGAAAACCTCGGCGAGCGGTTCGGCGAGCCCGTGCTTGGCTTCGGTGACCCGGACGGGATGCGCCTGGAACTCATCGGAAAAGACGCGACGGTTGCAGCGCTGCGGTCGCGGACTGCTACAGTCCCGGCAGAGCATGCGATCCGGGGTTTCCACGGCGTTACACTTTGCGAGGCGGGGTTTGAACTGACGGCCCGCGTCCTCGAAACCATGGGATTCCAACAGAGCGGCAAGGAAAACAATCGTGTCCGATTTGTTTCCGGATCTCAGGCGCTCGGCAGCCACATCGATATTCTGATTCAGCCGCAACGCATCTACGGGAACATGGGCGCGGGGAGCGTTCATCACATCGCCTTTCGTGTGCCTTCCGATCAAGCGCAGCTCGACTGGCGCGAGGTGCTCTCGAAGGTTCCCATGAACGTAACCCCAGTGCTTGACCGGGTCTATTTTCACTCCATCTACTTCCGCGAGCCCGGTGGAGTTCTCTTTGAATTGGCCACCGATCCGCCCGGCTTTGCATTGGATGAGCCCGTCGAGCATCTCGGAGAATCCCTCAAGCTCCCGCCCTGGCTCGAAATGCACCGCAGCCGGATTGCCGCCGTGCTGCCGCCCATCACTCTTCCGAATGCACTCAAGAGCGCTTCGAATGACTGATCCACACGCCGACATGCCGGTGATTCCGTACGGCTGCGAACTGAGCCGCGCTCGGGCTGCAGTCATCCTGCTGCATGGGCGGGGAGCATCCGCACAAGACATTCTCGGCCTTGCAGACCGCTTTTATGACGACAGAATTGCGTATCTCGCGCCACAGGCGGCCGCGAACTCCTGGTATCCATATTCGTTCCTCGCACCGATCCAGCAGAACGAGCCCTGGCTGTCCTCGGCACTCTCCAAGGTGAAGCGAATCGTCGCAGCGTGCGGCGCTGCCGGCATCGCGCAACGCAGGTTGGCGATCTGCGGGTTTTCACAGGGCGCTTGCCTGGCGACCGAATTTGTTGCCCGCCATGCCGCGCACTATGGGGCGCTCATTGCCTTCACAGGGGGATTGATCGGCCCTCCTGAACACGATCTGCGTCATGACGGCTCTCTGGCTGGTACGAGTGCCCTGTTCAGCTCGGGCGATCCTGATCCTCATGTTCCCTGGCCTCGTGTTGAAGCCTCAGCGGAGGAATTCCGCCGGATGGGCGCCAGCGTGCAACTCGAACGAATCCCGGGACGGCCGCACACCATCCTCGATCAAGAGCTTGAGACCGCGAGGCCCTTGGTACTCTCCCTCGTGTAGAACTTCGACTGCAGCATCCGCTGCTGCCGCAGGGATTGCCCTCTGCGAGCCTCGCCTCTTCGCGCGCAACCGCCGGTCTCACGCGAACTCAACCGAAGGATCGGCCTCGCTTTCCTGCAGAAAGTGATAAGTACAGATCTGCACCTTCCGGGGTTTTTCCGTCGACGAGCGTCCCCTTATTCTTCTTCCACGATATAGACCGGGGAGGAGGCGCAAGGATGAAAGAAGCAGAGCAGCCATCCGCAACTGGAGCCAAGAGCCCAGCATGCGGCAAAGTATCCGATGATGTCCTCGTGATGCTTGCCAAGGCCGGAGATTCACAAGCTTTCGCAACCCTTTTGGAACGCAATCGTGCACGAGTCTTCAAAAAGGTTCGTTCAATGCTTCGTCAGACAGAAGATGCCCAGGACACTCTCCAGGAGTGTTTCCTCAAGGCATGGCTGTCTCTGGATCGATTTGAAGGGAAGGCGCAGTTCAGCACATGGCTGATGCGAATCGCCATCAACGAAGCGCTCATGCTCATCAGAAAAGAGCGCCGCCACCATGTCTGCTCCGCTCTGGAGATCGATATCTCAGACTCCCGCCCGGGACCACTCCAGCACTATGCGCGATCTGAGGCCAACGCTCTTTTGTGGCGTGACATCGCCCGGCTGCCGCTCAAGTTGCAGGCATCGTTCACCATGCGCTACGTGCGGGATCTCTCGACGAATGAGATGGCATCTTCGCTTGCCGTAACCGAGGCTGCGGTCAAAAGCAGATTGCATCGCGTTCGCCGGCATCTGCGCCAACGAAACCTCAGTCGCGGAGTCCTGGCTCCGCGCCGGCCCGCTGTTTCATGAGCAGCGTGATGCGAAATTCCGCCGGAGTTCCAGCGGCCACGGGACCTGCCTCAGGAAAACTCCAGGGTCAAAACTCTCAAAACAGGTATGGGCCTGAGCTGCATATGCGGTGCACGATGCTTGGCAAGGAGTACAAAAATGACTCTAGAGCTGCACACCGCCGGGCCGCTTCCTGCAGAGCACGAAGCGCCCATCTTTAGCGCGGGCGAAGCAATCACCGTCAAAAAGAGGTTCCCGATCGGTCACTTCAGGGTTCCCAACTTCATTCGCGGCAGACACGGCATTGTCGAGAGCGTGATCGATCCTGCCGCAGTCGACAACGAAGAAGAAGGGTTCGGTCGCAACGCCGGTAGTAAGCGGCACTACTATCGCATTGCCATTCCAATGACCGAGCTTTGGCCTGAATACTCGGGACCGCCCCAGGATGGGCTGCGCATCGAAGTGTTCGAAACATGGCTTGAGAGGAGGCCGGCATGAACCAGAACCCGCATGACCACACACCAGCTCCTGACTGCCAGGCGTCAGCGGGCTATTACGAACTCATGGAGATCGCCGTCCGCGAACTCCTGGTCGAAAAGCAACTCATCGGACCAGGTGAAATCCGGCGTCAGATCGAAGTACTCGATTCGAGAACGCCGGCTCTCGGAGCAAAAGTCGTTGCGCGGGCGTGGACGGACTCAGCTTTCCGCGCGCGGCTGCTCGCGAACGGGCGCAAAGCCTGCGAGGAGATGGGCATCTCGTTTTATGACGATACCCAACTCATCGTCCTGGAGAATACGGATCGCGTTCACAACCTGATTGTGTGCACTCTCTGCTCCTGCTACCCCAGGCCGGTGCTGGGCTTGCCGCCTGACTGGTACAAGCTGAAGCCTTATCGTGCACGTGCGGTCCGCGAGCCGCGTAGGCTTCTCGCCGAATTTGGAACCGTGATCCCCGACGACGTCGAGGTACGCGTGAGCGACTCAACTGCGATGGTGCGTTACCTTGTGCTGCCCGAACGGCCATCCGGCACCGACGGCATGAGCGAAGAAGAACTGGCAGCCCTGGTAACGCGCGACGCGATGATCGGCGTTGTGAAAGCCAGCGTGCCGGAAAAGACAATGGAGGACAAATGACAACCGAAAATCCCATCGTTACTCATCTTCCTACGGAGATGGGCGGGCTCGACGCCGGCCCTTTGCAGCGCACGGAGCATGAACTGCAGCCCTGGGAAAAGCGCTGCCACGCGCTCGCAGACGTGCTCGACTTCCGCAAGATCATCAACACGGAGGAGAAAAGACGCGGCATCGAGGCGCTCGGCAGCGAGATGGTGGCCCGCTTGAGCTACTACGAACGCTGGATCGTCGGCTTCGCGAACATCCTCTTCGCCAAGGGCATTTTGACGCCGACTGAGCTTGCCGAGCGTATGGATGACGTCGCCGCTCGCAACACCTGCATCGACGACAAGGCCTGAAACCATGGCGACTACATGTGAAGCGCTCTCTCCGCTCGTAACCAGGCGAATGGTTATTGGCCATGTAGTCATGTGCCGGGGATGTTGCTGCGGCGACACCGTGAAAGGCAAACCCAAGATTCCTGTAGAGTGGCTGAAGCACGAGTGGAAGCAGCGAGGGTTGCTCAAACACATTCAGCTCACCATCAGTGGGTGTCTCGGTCCCTGCGATCTCTGCAACGTAGTTACGATCGCTGATTCTGCGGTGCGCATCTGGCTTGGCGGGTTATGCGAACATCGGCACTACATGGCGCTGCTTGAGTGGGCTCTCGAGAGCAAAGCCTCCGGGCGGTTGCTGCCTCTTCCTTGCGGGCTCGATCATCTGCGCTTCAATCCGTTCCGGCCCACAGAACAATCCGCACTCGTGCACGGCGGGAGTGGTGAACGAGTATGAGCCCGGCGCTGCTTCTGGGATTTGCGCTGGGACTGCGCCACGGAACAGACCCCGACCATCTGGCTGCGATCGACGGACTCACGCGGCTCCGCCCGAAACCAACGAACGGCATCTACTTCGCAATTGGGCACGGCCTGATCGTGACCTTGCTCGCGGTCGGCATCGGAAAAATCCTGGCAGAGCGATTTGCGTTTTTGGGGCCATGGATCCTGATCGCAGTCGGGACAGCCAATCTGTGGCGCCTGCTGCGCCCATCCAGAGCCGTGGCGCCTTCCCGTCCCATCGTCGTCCAGCCGTTGCTCCTCGGCATGGTACTGGCGGCAGGGTTTGAGACCTCGTCGCAGCTCTCTGCGCTCATCCTCGCAGGCGAAACCAAGGCGTGGCTCCTCGGAATTGTCTTCTCTCTGGGAATGACCGCGGTCGACGGCATCGATGGCCTGCTGGCTGCGGCTACTCAGAACAGCGCTGATCGTGGGCAGCAAAGAGCGGCCACGGCCTCCAGGATTCTGGGTGGAATCGTCGTTCTCCTCTCGTTTGCCTTAGGTGCCGCCGAACTGGCTGGAATCGATCTCGATCGCGTGGCCCTTCCAACCGGGCTGTTGCTGTTCGCAGTTGTGGTTGGAATTCGGATCTGGGCGCGCGCTTCAACTCCAGTACATCGGTCGGTGGTCTGTGTCTCCCAAGTACCAGCCGACATCGCCTGATCGTGATCTGCAGGATCTTTTCGTCCGCAGGAATCCTGGCTCATTCAGTCAGGAATGCTCTGCCTACACATTCGATAACGTCTTTGCAGCGATGACTTCGGTTCAGACGCTATGGGCGCCCTGAGGCGCCCATGGATCACAACGAACCTCCAGCTTCGGCCCGCGAGTTCTTCCTACTCGGCTCCAATTTGTTTCATCAGGGAATCGTTATCCCAGAAGAGATACTCCTCCGACATGGTTGCCTCGCCGTTCCAGTGGCCGAGCGTCGACATCGCTAAATGATATTTCTTGCCTGTCGGCTGAATGGTCTTGCCCCCGACGACCATGGGCTTGGTGAACGTGCCGTCCAGATACCCCATGACTGCCGTCCACTTGCCATCGGCAGTGCCGAATCGAACCGGATGCTCAACGATTCGATTATCCGGGGCAAAAGTCCACATGAAATTCAGTTCTTGGATGTGCGCCGGAATGCCCCTGGTGGTGTGGCCATCCGGGTAGTAGACGATGATATCGGCAGCGTGGCTCTTGTAGAGGTTCTCCCAATGCTGGCCGGTGTAGACGTGGAAATCCAGATCATCGAAGTCGGCAAGATTCCTGGCCAGGATCGGTGTCATTGCAGATGTAGGTTGAGCAAGAGCGTTTAGGCGGCTCGCCGGCCAGCTTTCGTCGCTGGTAGCTGCGATAATTCGAGCTTTCATAGTGTCTCCATTCATTTGATTTGGGCATTGTGGATCTGAATCAGTTCAGCGTGCGTGACTTCGGTGGGGCGCAACGGTGCGAAGGCCGAACCCCAGTTCCGTGATGCGGTGTCCTCAGAATGCTCATCATGTCCCTTTCGCTCACAACCAGCGCCACGGGGATGGACACCCGCCGCATCGCTTTCCCTTTCACCCGTGGCTGGCCTTTCAACTTCAGCCGACCACTTTGCCGCAAGCAGGGACAAAGTTGTCTTCCATGCGGTAAGGGCCACGCCTCCAAATGCCGCTGCGATCGCACATGAGGCGAAGACAATGATGGTGCGACAGACGGTTCCGCGAGCAATCCCCGGAGTGACCTTAAAGAATGCAGAACGAAGTTTCCGGCGGAGTTCGCCCGTGATCTCTCCGAGGGAAACGGTTCTGCGAGTTCCTGGTGACGGCATAGGGGTCAGAATTTGTAACCTACCCAGAAGGATGTGTAGTTGAGGTTCTGCCTTCTTGCGCTTTCACGCAGAAACAGACCCGCGAAGAATACGGCGTAGTCTCCCTGCACATAAAAGTGAGCATCACGCTGCCAGCGAAGTTCCAGGCCAGGCCTATAACCAACGAAGCGAGCCCGGCTCTGGCCGGAAGACACGAGCAGATTGCCCGGAACGCCGTAGACGCCGTCGGCAATACTCTGCCGCCAATACACGAGCCAGTCAGCCATTGCGTTGATGTGGTGCGCAAAGTAGCAATGCACGTTGGGGTGCAGGTCATAGAAGTTCACCGGTCCAGGGCCCGTGTCCGAAATGACTCCAAAATAGTTTCCGATCGGAAAGAGCGGGTTGAATGTCTCAAGATCACCGCTCTTCGGATCCTTATCGCCGGAGGCTGCATCGGCTCTGAGGCCGATGCGAGGCCTGAACGAAAGCTTGCCCAATGTCATGCCGCTCTCGGTTGCAACGGTCCACGCCTGGATGGAGCCGCTGCCAAACTGACCGAACTGATACACCGCTTCGAGATCGTAGTGGGGAATCACAGCGCGGTGATCGTCGAGTAAAGGCGCGGCGGAAGCGATGCGGACGCCGAGTGTCTGACGCTGTTCCCGCGCCGTGCCTTGATTGAATGCTGCTGCCTTGCGGTCGAGCCCGAAGTAGTAAGCATCGAATGCGCGCGTTGGGTTGCCGCCAAGGTTCCGCTCTGCGAAGACGCCCCAGAAGCTCGTGGTCTGGGTCGGTACATCGTCGAAGAAGCCGGGCTTGTCGGCGGCGGGCCGTGCCGCAAAGCCATCCAGCGTCCAGCGATCGAGATGCTGCGTGATGCGCGCGCCATAGAAGCCCTGCCGGACATTCGGGCCCTCGCGAACGGCAACCAGTCTGCCGGAACCGAACTGGAGTTCCTGGCGCCCCACGCGAAGCCTTATGCCATGCGTGGAATTGCCACTTGAGAGATCGAGAAATGCATTGAGAAAATCCAGATTTTTCTGGTCAATCGGCCGCGGTCCGCCCGGACGTCCCTGCTCAAGACCGCTTTCAAGTTGCAGGAACAATCGAACATGAGAGTTGAAGTGGGTATCGGCGAAGAGTTGGAACCGCTCGAGGCCGAAGGAGTTCACCGGATACGGTTGATCGCCCCAATTGTCGTTCAGAACATCTTCATAGGTGCCGCGAAACTCTCCGCCGATGGACAGATACGCGTGTTTGGAACTTTTTGGCAAGGAAATACATTTCACACGATCCAATGCGTTCCTACGCTGTGAGCGGTCGCAAAGCGCTTTCCAGTTTTCATCAAAGCGGAGCAGCTGGATCGCCGGCCTGGACGACGATTGCGGCGTAGCTGGTGGAAGTGGCGCTTCCGATTGCGCCATGCAGCGAGGGGCCGTGGCGCAAGCGATGAGCAAGAGCACTAACCTGCGGGCACTTGCCGGCATGGAGAGAAGCCTCTTCACAAGCCAGTTCCCTCAAAGCGATTCGCGTTGCATCGAGCGTCGACGGCGGATTTTCCGGGAGGACCGCTGCAAAGCTGCGGGACCGTTGCCGTTTGATTGCGTTTGTCCATCCGCCTCTCCTCAAGGGCAACTGTTAAAACGCGAAGCAGTCACAGCCAAGCCCCCAGAGCGACTCCCCGATACGTCCAGGAGTTGCGTGGTGCGTGTGTGCTTGCCCACGGCAGGCAGTGAATTGCGGGGCGACGGCGGGCTTTGAAGCGGGTTGATAATAGCCGCCATAATGCGCAGTCGGCGCCCAGTCGAGTGCAGCGGGCAACGTGGGTGGCGCCATGCGAGCGAACTCACCGGCGGCGTAAACGACATCGCCGTTGACGACAGTCAGCGATGAGGTGAGGCCTTTGATCTTCTCTTCGGGGATACTGAAGTAGTCGTCGTTCAGCACCGCGAAATCCGCAAACTGGCCAACGGTTAGTGCGCCCTTCTTGCCTTGCTCGTTCGAAAACCAACTGCCGCCTGCGGTGTAGAGATGCAGTGCCTCTTGACGTGACATGCGATTCGACTCGTCGCAGAGGGTGAGGCCGCCGACAGTTTTGCCGGAGACGAGCCAATATAATGCGATGAACGGATTGAAGCTTGCCACGCGGGTTGCGTCGGTTCCGGCGCCCACGGGAATTCCGCCCTGCAACATCCTACGGATCGGCGGCGTGTGCTTCGCCGCGGCAGCCCCGTAACGGTCGATAAAGTATTCGCCCTGAAAGGCCATGCGGTGTTGCACTGCAATGCCTCCGCCAAGTGCTGCGGTTCGATCGATACTCCGATCCGAAATTGTCTCCGCGTGGTCGAAGAACCAGTTCAGGCCATTCAGAGGCACATCCTTGTTGACCTTTTCGAACACGTTCAGGAATCGCTCGATCGACTCGTTATAAGTAGCATGCATCCGGAAGGGCCAGCGCTTTTCGGCGAGCAGGCGAATTACCTTTTCAAGATCTTGTTCGAGGCTTGAAGGGAGATCAGGGCGAGGTTGAAGCATGTCTTCAAAATCTGCGGCCGAGTAGACCAGCATCTCGCCCGCTCCATTGAGTCGAAGCTTATGATCGCCCCGGTAAAGCGAGGCGCTGGAAGTCCAGCGGGTGAAATCCTCAAGTTCATGATTGGGCCGCTGGGTAAACAGGTTGTAAGCAATGCGAACCGTCATCTGCCCGCGACGGTGCAGCTCTTCGATCACTTTGTAGTCGTCGGGATAATTCTGGAAGCCGCCGCCCGCGTCGATCGTGCTGGTGATGCCGAGGCGATTCAGCTCGCGCATGAAGTGACGGGTTGAGATGAGTTGATCTTCAAATCCGAGCAGAGGACCCTTGGCAAGGGCCGCATACAAAAGGTTGGCGTTCGGTTTGGCGATCAGCATTCCGCTGGGATTGCCATACCGGTCCCGTTGAATCTCCGCGCCGGCAGGGTCCGGTGTATCTTTGTTGTAACCCGCGGCGCGCAATGCGGCGCCGTTCAATAGGGCGCGATCATAGAGATGAAGAACAAAGACAGGCGTATCGGGCACCACTTCGTTGATGTCGTCGAGCGTGGGCATGCGCCTCTCGGCAAATTGAAACTTGCTCCAGCCACCCACTACGCGTACCCATTGTGGGGCCGGTGTGCGTTGCGCCTGCTCCTTAAGCATTTCCATGGCGAGCGAAAGTGAGGGCACGCCATCCCAGCGCAGCTCAAGGTTATAGTGCAGGCCGCCACGGATGACGTGCAGATGCGAGTCGTTCAGCCCTGGAATTACGGTCTTTCCGCGCAGATCGATCAGCTCGGCTTGCGATGTGTTCAACCGCAAAATGTCGGTGTTCTGCCCGACAGCGATGATCTTGCAATCTTGCACGACCAGGGCCTGCGCGAAGTACGGTTTGCTGTTGGTTGCGATCTTTCCGCTGTGAAAAATCTTCATATCTCCCATGTCTCGCTCCTTGCGTCATAAAGTCGTGACACGATCGGGACCCAATTTCGGTCGTTGATCGCGGCAGCAGCGCGAGTCAACAATAGTGGCGTTCGTTTCGTTCCCAACGCCCCATTCGGGTAGTTCGGCGTACCCCAAAACGAGTACGCAATGAACTGCGGATCAAATAAGTCGAGGATGCCGCTGGCAGGTCACCTACCCGAAAGAAGGGTTTCGGCAACACCTCTATGGGTAAGAAACTGTTGGAGCAGTTCGTATCAAATAACGACCAATGAACTTGGAAGTAATAACGAGAGGCTGGGCGATGTTGGAAATGATTCGACGATGGTACTGTCTGGGCGCGCTATTGTTTCTCGGCATCGCTGCGTCGGCATTCGGGCAGAACGTGGCCGTTGCGCCGCAGTACGATACCAGCCACGTTTACGTCGCGCCTGCCGACGTCGATGCTTTCGCCACCAGCTTCCTTGCCACCTTCGGAGGCACGAGCACTCACCAGGTCATCGTGACGGTGACGCCCACGCCCAGCAAAACCAGTTCTCAACTGCTTCAGACGCCGTCCGGAACAGTGTCTCTATTTGGTTTTCAGACCGGCGTCCCTGCACCGTTTGGATCGGAACGCAACGGCTACCTGATCACCGACATGAAGACGGCAATCGCGAAGGCCCGCGCTGCCGGTGCAGATGTCATCGTGACGCCATTTCCGGACCCTATCGGAGTGGATGCGGTGGTTCAGTGGCCCGGCGGTGTGAACATGCAGTTGTACTGGCACACGAAAGCTCCTTCGTATGCTCCGTTCCAGCACATTCCTGAAAATCGCGTCTACGTCTCAGAGGACCGGGCAGGGGCATTCGAAAAAGCATTCTTGAAGTTTTCCGACGGCAAGGTGGTTTCCGATGATCGCCACGCGCCTGGGATGGAAATCGGCAAGCCGGGTTCAACTGTTCGTCGGATTCGCCTTGAATCGGCATTCGGAAAGATGGTGATCTACGTCGTAGATGGTCACATGGTCTACCCGTATGGCTCGGAGACAACCGGATACGAAGTGGACAATCTTGAGGCGACTATTGCGAAGGCGAGGGAAGCCGGCGTCTCGGTCCTCGTGCCGCCTGGAACCTTCGGCGACCGTAAGTCCGCCATGGTTCGATTTCCAGGGGGCTATGTGGCGGAGATCCATCAGTCGCTGCAGGAGCATTAGGTAGCCGTTGCCTGAGGGCAATCCTGCATGAAGCCTCGCCTCAGCGCGATACATACTGCATGGGTCCGATCGTTTGCACAAAGCTTGACCATGATGTTCTTGAGATGTCCCTTGACGGTATCTTCAGAGATTGCGAGGTCGGCCGCAATGATCTTGTTTGAGCGACCGCGGGCGACCGCTTGTAAGACTTCGAGCTCTCGGGGAGTCAGATCATCGGCGCCTAAATGATCAGCCAGGCAACTCGCAATCGCCACCGGAACGTGCTTCTTCCCGAGGGACACCGCGCGAATGGTATTGAGCATTTCGGAGCGAGACGTGTCTTTGAGAAGAATTCCGGAAGCGCCGGCTCGAAATGCGCGGGAGGCGAGCACATCGCCTTTCGACTCGGTCAGTGCAATGAGGCGAGCTTTCGGGAACTCTTCACGGATTCGCGCCATCGCGAGAAAACCATCAAGAACTGGCATATGAAGATCGACCAGCGCAATGTCGGGACGAAGACGCCGAAACTCGCGAATCGCGCCTTCCCCGTTCACTGTTTCTCCCACAAGTTCCATATCTGGTACTGCTTGAATTGCAAAGGCGATTCCATCACGTACGATCGAGTGATCGTCTGCACATAGCACACGAATCCTGGGTTTTGATTGTCCTTCGGAAGGAACTACAAAAGGAAGACCTGCTGCCCTTACAGCAACAATATCGACCGGAACCGAGTTCGCTTGCGTGCAGGGATTTCTTTCTCCGCTCCCATCGGTCGCATAGAACGAACGGACCGTTCGCGTGGAACAGCGATGCCGCGAGCTAAGCCGAATTTCAGTGTGTTGTTTCAACTGATCTCTTCCCGGCAGACCCAGCCCGTGCCGTCCCATCCGTCTGCATCGCACTTTCCGTTCATCAATCAATGCGCATCGCCAGAACGGAAACACAAGCGAGGTTGATCTTTTTTGGTTGCGCGCCTCTCAGTACGCGTACACGTTGGCTGCATTGGCGGCCAGCTCTCCAAGGAACTTGTCTAAGGCGTCGAGTGTTGCCTGGTCCTTGATGCCGTAGGCCGCGCCGACATTGTTCATGTTCTGGTAACCCAGCCAAACTCGATTTTGATCGTCTTGCCATACGGAGACGCGCAGCGGAAGATCGATGGCAACGGCCTGCTTTTCCTGCATGAGTTTGGTGCCCACTTTGGGATTGCCGAACACGACCACTTGCGTTGGACGCAGCGACAGGCCCACGGCCTCGGCATTGGCGGCGTGATCGTAGGTGGCGAAGACCGGCACCTTGTGCGTCCCGAGAAAGACTTTGATGCGGGCAACCGTCTCCGGAACGCTGAACTTGCTTTCCTGGGTGACCACCTTTGCCGGATCCACATCGGCACCGAGGCCCGGCTTATAAGCGTCGGCGATCTCGCGGGCGAGACCGGTAAGATCCACGCCCTCCTTGTTGGTTAACAGCGTCACGCACACAAGATCATCTGGAGCCGTGAACCGGCTGAGATAAGAGCTGAACCCCGGGGAATTTCCCTTTACTTCCATGAATCCATGCTGGGTAAATTCCCACCCTGCCATTGCCGGCACGACTTTGCCGTTGGCCAGTGTGGTTGCCTTATAAACGATGTCGCGGTCGGCTTCATCCTTAATCAGTACGCCACCGGTAAGAGCGATGTCCCAGAAGCTGATGTCCTGCGCCGAGGACCAGATGCCGCCGTAGGAATAGAGGTTCGCTGACGTCGCAGGATCCGTTGCGGTAAGACGGGCGCCGTCCTCAACATACCCCGTGGCCGGCTCCGTTGGGTTGATGTAGGGAACCTGGGTCTTGAATTTGTCGTGTTGATTGAAGCCGGGCTTTTCGGGACGATCGAGAAACGATTGCGTCGGGAAGTCACTCGCGAACATGGTGCTTTCAAGATGCAGCGGCTCGATCTGGTAACGATCGATAAAGTCGTGATACGACATGTTGCCTGCGCGCTCGATGATCATGCCAAGCAGAATGAAGTTGGTTGCGCTCAGGCGCACTTCGGTCCCCGCCTCGAATAGAATCGGCTTAGAGCGGACCAGGTCAATTAATTGCGGCGGGCTATAGGCTCGTGTCGGATCATAGTCCGCATCTCGAAAATCGGGGATGCCCGAGGCGTGCTGCATCAGTTGCAGGATGGTTGTTTTGCTCCAGTCCGCCGGCACATCGGGCAGATATTTTGAAATTGGATCATTGATGCTGAGCTTCCCCTGTTCTTTAAGCTGCATGATGGCGACCGCGGTAAATCCCTGGGTAATCGGCCCAATGTTCCACATTGTTTTGGTTGAGGCGAGTTCATCGTTGTGAATGTTGGTAACCCCGTATCCGGCGGATCGCGGAATATACGGCGCTTGAACAATCGCCATGGCGATGCCCGGGAGTTGATGCTTTTTGACGAAGTCCGCGATCATTTGATCGATCGTAACGCCATGGCTTTGCAACACTGGGTTACCCCGCCACAGACGATAGGAGGGCGAGGAGAACGCTGTTTGAGCTGGGGAGCTTGTAGCTGCGAGAGGTGCGCACGCTGCGACGAAGAGTGCAAGCCGGAGCCTGATCTTTGAGCCTGAAATGAGCTGGGCCCGCTGGTGAGTGCGCGGGACACGCGTTTCGGTCGAAATGCGGCGCGATACATTTTCAATTCGTCGGTTCATCATCCCTCCAGTTTGTTTGCGGCGAGAACCGGCTTGCGCTCATGACGGAACACCGTGGTCTATTTGCAGTGATTGGCAGCCTTGC
>Ga0335072_10005160_pt1 | contig 19250 bp, 14 predicted proteins | sample Lox_Sample_21_FD_206725 | JGI IMG/M metagenome (GOLD analysis project Ga0335072, IMG submission 206725) | Soil microbial communities from Loxahatchee National Wildlife Refuge, Florida, United States - Lox_Sample_2.1 | ecosystem: Environmental > Terrestrial > Soil > Wetlands | place: USA...
GCTCGATATAATGTTGCTAGAATAGCAACGCCTTTCTTGCGATGTTCGTGATCTCGAAAATTTGCTGCAAGGACGTATAGCTACGCCATTACATCTATCAATAATATTCACAACTTGAGCAGGTGAGATTACCTGTTTGCCATGTATCATGGCGTGGACCATCCCACTTGAGATTTTTATAGACGTCAACTCTTCTAACATGATAAACCGGTTACCACGGAATTGAGTAGCGCGATTGATTTCATTAAAAAGCTCAGGGAAAGCCGCGTCGCAATCATGATCGTCTAGGGCCAAATCGCGTTCATCACGCCCAAAGGTGAATTTCCATTCATCTTCATCGGTTAAGGTCCCGTCCGCCGGAGCAATTGATGCTCCCTTCTTTGGCACGGCTGCATCCACCGAAAGAGCAGGCGTCGAGATGACTGTACATTCACAAGGGCTGCAATAGCCGTAGATGCTCGTATTTCTGGTCGTTGTCCCGCCTGCAGGCATGTACTTCAGGAAAGGCGACAGAACATGCTTCTGGTTGTATTGTAGCAATATTATGATGATGAATAATGCAGTGATTGCCAAGCAGATGCAGCCTGAACGCTGAAGACGAGGACGTCGGATCAACCTCATAGTGACCATGACGAGGCGCTTTGCGGGTCAAGAATCTCGTCCAGCATGAATCCGTACGCATGCCATCGGTCGATTCTGTCGCTCCTTCAGGACTTTAAGGGGAGAAAATTTCAGAAGTCCTAAGTAAGATGCGATACCTGGACTTGAAGATTACCCTAACTCATGAACAAGAAATTGTGAGAGAGAATAGCAAAGCCCAATCATATTACGTTATGATTGCGCGTCAACAGAGTATCAAAGCCACATATGAATGACTAAACATGCCACGCGGCTCAGCAGAAAGTCCAGGAAATGTATTCGTCATGGCGCATCTGTACGCTCCACCGTTTGAAGGGTTGTAGCGGCTGTGCGATACCCAGTGATACAGTGTTCTTACAGTGATGGATATCGATGAAGCTTCTTGTCCTATATTAAGATCATGTAATCAATGTAGAAAAGGCGCAATACACGATAGAGAGCTCTCAGAATCGCTATGCCAGCTTCGAGGAACCGCCCGTCAGCTGCGAATCTTTACTCCTCAAAGGAGACCACACAGTATCACGTAGGTTATGGTCCTCTGAGGTGAGGCGGGCAAGAATTCCCACACATTGGCGCCTATTGAATGAAGCCATTTAGCTCAGGAAATGCATTTAAGTTGAACAACTCGGGCATGTAGAAAGGCGGGACTCGCCTGATATTCTTTGTTGGTCACGTGGATCATTTTAGGAGCACGGAGCTTCCCGCGTGGCGTCTTAGGACAGTCTTTGTGGTTACTAAGAATAGAAAGCACTCATTGCTCTACATCTTCAATGGCATCGTAAATCATTGTCCATACAACTTACCCTCTATAAACACGTCTTTGAGACCGAACTGGGCAAAGCGCATGTGCAAAATCAAGCTTTCGGAGATTGATTATCACCGGTGCGAACGGCAGGCTATCATTGGATAAGAGCCTTTCGGCCTCTGCAGGTTGGCCGGCTCAAGGTTTCATCATGCAAGTTGGCGGCAGCGGAGCCGCTCCACGAGTACGAGCTGCAATTTCATGTACAGAATGCCACAAACGGCGAAAAAGAGTAAGATTTCGTTTTGCAAAACACAAAGTGATCACTGTATTCTAGCAGAGTGTAGTGCTCCGAAGGCCAACCATGCCGGAACTGTGCCCGCCGATATCCACCTGTAGAGTGTGTCTATAAACCGCATCCTAAGTAAGTTAAGATGGGAATTCTCAACTGACTGCAGCTGGTGTGCTGGGTACTGACTCAAACTTGCAAAGGCGGCGCTGGAACGCGCCGGTCTCAGCCAATAAAGTAGAATCAGACCAATCGACATCTCTACAACCGGTCCTGCAACCAAAAGAAGTGCTGCCAAATGAAGATAACTCCTCGCAAGATGCCCCAAATAGAAGCAGGACGGCACCTTCAAATCCTGGCATTACGATGGCTTCTCGTCGACAGTCTCTGCCAGTCGAGTCCCAGGTAAGCACGCAATTCAGCTGAAGATTTTCATCGCATATTCTACAGTGTTACTGAGCGCCGTTCGCCGGTTTTGTGTAGATACCTGTTTGCGGTCTTGTAGATAAGGCCGTCGACTTTTCAGCACTTGCTTCAACACCTGGAATATCTCCTGCCGATGTCCTAGCATTGGTAGAAAGATCTCAAAACGAACCTATTCTGCCGCCCTCATTTGGAAGTGGAATTATGGACTTGCTACCATCGTTAAAAGTTGCGCCTACAGCCAGTAATGCGGAATTATTTAGCATTTGTAAGGCATGATTCTCAACCCCACCTTGTATGGCACTCATGTGTTGGAATAGATATGAAAGTCCTCGTTCCGTGGCTTTGGACAGTAGATGGCAATGCAACAGAAGCGCCGCCTGGCTACTGCGAATCATGGATTCCATTCAGCATTTTCAGTCCAATGATTCTGTACACAAACCTGCACCGAGCTGCTATTTGGCGAGAAATGGTACGACCCACAGTATCTAGAGTTGAGGTTAACTCCAAGGCTATCGCCAATGTTTCCCCGGAGTGCATAGTTCTGAGGGGTCAAGCCCTTACGCTTCTACGCAACCATCTTCGATCGTCTAGCCCAGATGCCGCTAGCGATGAAGCCATAGCTACTGTCTGTTGCATCTTCTATAACGAGGTCTGCAGCCCCATCCAAGTCGAACTTGTTACTTGTACTGACATTTCTTTCTCCGGGAAGTGGAGCTGGGGAATTGAGCATGGTACGCGAGACATACTACCACATATCAAAGTGCTTCGCGAAATGCTGAGAATAAGGGGTGGGGCGAGCAAACTGGATTTCCATGCTGCTGGACTACTCATGATGTAAGAGCAAGAAAATCTGCTCGAGAATATGGCTTTGCTAGACGCAGTAGAAGGGCTAACGTTGGACTCTAGAATTCACTACCAACTTGCAGTCGTCCTTGAGCGTGAACCATTTGTCGTTCCGGCAGACCTTATTAAAGACCGATTTATTCAGGATTATCGTCCCGTGAAGACCGAATTCGACTCTCCTCTGTTTCTGTCAAGCGGCTCTTTTGCAGACAAAGGATCTGAAATTGGTTTACACGCCATTACCGTGCAGATACTGGACGATCTGACTCTTGTTCTGAATGGTATCCGATCAGTTATTCTCGGGCTGGACTGTAAAAGTGAGCGCAGCAATATTTTACAGACTGCAATGGGAATCCAGGAGCGTATATTATCACTGCGATCTGCTAATGAAGCCAACCACCCAACCACAAAGGACTATATTTATGAGACGTGTCGTCTTGCCGCTCTCACTTACCTCAGGGCAATCATAAATCATACCCAATTCTCCAAAGCTTGGCATCCCGAAGAGTTGGAAGATATGTTTTCTGCTATTATCCTGACGCCGATGCATTACTGGAAGCCACTTTCTGGAGTTTGGCTCTTTGTAGTCCTTTCCATCAACCCACCGAGGGAGGACCTTTATCCTGGTGCTATGTTCAAGTTCTTTTTGAAAACGTCTTCCTTCAATATGGCCGCTTGGGATTGGCAGTGTTGGGTAAATATCATGGAGACTTATCTAGCCTTACAAAAGTGGATTAGGACGCCTGGGGATGTCCAAGTGCCGAACTCATGCTCGCCTAGGACAACTTCTGATGTGCTGGACGTTGAAGAAATACAATCTACATATGGCATGACACCGGTCTAACGTTGCCAGTTATTTCGTTATTTAGACAGCAGGAATCACAGTTATGACATACATGGTGCCAGTTCCCATTTTTTGGGTGTCGTCCGTAGCTTGATCATCACAAACTGCTTACGAAGGAAAGGTTTAACATAGCGGAGCTTCGCTGTCCATGAAGGTCCGTCATGTTGGAAGTTACGCTCGGCAGTTCTGGAACTTCACTGAAACCAGTAACTATCTATCCGGATGAAGTATTAAAGATCCGAGGATTAGAGTTTTATCTCTATAGCCTTGTTGGGATAACAGCTCTATTAGTCAACCCTCCTAGGGAAAGAGAGGGCTGGAGGTACTCAACATTGTGCATAAATAGGGAGCCTACGTCCTACAGTCCTACTTGGACTATTATCCTCGTTATCAATTAATTCAATTCTATGCTGCGCACCAAATAACTACTCTATTCCACGTGATTTCTACAGGCTCTATGCACACTTCCTAGATTCAGAGCTTCTGGCGCTTCAGCCAGCCTCGCGGCAGTCTATTCCCACAGTCCAAAATGGGCTGTGCCGAATATTCTGCCAGGCTTGCCACACAACGCAATACTACTACTCTATTTCCCAGTACATATGCGACTACTATAGTTGGGAAGCAAGCTATCGCAGCTTCAATTATAGCTTCGTTGCTGTAAGGCAGTCTTAGGTTACATGTTAGGGCAACTAATAAAAGTAACTGGAGCAGACTTCAGAGAAAACAGAGAAGATAGAGCAATGTAGCGCCTTACCACAAGTCTTTAGAACAGGGAAGAAGTGACTGAACGTGAAGATGATAGGGATGGATTCAGACTTGATTTCAGATGCCAATGGTCCGTCTTGCAGCCGATTAATAGGTTGACTTCCAATATGAAGGGTGTGGAGCTTGCGCAATCAAAACTCTTATCCTGAACATCCCTTAAGATGGTTGCGCTATGGTGCTAAAAGAAGGGTTATGGGTTATTTCATACGTTCGAGTGCTAATCCAGAACGCATTGGAGGAAGTCGCATGAATAATATGCTAGGATTCGCGTGCTGCATATCCCAATAGGCTGGCCCAATTGCCGCATTCCGAAAATGGATACACATGCAGCATCTCTCACCGAGTAGCCACCAGTAGACTATGAGTGGCTAATTCGTCATACCATCTTCCTTGTATCCGGATGTAGTCCATTTCTCAAGCACCACGTGTATCCAGAGCCTTGTTTTCAACTGAAATAAGACCGTCTTATGAGATGTAAAATGCAACCTCAGCTAGGAATCCTTGCTGACTTACAAGAGCTTCTAATCGACTCAAAATAGAATGTGACGCTGCTGCAGAAAGGTTACTAGGAAAAGTGCCTCTATAAGCTCCTTATCTTTACGTCCGTAACCCAGCAGTTAAATAGTTCACCGTAAATGGAGCAGGTTCGGAGAAGCGCAACGCATTCTGCAGATGACACAATTGTATAATATATCGATTCGCCTTACCAGTTGCCTAAGCTTGTAACGCCTAGCTTATTCCAATTGAAATTTGAAGGATGATGTTACGTCTCAAGTTGAGGCTTCAGCCTTGTAGGCTCGTTGCACTGCGTTGCGCGAGGTCTAGAAACCTAGATTACGCTGTGCCACACATATATACAGAACCACTACAATTATACATGCATAAGGTTGCCCCGTAACACTTCGTAAGCATCTTCGGGCGGGTTTGTATTACTCCGGAAGCAAATTGAGTATCCACATTGCCGACTTGATGCTAGTAGGTGTATCTCGTAATTCACATAGGCGTAATTCTGTTGGACAACCCGGATGCAGGAGTACCTGTCTGCCTCGTTGCGGGTTCAATGCCTATTCCCAGAGAAATGGGACACAAAAAGCTGAACAGCGTAATAGGCAAGACAACACAAGCCATACATTCCAAAATTACTAGCGAAGCTAGCATCTATGTTACGCTACTCCTTGCCTTCGGTAAGCTATGAACTTGGTACTAAATCTTATTAGGATCGTGGCCTGTTGTCTATGAATGGGACTGTAACTAGACTTGGAATGTTCATCCTATTACGTGCAGACCAGAAAATCCCAGAAAGCACACTTGAGAGCCATCATTCGATAATAACGGGGAAAGTACAACAAGCATAGAAATGTTCTAGCCTAGCTGTGGAGATGAAATGTTAGCAGTAATCTGCGCTAGAAGAGTGCAAATAAACGAAGTGTTAGCGGGCAAAGTAGCTTTCGCTTATGCTCTTCTTGGACCCGTTAGCACCGCAACACCAACTTACCAAAATGTTTCCAAAAACCGCCAACCCTCAATCGCATATGATCTCGAAAATTATTATCGACCATAGACTGTGTTATGTCAATTATCCCATCTGCAAAATCGTGCTTCAAAACTTTAGCGGGTGCACTTACAGGGGTCTCGTGGTTGGATATCCTCCTCCGGAGCATCAACACCGGACCGAGGAGTAAATTCTTGTGGCATCGCGGTGCGGAAAATCATGCGATTGGGCTGAGTGGACTAAGCGAAGGGGGAACACCAAAATATTTGGGAGAGAAGAAAAAGAGGAATTGATGGGGCTAGGGGGTTCTTATACCTGAGGAAGTCAACTGTCGAGACTCTGGTATTGAGGAACAGCCATGCGGAAAGGATCGCCATGCGTGAATCGACCAGATGCAAGACCCAGTGGGTACTGCCATCGCGCAAGGATGTATATATATACACGGCGACTCGTTCTACTACCAACTTTTTGCTTCTCCATTGCCTCGTTTCCTAGGCGTCTTTGTGCATCACTTGTCCCATTTTTGGCATTCACGGCCATCCTATCGAAACCTTGCATATTGCTGTAAGTAGAATGCGCCCGTCCTTGAGTAGATCAGAACTCCCTCGGTGATCGCTATCACATTCGTTCTTGGCAGACGAGAGGATGACGGTTAGTTTCCCTTAGCTGAATCAAATTTACGATTGCATTAGGCTTTGTGTCCTTGTAAACTCGGTGGTTGACGTGATTGGGATGAAACCCGGTAGGATGGTTGCAGAAGCAGCCAATATACTTGGCTGTTAGCTGTGTACCACTCTCACTGCCTCAAAACCCGTAGAGAACCTCCGAACTCAAAATTTCCCTACTTCTACTTTCTTGTTCAGTCCCGAATCTGAACAGCCGGTGCTTTATTCTAAGATGAAGAATGACTAGTTTCTCAATGCAGCCTGAGCAACCTAAGCGTCTTACGCATGTTCTACTCTCTAGGGCCTGTTTCGGTTTACTGCCTTAAACGGTGATTTGGAGTGGAGTAAAGTGGAGTAGCGCGAAGTAAAAATGAAGTGAAATGAAATGAAAGTAAGAGTAACAACATTTTCAACATTTTGTAACCCCTGTCTAGAAGACCCAATTACAACGCTTAATTGTTTCGGTTCCCGGCATACTGCCGCCGGAACCGTTTATGTATTCTGTATGACCTGCTGGGTCTAGAATGCAAGGCTAGGCTATAAAGCAGATTAGTGAGATTCGACAAGCCAATCACCCTAAGGCAGATTACATCTGACTGGGGATTCCGAACTGGGATTTTGATGCAAGCACCTTGATGCTTTCCGTCTCCATCCGAATCGCCTCTAGGTTGGTGGTGGGATGATCACCCCACAGTCAGCAATCCATTGCGGGAAAGGGCCGGTGGTGGCCAGCAACAGCAACCAGCGCTGAACACAGTCAGAATTACTGACTATGATCTGCAATTTGCAAGGGCCCGTCTCCAGGTGTTCTAGCAGGTTTCGGCATTATTCGAATTCGTACTAGTTATGCCTGGCCAACAGTAGTTGTGCTGTTACTCTACCTAATACGAAGTAAGTTAGCTCTTTTGCGAGGTACGAGATACCACTCCTAGCTCCGCGCCGCTCTGTGCACTAGCAGGCGTGAACGTGAAGGGACCGGCATGTTCTGTTGTACCGACACCCCACACATCGATCTATCGATGGCACCAAACTGGTGCTGCCCACTTCCGCTTATTTGTGGCTTTCACAGGCCGGAGGCATAACATCGCCCATACAGATCTTACAGCTATGAGCGAAATTGGCGTCCTGCACTTCAAACTCTAAAGGAATGTTTTAAGCGCACGGACCACCTAAAATCGGCACGGATTAATATCTATCCTAGTGTGCTACTTCGTGGTACTTTTATGGTACGCTCATGATCGCTGAATCAGTCATGACCTGCCAGCTGGCAGTTCGTCGCTACAGCCTCGCAATATTCACTCAAAAATGAAGCCTTCGACCACAACCACCCTCAGCGGCTTTCTTTCAGTAGGCCGATCTGCGAGAGACTGGCCTGCGATAGTGCTACACCCTGATAGCGTCGCGAATATGGGACTGTCGAAGTAGGCGCGGTGGTCAAGTCCGCCAAACCAGTAACCTCTTACTGCAGATCCTTCAGATCCTTCGAGCACAGCCTAACACCTATTCATGCTCTGATGCATGAACGGAGGCATTATAATTAGAACTGTTCCTTTCCCCGTGCAGCTGGAAAGCTGAGAGAGCTTTGCCAAGGAACGACCAGTAACCCTCACGTTGAGCCTAGACTTGATGCCGAGGTACTATAAGACAATTGCAACTTCTCAACACTTTGGTATGTAGCAGGAGACCAACGGTGACGACATAGGGAGAGTTCGGAAGCTTCTACTATAGATAATATGTACGCGGAGAATGGCCGGATCACATATTGTAAGTTAGCTATTCTAGGTCTTTTCTAGGTGCGAGACTAATTCTGTAAAAAGTTTTCATCATGTATGTAGTCGCCGTAAAACGAATCCCGACAACAGTATGCTTTGGAACTGTTGCAAAAAGGTCCAGAGGGTCTTGGGGTTTGAATTCGCTCAAAACTGAATATGCACTGTCACCACGCTGGAATGAGTACCACGGTTTGACATATCCAGGAGGAGTTCCTAGAGGATTTAGCGGTAGGGCCTCGAATCCAACAATTAAATATGTGCTCTCCCAGGGCTGCGAAGGAAACATGGCAAACGAAAGTTCGGCGTTTTTATCTAGCCGAGAGCGGAAGGTTACTCCTATGCACCCAATAGCCTTTCTCTGCCGGAGGTTGCGGACATCAAATTTGCGTGGATCGAGACCAAGACCTGGCCTTCTTAGATCGATGAAGAAAGTCCTCCCGGTTTGCGTCTCGTATCCCACTTTCCAGTCACCATAATCGAACCGGGCATCAACATAACCCGGCGTGCCTTCTCTTTTCCAAGATTTCACTGGAAAGTTGACACTTATTGTCTCTTTAGGACGTACGTAAAATCCGGCAACAGGATCGGTTTCTCTTGGAATAACCCTCGTGAATAAATAAGATGTTTTGAGAAGATCGCTCTTCTCAGAGGCTTCCTCAAAATTAATCGGCATCATCATGTCAGGTCGAACTCTTGCATATTGCTCCTCGAACTCAGATAGTTGCTGTAATATGATCACAAAGGCATTGTCTACTTCCCTTTCGTCGCGGGCTTCGAGAGAACAATTGAGGGGCGCTAGAAACTGTGTCCTCGACTTGTCATCTTTAAGCGGCCACAGCATCAGGGAAATTCGCATACCACAGTTTGTGATTTCTGTCGAGTGTCCATTTCGATATGTCTTGAAACAGGGGATGGTGTAACGAGCCGAGTTCTTGAAATAAGAGGGTGAGGTCGCTAGAAGTCCCCAATATGGTTTCTTAGCAACCTCAGCAGAATTTGCCGTCCAAGCAAAGATACTCTCATCATCTGACTCTCTTATAAATTGCTCTTGAAGTCTCCTAAATGCCTTTTCTCCCCCTTCCCCGTAGATCAGAGGAATATTGACGTCGAAGAGACCCATCAAGCAATACGCCATATCTTCGGGACGTGTGGTGACCCTCTCTGCAGCCCAAGACATCTTGCAACTGGCTGCAATAGTGCTGAGATTTGCTCCGAGCAGCACGTCTTGGGTGATTCCCGTAATTGAGTAGAGTTGTTCTTTTAGCTCCCGTTTGTCACCAAGAAATTCCCAGGTTTTGCTAAAGAAATGAACGTGCCGGGGCGCAATGAGCTCTTGCAGAGTCCAGCCCCGTTTAAACCACTGGCTATTATGAATCATGTTGCGTGTGGAAATATCTGAGAGATAGGCGAAACAGCGTGCAGAGTTTTTATACCATTGAAACATGGAATTGATAGCCTCGGAAAGCTCCGCGCTGCTCGATTTATCTATACAGCATGTGTCAATCCAGATATATTGGTAGCCTTGGTCTTTGGCCAAACGTGCGCCATTCTTGAGTTTGGTATAACCTCTCTTCTTCTTGGCGTTGTCTCCGAGCTTCATGTCCTCAAACGTGACCTCTTCCGCTTCCCATCTGTGTGAGAGTATAGCATATTCTGGTAACTCGCCGACAAAGTGTGTTAGCTTATAGGTCTTTGTGTTTAATAGCCTCATCTTGTCTAGGTACCAAAGCAGGTTTTCTCTAGGCCAAGGTTTAGTTAACGCAACGCAATTTATTCAAAAATCCCCCAGGCTAGATGGCGGCAAGTGGCAAGATGTACTAATGACTCGAGCGTTCGTGTGTTGCTGGTAAATAAAAGGGTGTGGAGGCGTGGAGGCGGGAGCAAAACCCAAACCTCTCATGCGGATGGACTCAATCTTTGCGAAAGCTAGAGGCAATTGACAGTTTCGGATTAGAATTTCTAGCCTGCAGCCTGCATCGCTGCGATTCAGGGTGCACTGACTAGAAATTCAGGTTATGTTTTATAGTGAGGGCTTGGGGGAGGCGGTGTCTATATAAGGCGGGCGAGATATGTATGATCACTCATACATTGCTTAGTAATGCTTACGGATCAAGGTCGAGCGATGCGCTAGAATCAGTACGGTATAGCGTTATATGACCCCTGTCTTAGAAGGGAGGGTTCGGCTCTAAAATATAGGGAAGCCGGATTTGCAAAACGACTGTACAGTGCCTAAGCGATCATGGGCGTACCATCAAAGTACCACGAAGTAGCAACACTAGAATAAATATTAATCCGTACCGATTTTAGGTGGTCCGTGCGCTTAAAACATTTCTTTAGAGTTTGAAGTGCAGGACGCCGATTTCGCTCATAGCTATATCCATATTATGCAACTTCAGCAAAAAAATGAAGTGAAATGAAATGAAATCAAAGCAGGCGTAACAGCATCTTGTAGCCCTTGTCTAGAAGACCCAATTACAACGCTTGATTTATATCTCTTGTCACTTACTATGCGCCTTAGCTACTAGCCTTTGTCTATTATTATTGCATGAGAGAGTGGGATCAATTCGAATTGAATTGAGTCTAGTCTCTGAGAATACTAGCATAAGGCCAGTATTTGTAGACAATAGCTTGCTAATGATAATAGAGGCGTCTACGTGTGTCACAGGCACTAGTGGGAGTTATTTGTAGGCAGGTGTAGAAGCCTGTTACCATGTGACAATTATGCTAATCCTTCTTCGCTTTCATAAACTGCTGAAGGATAAGGCCAAATATTACAACCATCTTATAATATTGCCTCATCAACGCACGAAAAATCTGCGTTGTTACCAACCTACTAAGAAGTCAGCACCTATAACCAACAACAAATATAAGATATATTCACCACGAAGCCGGTCTAACCTCTACTCCTCGACACCAGACCCTCCTCAAGCACCTCGTAGCTCTAATATCACTCAGCGGATCCTCCCCCAGTAGAACTAAATCTGCCCTCATGCCCGGCCTAACATCACCCCTATCACCTAACCCAAAATACTTCGCCGGCAAACCCGTCGCAGCCCTTAACACATCAACAGTGTTCATCCCCGCCTCAACCAACAGCTCCATTTCCCGATGCAAGCTCTCGCCATGCGGAACCGGGAACGGGGCGAGAGGCATGGAATTGGCATCTGTGCCCGCGAGGATGGGGATGCCGGCCTTATGAAAAGCATTTACGGAGGCGCGAGCGTGCTTGTAGTCGCGGTTTGGGCCTGGAGTGCCAATTATGACGCGCTCCATCATGGTTAGAGTTGGGATGACAACGGTGCCATCGGCGGCCATGCGTGTGATGAAGGCGGCGGAAGGGACAGCGTCTACTGGTGCGTGCGTTATCATGTCTACCTTTGCTTCTTGAGCCATGGCATAGGTAGCGGTGGAGACGGCATGGGCGACGGCAAGTTTGCCGTGAGACTGGGCGGCAGACACGAGAGCGTTGACGGTTGCTTGGTCCGGGCCCGGGATGTCTATTATGATTTTGATGTAGTCTGCTCCTTCGGCGATCCTGTCTTTGACGAATCTTTCCGCGTCGGTGGGGTTTGAGACTAGGCTCTCCCGGGGCCAGAGTGGGAATTGGCTGTGTTTACTGCCGGGTGAAGTGGCCCCAATGCCAGCACTGCGGATATCTGTGACTCCCTTTTTGGACCGTAGAGAATCGAGGAGGGACTGAGGTCGCGTTGTCATATCGAGGGCGGTGGTGATGCCGAAGCTGGCGAGCTGCTGGAGGTTGTGTTCTCCCGCGAGATGGACATGAGCATCGATGAACCCTGGGAGCAAGAAATTTTCATGGCAATCAATAAGCTGCGCTCCTTCAGCGCTGGACCCAATCAATTCTCCATCGATTACGACAGTGCCGGGCTCGCAGAACTTAGCACCATCAAAAACCCGGACATTGATAAGAGCGATTTTACTAGGCATCATAAAAGAGGAATCAAACAGAGAATATCTGACCTCTAAATTCAAAGCTGTTATCACTTTGTTGACGTTGCGGGAGCTTGTTGTCTTGCTGTTGACAGTTATCTGTAGTTGACTTCGAGCTTCATTTTAGCCCTATTTTACCCAACTGGGGATATAGCAAGGTTTTTCTAGAATTAAATTCGTCCGAAATATTCTGACCTATGTAGATTAGGTTTTGACGTATGTCGTAATAGCTATGATGGATAGCTAGTAGAACGTGTGGGACAAAAGAGACGGACCTTGACTGGAGATACGAGCTCCGTCCAGCCGGAAGCCAGTGCCGAAAGAAAAATTGAGAGTCAGGGCGCATTCAAATCTGATGTGCCCTTCTTATGTTCTACTGTTGGTTTTGGAACTCATATTTTTCATGCAATACTCACTTCTTATGAATCTTGTTCTTTATTCTTTGTGTTTTATGTAACTTTTCATATTTATTATGTCGAAAAAGCCCATAATCATGGCGTGCCTTATATTATCCTTTTGGTATGCTATAAAACCTTACAAAATCAGTAATTTATCTCCTCTCATACTGACCACTTGCTGGAGAGTGCATCCTGAACAAGTATCAGGACCCTTCAGAACGTTTGATATTGCGGCTGCTTTCGAGCTTGAGTTGCCAGCTAAAGCTAGCCACCTTGCCAGCCCGCTCCCATGAACCATTGAGATACTTATGCGCTCTTCAGGACAATTGGGTGGGTCCCATAACATCCTACTAACGGCCGCCATGCCTACGTCCAAGGGAATTTCCTCGTTTGCAACACGATGAGCACAAGGCTCCAGCATCTGTGCCGACCAGCATATAAAGTGTAAATCGCCATAGCCAAATGCACAAATCCTATGAGAAGTTTTTAACCTACCACTGATAAAGAAAACGTCTGAACGCAATGACACAAGGACTGGAAGTATGCTAACAGCTGTCATAAAAGCTTGGTTGAAGTGAGCTCTCGACGCGTCAGCACGGCGGAATAGCTGCGTAGATATGATACGACCCCTTTTTTATTAGAATGCGCATGTTCACCATTTCGATGCGGTGTCCCAAATTTGACCCAGATCTTCCTCGGAGTTACAGTCATAGGATTATCGCTCCCTAGCGAATCTAGGTAGACACCCCAACCCTAGTCACTGTAATGAAATGTGTTGTCAAAATCTACATGTCTTCTTCCACCTAGCAGGCAGGCAATTACCAGATACAGGGTGTAGTGATCCAACTCAGTTGGCAATCGACCATTCTAGGTTGTAAGAGCCGTGGCTATATAAAGAGCGCTGACATTTCTGAGATGCCCGAGGAGTAGCTCTTCGAATTCCCCGATATTCCGACAGTGGAAAAGGCAAGAATAACTAATGCTAAATCGCATGCTTGTTGGAGAAGTAAGTCCCAACGGACGTCAGCGGCTGTAACTTCTTGTAAGCTCAGCGGTGGACGAATTTCCTCAATGCATTTGCCGGTATAAGCGTCTCGATGGTATCGCGATTTTCCTGCGTCGAAAAGGCCAGGCCCAGGAATGAATTCAGCGGCTTTGAGCGCATCGGAGGCGCTAGAGCCGTAGGAATTTCGCGGATGCCCGTAACCTATATGCTGGCAGTTTTCATCCTCCAGATGCTCTGAGAGCAGGAGGGCCAAGCTGCTAGTAATATGGTCCATGTCTATGCACTGGGTTTTGCTGTTAAGCTTCTCTGCAAATACGGCCTCTCCATAAATATGAGCATCGCAGTGTCGTCACCGTCTGGCCCTATCTTAAGCTGAGGCATGTCTGATGTATCCATTAGATAAACTAAGGATTGTTCGTTTCAAGCGACGGGCAGATCAGCAACAATGACTCTCCCGATTTCCTTTGGTAGTTCAAACATAATAATCGCACTGTGTTCGCCGGTGCTAAAGATGACCGTTCATTTGGGACTTCCTTCGACCCTAACAGTCAGCCCTATGACAAAGTACGCCTACAGAATCATGTTGCAGCATCCTCTGCTGCCATCGATAAACATTATATTGTCCTTGTATAATCTTTGCTGCCAACATGCTAAGCGATGCTGTCAATAAAAATATGCTCAAAGAATAATAGTCATTAGAACCTGCATTACTCTCAGGTCGTGTATCAGGTGGGCTTTGCTGCCGGGGCATGATACTGTCGTTACCATGCCGCACTCCAAGCAATTGGCTAATATGAGCAGGATATCCATGCCATGGAAAAGATGCAGTTTGCTCGCTGCAAGCAACAAGAAATCCGACTAAGGATTCCGAAGAGGGCGCCGACTGTTGTTGTTTTGCGGGCGCTTCTCTCTACCGAAGTTGAAAAGGCTTCACAAAGTCTCTCCGCCAGCAGCGTCACCTCCTGAGTTGCACACAGCATTGAGAGTTGTACAACCATGGAGAAATATGCGGGTTCTCTCAACGCACGATGAACAGTTGGACCGGCTCCTCTCATGAGCCATATAGGCAAGGTTCGAAACACGGACGCCAGGATGACGTTTGCCTTAAAGGTCTCCGCAAGCTTTACATCGATTCGGTTTTGGAGAAAATATCATTGCGAGATCATACTCAATAATAATGTCGGAGCCAGACTTTCTAAACTTACGGGCAAATTCGATAACTTTGTTGACAGTGTTGGCGATGACTGGAACCAGTTCAGGTAGTTGGGTCAGTTCCAAAGAGAGCCGAGCGACATTACGTACGAGGGGCGAGGTCTTATTGAGGATGAGTAGAGATGAGTACCTTAATAGGCTCGAACGGTCTCATTGGAGAAACAATAGCCTGGTTAGCAGCCTGTCAAGAGGGTTAGTACAATTAAAAGCAAGATGATGCCCACGATGAAGGAGTAAGGTAGCAGGTGTTTTATTTAGAGGTAATCCCTGTCGGACGACCACCAAAAGTTTGGGCCTACACATTCCGCATCAATCAAGAAGAACTCAACGAAAGAAGCCCGTATTGATTTGAAACTTGCAGAATATTGCAACCAAATTGCACCTAATTTTCTACGATCGCGGAACTGCATCAAGTCAATTAGACAATGCCGGACTGGCGTTTCCATAGCACCTCGAGAGCCCAATATTATTAATGCTTAAATAACAGAGTAAGATTAGCATCTAATTAGATTCGTAAACAAGTTTATACATCATCTTATCCCATAAACTAATCAAAACATCAAAAAGGGGCAGGAGAAGTTGTCTTTTTTGTAAGCACTACCATTTTTCATAATAACGTGGTATATAGCTATACAATGTCTCCTTGTAAGTCCCGGTGTCCAGCCGTGGCTACCTAAGGTATTTATACCGTGCTATACATGATCAGAAACGTATTCTGACACCTTGGTTCAGAAGTCGCGATTCACTATATAGTTGACCGCCAGCGCGACGCCCTAGGCCTTCGGGGGGTTTTAACTTCCGTCATGTGGCCAAAAGGCTTTTTGGAGTCGTTAGGGCTGCTGCCATGTCACTATTGATGGTATAATCAGCCGTTGATTTCATTGGTGACCTCCGGACCAGTTGCTTGGACAAAAAACTTAGACTTACCGACTATCGAGATATCATCATCATTACAAATTACTTCAAATTGATTTTCAATACCAAAGTGGTTAGAAAAGATCTAGGCTAGGTTTTGGCGTATCTCGTATTTCAATGATAGTTGACCGCCAGGAATCGTGAGACGAAGTAGATAGTACCTATACCGGAAGTAGAGGCTCCTATCTTTTCGAAGTTAGCTCCATGAGCAGGCGGGAAGTTCACTTGATAAGTTTCAATTCAAACCTATTGCGAAATCTGATCCATAGATGAAATATCTACGCATGGAATACCCTTCCCATACTCTGAATTTTCGAATCAAAGTGTGCAATAGAGGTACACCAGACTCCAACCGAACCGGATCCTTTCCTATAACCTTTTGCCCTGCCCAGAAGCATGTTTCCCAATCTGATGAACGCCACGATAGCTGAAGCTCCACTAAAGTAAATTTGGCCAATTATCTACCCCTGTATTCAGGCTTTCGTGCCATGTTGACTGCTGGTGGTGGTCCGTCGTCAAGGGGATATGGTGGAAGTATCCTGCTTCTCTGTGGTGATGTCGGTCCATCATTGATTGGAGTTTTTGGCGGCAGTGGAGGTGGCGTTTGCCTTTGAGGGGTAGGCGTCGTCGGCTCTTTGGGCCTCGGATACTCATCAAGGCTCATAATAGCAATCTTGTCTTGGCCGCCAGCTGTACGATACTGTGAAGGTGTAGGAGCATTCACAACAAATTTGTCGTCATTACTCGTGCTCGAAACCGATGTAGTAGATCCGGTGGCAGGAGCCCGCGCCGAAGGACTCTTTCGGCGGCGTTCTTCAGACGTACGAGGCGATGACCGAAGAGGTTGCACGGTAAGGTTTTCGTGTCCGCTTTCGTAGCTTGGCCGTGGTGCGACACGCACTGGCTGGGTTGGGACCTCAGCAGGTAACTCTACAGCCAGCGTATTTGCTTCTGGAATATCTGTTAAGTCTGCCCGAATGTCTCTACCCTCGAGTCTCATTTTCGCTCTGTAAATTTTACCCAGCTTAGCCGCTGCTTCATGACTCATTCTTTGTACTTCGGATTCTCCGAGATAACGTCTGGTACTTGTACTGATATGCATTAGGCGATTCCACTCGTTCATCCCAAAATCTCCCACTCCGACTTCAACATTAAAGCGGAAATAATTCTCAAGACTAACTCCACGCTTGGCCAAGTGTTCCTTGACCATATGTTGGTGAATTTTTTCACAGCCTTCAGTTTTGGCAACGAGTCGTTTCCTAGCCTCTGCGAAATCACCCAGGAAGCTCTCATACCACAAGTGTTGGTTGTGATCGGTACCTGGTGGTCTCTTCCCCGTACCAATACTGATGAAGACTCCAACCTCTCGGCCAGGCCATTCATTGACTGTTGCTTCGTCGAGGGCCACTGGTGCAGGGTTATATTGTCCTGCACCTTCGTCAATGAACACTGATTGTCCAATTTGTATTGGTTTGAAAGCCAAGCCTGTGGCACTTGTGGCCCTGCCCGCCTGCCATATTGTGCAATTGAATTCAGGTGGTGGTTCCGCTCGAGAATCATAGGATCGTAGTAACGCTGGAGCGCCACCCATTGGAGTTCCTTGATATATTGCAGTAACCGCACTGCAGCATGTTAGAATTTGGTTATAATTTCAAATTTTCTCTCTTACGTTTTCGTTCTATTTTCTCGTGTATCATAGAGCAATGCATTTGCATTGCCCCATCGCGAAGATATAGCAGGCCTATTTCCGTAAGTTGTGGGACTTCTGGCTGAAAAACTCAGGACACTCGCATTGCTGGGCTGTCGTTGTACGCCTGGTGCCGGTCCAAAAGGTGAAATTGGACTCATTTCATCAATCACCGCTGGCCCATCATTCCCTTCAGACTCGAATATTGTGTGCTCTTTTACGCATTCCTTTATTGCCTCCTCGAGTTTCGATGCCTTGAATAGCGTCGAGCGTACTGGGAGTCCAACTACCGTCTTGTCCGTTTCGAAGACTTTCTTCGTCATATGAACATATACCAATTTACAAGTCTCCAGATCCAGGCGTAACCTGCCAAGCATGAGCGCGATAAGTCCGCCAGTGCCCGTACCACAAATAAGGTCAAAATGCTCGCATGGTTTTGGTATTTGGTCTCTGCGGGGTGCGCGGCCCTCTGTCTCGACATATGTTCGGTGCATAAGCTCTTGAAGAATAATAAGCATAGAGTAGCCTCGCACACCGCCACCATCTATTTAAGGCGTCAGTAATGTTCTAATAAAGAGCTTTGGTGGTAAATACCAAGTGAGAGTATGCGCAGCGGAGGCCCTTTGGTTGTATCTTTCCGCCGCAATTGCCCGTTACCCTCCATATTGGAGTCTGAGGTTGAAGTTCAACTATGTGTCGATGCTGTCTTCGTAGAACGGGCTCAAGCAGTGCCTCTGGCTCAAAGATGACTATGCCTCACAGTGATGAGTGTTGTTGCAGGTAATAGCACAAAGGTTTTGGGTCGGCCCCTCCAAGGCTGAAAAGCCTCTTAGGAGCTGTTATCGAAGAGTTCCTCAAGGCGGGGCGGTCCGACTAGACCGACAAGGCTGTTTTTCCTTCAGGCGAAGATAAAGGCAACAATGCGATGAGGCTTTCTACGTAGGGCTGTTGTGCTGTCGTGCTGTCGTTGCGATTGTCAAAGTACAGGCGAAGAGCTCGGCCTTGCGCGATTGCGTACTCTTTTGGAAGGCGATAGCGCCTTAGCGGGGCATCGATGGATGTAGCAGTAGATCAATGAACAATGTCGTTACAAATGAATAGTCGATGTTTTAGGGCAACACTGTCTTATAAACGCCTTTTCCATGGCCACAGATTGAGGTAGGCTTCTCTCGTATGAACGTCTTGGCGATCACGTTAACAGCAGTTAATTGGTATGATAGAGACAGAAGAATCACGTTGGACGCCGACTAAGCTCCGTGAACGAAGGCATTTTCGTGGCTGTGCCTCGCCCTCCCCGAACAATGCCACTTATGACCACACAAACCAGCCTTGCAGACGACGTATGCCCCTCAATGTGAAACGAAGTGTCTCATCGTAAATCATGCTTCCGATCTATCTTTGATTTATTGGACGTGTGGCAAGAGCGCTGTCCATGGACAAAAGATTGGCTTCACTAGTCACGTGACTATTGGCAGACTGATAGGCAGCCTAATCAGCCTTTTTGTGCCTGACATATAAGGCATTTAAGCAAGCCTTGACGAAAATGGCCAGGAGAACTTTCCATTCAACCGCGTCATGCCCGATCTATTTATGTCCCTGCTAGG
>Ga0335072_10005161_pt1 | contig 19249 bp, 14 predicted proteins | sample Lox_Sample_21_FD_206725 | JGI IMG/M metagenome (GOLD analysis project Ga0335072, IMG submission 206725) | Soil microbial communities from Loxahatchee National Wildlife Refuge, Florida, United States - Lox_Sample_2.1 | ecosystem: Environmental > Terrestrial > Soil > Wetlands | place: USA...
AGAACCCGAGGACTGGTTCTATTACGTCAACGGCGTGCAGGCGCCAAAGGGCGCCGCGGAGACCAAGCTCGATCCGGGCGACCACGTGTGGTGGGACCTGCACGACTGGAGCCAGACCGACTCGATCCCCGCGGTCGTGGGCTCCTATCCGGAGCCGTTCGTCAACGGCGTCGGCGGCAAGCGCTGGCCGGTGCGCGTGGAATGCGCGGATTCCTCGAGCGAACCGTGCGCGACCGTCGATGAGCGCCTGCGCGCGCTGGGAGTGCTGGCCGCGCAGGCGGCGATCGGACCCGGCGAAGAGCCCGAAGCGCTGCACGTGCTGGTCGGGCCTTGGAGCGCGGTCGCGGCCGACCCGGCGGCGCACGAAATCCAGAGCGGCCCCCGCGCGAGCGGCGTGTACGCGCGCCCCTCCGCGAATGGAAGCACGCTCGCGGTGCTGAACGAACGGGGCTCGGTCGTGCGCACGCTGGGCGCCGGCGCGGGCCTCCTCGCGGCGACGCGCAGAGGCGAAGAAGCGCCGGTGTGGGTGATCACCGGGACCAGCGAATCCGGGGTCGAGCTGGCGGCGAAGTCGTTCGATCAGTCCGCCTTGACCCATCGCTTCGCGCTCGCGCTGGCGCCGAGCGGCGAACAGTTGCCTCTCCCCGCCCCCATAGCGGGCTCGGCGGTGGTGGCGCCGGCGGCGAGCGGAGGGTGAGCGAACCGTGTTCTCGGGCGCCTCGTTCTTTTACCGCCGCCTGCCGAGTCCATTGCACGCGACGCGGGCGGTGGTCGCGGCGGCCTACGGAGCCGCGCTTGCCGCTTGCGCGCTGATCACCGAAAATCCATTGCTGCTTGGTGTGCTCCTACTGGCGGTGCTGGCGGCGGCGTCCGCGGCAAAGGTTGGCTGGCAGCTCGCGGGCGTGCTGCGCCTTGCGCTGCCGATGGTGTTGATGACCGTGTTGATCAACGTGCTGGTGAGCCGCAACGGCTTGACGGTGTTCGCGCGCCTGGGCGACTGGGGCGTGCTCGGCCAGGTCGATCTCACCGTGGAGGCGGTCGTCTATGGATGCGTGATGGCGCTGCGATTGCTCGTCGTGATGCTCGCCTGCCTGCTGGTCGTCTGTACGGCCAACCCGGATGAGCTGCTGCTTGCCTTTAGGCGCATCTCGCCCCACTCGGCGCTTACCGCCACGCTTGCCACACGACTGATCCCCGTGCTTGGCCAGGATGCTCGGCGACTGGCCGAAGCGCAGCGGTGCCGGCCCGACGGGGGGGCGCGCGGGATGCGCGGCAAGCTCGCGATCGTAGGTGCGACCGTCAGTGGCGCGCTCGACCGCTCGTTGGACGTGGCGGCTGTGCTTGAGATGCGCGGCTACGGCGCCCGCGGACGGGTCCCGGCGGCCCGTCGCGCGCTCTCGCGCCATGACCTGGCGTTTGCCGCAGCCGCTGTCGCGATCGTGGGTCTGTCCGTATTCGCGGCCTTCAGCCGGACCGCCGCGTTTCAGGCGTATCCGCTCGTGAGCATGTCGCTCTCGCCTGCCGTGTTCGTGCTCGCCACCCTTACGTTCGCGGTCGCGCTGGCGCCATTCGTCGACAGGCGAGGCATCGAGCCATGAGCGTCCTTGCTTTCGAGCGCGTTGGCTACCGTTACCCGACGGCGAGGGTGGATGCGTTGCGCGATGTCAGCCTGTCGGTCGCGCCCGGTGAGTTCTGCGTGATCGCGGGCCTGTCCGGATCGGGCAAGTCCACGCTGCTGCGTGCCGCCGCCGGCCTCGTGCCGCACTTTCACGGCGGCGGCTTCTCCGGATCGGTCACCGTCGGCGGCCTGGACACGCGTGAGCACACTCCCGCCGCGATCGGCGCGGTCGCCGGAACGCTGCTGCAGGATCCCGAGACCCAGGTCGTGATGAACACTGTCCGCGCCGAGCTCGCGCTGGCGCTCGAGAATGTGGGCGCCGGCGCAGTGAGCGTGGCCCGGGGGGTGGAGGAGACCTCGCTGGCCCTTGGAATCGGTCACCTGCTCGATCGCGTCACCGCGGAGCTGTCCGGGGGCGAGCTGCAACGGGTTGCGCTTGCCGCGGCGCTCGTCGCGCGCCCAGCGCTCGTCCTCTTGGATGAGCCGACCTCCCAGCTTGACCCCGTCGCCGGCGATGAGCTGATCTGGCAGCTGCGCAGGCTCAATCAGGAGGCCGACACCGCCATCCTGCTCGTCGAGCATCGATTGGAGCGCTGCCTGGCGGCGGCCGACCGGGTGATCGCGATGGCGGACGGCTCGATCGTGTGTGACAGCGACCCACGGGGCTTTCTGGAATGGGCGGGCGAGAGCGAGCCTGCGCTTCAGACCCCGGGCGCGCGGATGCTCGACCTCCTCGGACTGCGTCCCTCGCCGACCGGAGTCAAGCAGGCACGCGCCATGCTTAGGGCGCACGGTCTGCTGACCGCCCCCGGCGTCTGTAGGGAACGGCACATCGTGGCGAGCGGGGGCGCCCAACCCGCCCGGCATCCGCTCGCGCAGGCGGGCCGATCTTCGCTTCACAGGCTGCTCGGCAAAGACGACGGGCAAGACAAGCCAGTGCTGTCGATGCGAGGCGTCTGGCACGAGATCCGTGACGGTCCCGCGATCCTGCGTGGCTGCGATCTGGAGCTGCAACCCGGTGAGCCAGTGGTCCTGATGGGACGCAACGGCGCGGGCAAGTCCACGCTGCTGCGCCATGCCGCCGGTCTGCTGGAGCCCACGCGCGGCTCGATTAAGTGCGATGGCCGCGTGGCGCTGCTGCTGCAGAATCCCGGTGACTACTTCCTGCACGAGCGCGTCGACGCGGAGGCGTCGCCCGCCGCTCTCGAGCTGGTTGGGCTCGGTGGTCTCGGTGCGCGCCATCCGCGGGACCTGTCGGGTGGGCAGCGCCAGCGGCTGGCGCTCGCGATCGTGCTCGGCGGAGACGGAGAACAGCCGGCTACGGTCCTGGCGCTCGATGAGCCCACTCGCGGAATGGACCGCGCGGCCAAGCGTGCGCTCGCCCGGTGGCTGTCACGCCGAGCGGACGAGGGTCGCGCGGTGATCGTCGCCACGCACGACGCCGAGTTTGCCGCCGGCTTCGCCACCCGCGCGGTGTTGATCGCCGACGGCCGCATAATCGCCGACGGCCCGGTCGCGGAGCTCCTCGCGGGTGGCTGGTACTTCACCACCGAGACCGCGCGTATCCTCGATGGCGCGCGCGGCGCGCTCACGCCCGAGCAGGGAGCGGCGCTGCTGCGGCAGCGTATGGCCGGCGAAGGCGGTCCGGTCGACGCTCGGATCGTCGAGGAGGTACGCCAATGAGCTGGCAGCTCGCGTCCTTCGCCCTCGTTCTCGCCTCGCTGGCGCTCGCTTTCTGGTGGTACGAGCGCTCGCATCCACCAGCCAAGCTGCTTGCGCTCGTCGCCACGCTCGCAGCCATCGCCGCGCTCGGTCGTGACGCGTTCGTGGCAATACCCGACGTCAAGCCGATTACCGCGATCGTGCTCGTCAGCGGTGTCGCGTTCGGCGCCGGCCCGGGGTTTGCCGTTGGTGCGATTTCGGGACTCGCATCGAACATTCTGCTGGGCCAGGGACCGTGGACGCCATGGCAGATGCTTGGCTGGGGTCTCGTTGGATTGATCGGCGCCGGGTTCGGACGTCTCACCGAACGGCAGGCGACGCCATTGGCGCTCGCCCTCGTTTGCGCTGCCTCCGCGGAGGCGTTCAACCTCGTCGTCGACCTCTACACGTGGACAGGCTATGGAAGCCATACGCTCGCCGCCTTCGGATTTGTGCTCGCCACATCCGCTGCGTTCGACCTAACCCACGTCCTGGCGAGCTTCGCTTTCGGCCTTGCCTTTGGCCCGACACTGCTGCGCATGCTCACACGTGTGCGCTTGCGCTTGGAGATCAGCTGGGAGGCATCGCATCGGACTGTGCCCAAGCCGGTCACCGATCTGCCGATAGCGCTGCCCATCGCGATTCTCCTCGCGGCAACCCTCGCTCTTGGCGCCGTCGCGAGCATGCCGGTCAGCGCCCGCGGGGCCTCGCTGTCGAGCGAGGTCTCCTACCTGCTCGCCGCCCAAAACACCGACGGCGGCTACGGCGGGGCGCCCGGCCAGTCCTCGAGCGAGGAGTACACCGCGTGGGCGGCGATCGGCCTGGCGTCGGCCGGGCGCGATCCCGCCGACGTGCGCCGCGACGGCCATTCGCTGCTCGACTCGCTGCGCGCCCAGGCCGCGACGCTGAGCGGCGGCGGCGATATCGAGCGCACGATCCTCGCCGTGCGTGCGTGCGGCGCCTCCGCGTACGCGTTCGCCGGCAAAGACCTCGTCGCGGAACTGCTGCGCGAACGCTCGCACGACGACTCGTTTGACGAGCAGGTCAACCTGACCGCGTTCGCGATCATCGCGCTGCGCGCGGTCGGCCACTCGCCGAGCTACGGCCCGATCCGGCAGGCCGCCGGTTGGCTGCAGCGCCAGCAGAACTCCGACGGCGGGTTCTCGTTCGGCGAGCGTGGCTCGGCCAGCGACGTCGACGACACCGGCGCGGCGCTGCAGGCGCTGGCCGACGCCGGCGCCCGCAACCGGCGTATCCTCGGCGCCGCCGCCGGCTACATCGTCCGCTCGCAGAACCTCGACGGCGGCCTGCCCCAGCGATACGGCAGCGAATCGAACGCCCAGTCGACCGCGTGGGCGATCCAGGGACTGATCGCGGCCGGCTATGACCCGGCGAAGATCCACCGCCGCGGCAGCCGCTCCCCGGTCGGCTATCTGGAAACGCTCATCGCCCCCGGCGGCTCGATCCGCTACTCGCGCACCAGCGCCCAGACCCCCGTGTGGGTGACATCCCAGGCGCTCGCCGCGCTCGCGGGACGGGTGTTGCCGGTCGGGCCGTAGCCTGCGCTCGCCGGCGTGGGTTGTCCGGTCGGGCTGGAGTTAGAGCTTGCGGGCGCGTTGCCGACTGGTCGTGTCGCCGATTCGGTAGAAACACGGCACGAAGTCCGCGAGAAGGCGAGAAGGAACTCGTTCAGGCTCCCTTAACCGACATGTCTACTCTTGTAAAGAACGTGTCGTCCACGGTTGTCTACATGCCCGCCATCCGCGTGCCCGACCGCTGGTCTCGCTCCACGCGTCCACGGATCGCCACGCCGCTGTGCATCGCCGGCCTATGTGCGATCGCGCTGGCGCTCACATGGGTGCTGGCTGCGCTCGTGCCGGCCACGCACTTCAAAGACGCGGTGGCGTCTTATGACACGATGCTGCTCGGTGGGCCTCGTCTGAACGACGCCGCCAACACGTTGCTGCACCTGCTCGAACCGCTGCCCTATGCGCTGTGGGGAGCGCTGCTGGTGATCGTCGCGCTGGGTCGCGGCCGTCCGCGCGTCGCGCTTGCGGTGGCGATCGTGCTGACCCTGGCGCCCGCGACGGCCGAGTTGCTCAAGCCGCTGCTCGCCCATCCCCACGCATGGGTCGGCGGGCAATATGTCGGCGCCGCCTCCTGGCCGAGCGGCCACACTACGGCCGGGACGATCCTGGCGATGTGCGCGGTCCTGGTCGCCCCCGCTCGCCTGCGCCCCGCCGTTGCCGTGCTCGGAGCCGCGTTCGCCCTCGCCGTCGGCTTCTCGGCGGTGTTGCTCGCGTGGCATCTGCCAAGCGATGTCATCGGCGGCTATCTGCTGGCCACGCTGTGGATCTCCGTGGCCGTGGCCGGCCTGCGCCTCGCCGAGGCGCGATCGCATGATCGCTGGTTAGGCCGAGCTTTGGCTCCCGCCCCCACTGTTGGCGCCTCGGCTGTCGCTCCCGCCTGCGTCTGGACTGCTGCCGCCCCGGCTGCCGCCGCTCCCGCTCCCATCGCGACCGGAACGGCGATCGTCGCCCCCAGCGCTCCCGGCGGCGTGGGCGCCCGGGTCCCACAGGGCCTCTGAGCGAGCGCCGGCGGCCTCCAGCTCCTCGCCGTCGTTGGCCGCCCGCGCGAGGATGAACAGCAGGTCTGAGAGCCTGTTCAGATAGCGCACGACCTCGGGGTTGGCGCCTTCGTCGTCAACCGCGATCGCCCGGCGCTCGGCCCGCCGGCAGACCGTGCGGCAGACGTGCAACTGCGCGCTGGCGGGCGTACCTCCCGGGATCACAAACGAGCGCAGCGGCGCGAGCGTCGCGTTGACCTCGTCGCACGCGCGCTCCAACCACGCGGTGTATTGCGGCGTGACCCGCAGTCGCGAGCTGTCGGGATCGGGATCGCGATCGCGATTGGGTCCGGACTCCTCGCCGCCATCCTGCGCCTCGACCGTGTCGCCGTTTGCGCTCTCTTTGCCGGCGCTGCCCTCGGGCGTGCCGGGCACCGACAGGTCGGCGCCGAGGTCGAGCAGGTCGTTTTGGATCCGCGCAAGCCAGCCGGCGAACTGCTCCGACAGCCCGGGTGCAAGCAGCGCGACGCCGAGCGTCGCGTTGAGCTCGTCGATCGTGCCGTACGCCTCCACGCGGGGGTGCAGCTTGGAGACCCGGCTCATGTCGCCCAGGTGCGTCTCGCCGGAGTCGCCGAGCTTGGTGTAGATGCGGGTCAGGTTGACGGTCATCGTGGGCCACATGTTCGCACGGCCGCCATCGCCCCGCCGGCCCCCGTACTGCGGGCCCCGCTCCACCTGAACGCCCGCCGTCGGGAGGATCAGATACGTTCCCGGACCTCATATGCGGATCGGAGTTCCGACTGAGACCGCGGCAGGCGAGCACAGAGTGGCGCTCGTGCCGGAGGTCGTGGGCAAGCTGAAGGCCAAAGGCGTGGACGTCGTCGTGCAAAGCGGCGCGGGCGCCGATGCGCTGCTGCCCGATGCCGCGTTCGCCGACGCGGGCGCGGAGCTGAGCGATGACGCCGCCGCCGTGTGGGGCGCCGACGTGGTCGTCACGATCTCCCCGCCGGATCCCCAGCAGATCCGCGGGCTCGGCCACGGAACTCTGCTGATCGGGTTTCTCGCGCCGTTGACCAGCCCGCAGACCACGCGCGCGCTGGCGCAGGCCGGCGCGACCGCGCTGGCGATGGAGGCGATCCCGCGCATCTCGCGCGCGCAGTCGATGGACGCGCTGTCCTCGCAGTCCAACGTCGCCGGTTATGAGGCGGCGCTGCTGGGGGCCGAGAACATGGGCCGGTTCTACCCGATGCTGATGACTGCCGCCGGCACGATCCCGCCGGCCAAGGTGCTCGTGCTCGGCGCCGGCGTGGCCGGGCTGCAGGCGCTGGCGACGGCCAAGCGCCTGGGCGCGCGCACAACCGGATATGACGTTCGTCCGGAGGTCGCCGAGCAGGTGCGGTCGCTGGGCGCGCAGTGGCTCGACCTGGGGCTGCAGGCCAGCGGCGAGGGTGGGTACGCGCGCGAGCTGACCGACGATGAGCGCGCGCGCCAGCAGCAGGCGCTGACTGAGGCGATCAAGGGGTTTGACGTGGTCATCACCACAGCGCTCGTGCCCGGCCGCCCTGCTCCCAAGCTCGTCACCGAGGAGGCGGTCCGCGGGATGCGCCCCGGATCGGTGATCGTCGATCTGGCGGGCGAGTCGGGCGGCAACTGCGAGCTGACCGAGCCGGGGGAGACCGTGGTGCGCCACGACGTGAAGATCGTCGCCCCGCTGAACCTGCCCGCGCGGATGCCCGAGCATGCTTCTCAGATGTTCGCCCGCAACGTGCTGTCGCTGCTGGAGCTGCTGATCGTGCAGGCAGAGGACCCCGCCCACCCGGGCGCCGCGAGCGAGGGCGAAGGCGGGGGTGCGCGCGGGGTGGAGCTGAAGCTCGACTTCGACGATGAGATCGTCGCCGGGGCGTGCATCGTGCGTGACGGCGAGATCGTCCATCCTGGCGCCAAAGCCGCGGTCGAGGCCGCGGGCGCTGCCTCCGGCGGGGGAGACCAAGCATGATCCTCGCCAGCACCCTCACCACCAACCTCGCGATCCTGGTGTTGGCCGGGTTCATCGGGTTCGTGGTGATCTCGAAGATCCCCAACACGCTGCACACGCCGCTGATGTCCGGCACTAACGCGATCCACGGGATCGTGCTGCTGGGCGGGCTGCTGCTGCTCGGGCTCGCCGGGCTGGACGCGTTCAGCAAGGCGCTGCTCGTGGTCGCCGTGGCGTTCGGCACGATCAACATCGTCGGCGGGTTTCTGGTCACCGATCGCATGCTCGACATGTTCAAGTCCAAGCCCAAGCCCAAGCCGTCCGGGGACGCGGATGTCTCCTCCTCCACCACCTCGACGCCGGAGAGCAGCGCGGGTGGGACGGGCAGTATGGGTGGGACGGGCAGCGCGGGCGGCAAGGACGCCGGAGGTGAGGGGTCGTGATCGCCGCACCTCCGCTGGCCAGCTCGTTCCTGCAGAGCGAAAGCTTCATTTACGTCCTGTACATCATCGCGTTCGCCCTGTTCATCCAGGGGCTGCGGGGGCTGGCCGGCCCGACGACCGCGGTTCGCGGCAACCGCACGGCCGCGGTCGGCATGGCGATCGCCGTGATCGCCACGCTGCTGAATCCCGGCGAGGGCAACTGGGGGCTGATCGCGCTCGGCATCGCGCTGGGGGTGGCCGTCGGCGTACCCGCGGCGCGCCAAGTGAAGATGACCGCGATGCCGCAGATGGTGGCGCTGTTCAACGGTGTCGGCGGTGGCGCCGTGGCGCTGATCTCGTGGGTCGAGTTTCGCCATTACGGCTCTACTTACGGCTCGCACACGGTCACGATCGCCCACGAATTCCCCAGCGGGCTCGTGCTGCAGACGAGCACGATCCACATCGGCGGTGTGCCCACGTATGTGGCGATCTTCTCCGTGTTCGCCGCGATCGTCGGCTCGATCTCGTTTTGGGGCTCGAACATCGCGTTCGGCAAGCTCCAGGAAATCATCCCCGGCCGGCCGATCTCGCTCGGCTCAGCCCAGCAGGCGGTCAACCTGGTGCTGCTCGTGCTGGCGTTGGCGGCGGGCATCTACCTCGTCGCCGGAGCGCACTCCGAAGCGCTGTTCATCGGCATGCTGATCGTGGCGGCGCTGCTCGGCAACGCGGTCGTGCTGCCGATCGGCGGGGCGGACATGCCGGTCGTCATCAGCCTGTTGAATGCGTTCACCGGCCTGTCCGCGGCGGCCACCGGCATGGCGCTCAACAACCCGGCGCTGATCGTCGCCGGCATGATCGTGGGCGCGTCGGGCACGATCCTGACGAACCTGATGGCCACGGCGATGAACCGCTCGATCCCCGCGATCGTCGCCGGCGGGTTCGGCGGGGGCGGGGCCGTGGAGGGCGCCAGCGGGGCGGGCGAGCACGCGGGCACGGTGAAATCCACGAGCGCCGCCGACGCCGCGATCCAGCTGGCCTACGCCAGCCGCGTGGTGATCGTGCCCGGCTACGGCATGGCGGTCGCCCAGGCCCAGCACGCCGTCGCCGAGCTGACCAAGGAGCTCGAGGCCCGCGGCGTGGAAGTCAACTATGCGATCCATCCGGTCGCGGGGCGCATGCCCGGGCACATGAACGTGCTGCTGGCCGAGGCCGATGTGCCGTATGCCCAGCTCAAGGAGATGGACGAGGCCAACCCCGAGTTCCAGCGCACCGACGTGTCGTTGGTGATCGGCGCCAACGACGTGACCAACCCGGCCGCCAAGAACACCCCGTCCTCGCCGATCTACGGCATGCCGATCCTCGAAGTCAACGACTCCAGGTCGGTGATCGTGATCAAGCGCTCGATGAATCCCGGGTTCGCGGGCATCGAGAACGAGCTGTACTTCGACCCCAAGACCTCGATGCTGTTCGGCGACGCCAAGTCGGCCGTCAGCGAGATCACCGCCGCGCTCGCCCAGCTCTGAGCGAGCGAGTCTCGCTCGCCGTGCCTCTGCCAGACTGCTGGCGTGATCGAACGCGCCCAAGCCGTGCAGGCCATCGGCGAGAGCGAGTGGGACCTCGTGGTCGTCGGCGGTGGCATCACGGGTGCGGGAGTGGCGCTGGATGCGGCCACGCGCGGGTACAGCGTGGCGCTGATCGAGCGCGCCGACTATGCCTCGGGAACGTCCAGCCGCTCCTCGAAGCTCGTGCATGGCGGGCTGCGCTACCTGCAGAACTTCGATCTCGGTCTCGTCCGCGAGGCGCTGCTCGAGCGCCAGCTGATGGTTGCGCTGGCGCCCCATCTGGTGCGCCCGCTCCCGCTGGTTGTGCCGGCGTTTGGCGGTGCCCGTCCGGATCGCCTGATGGGAGTGGGGCTGAACCTGTACGACGTGATGTCCGTGACCGATCGAAGATCGGCCGGCGATCGCCTGCGCTCGCGTCGTGGCCGTCGCGCCCGTCGCGGTGACGGAGAATCCACCGAGCGGACCGGCAAAACGGCCGAGCAGCCAAGTCCCACGCACGCCGGCGGACCGTGGGGCCCTGAGCGATGGAGCCCCGAGCGCCATCGCATGATCACAGGCGAGGAGGTCATCGAGCTGCTGCCGGCGCTCGCGCCGCGCGAGCCGACCGGTGGGTATCTGTTCTATGACTGTCAAACCGACGACGTGCGCCTGGTGTTGACCGTGCTCGGCGAGGCCGAGCGATTTGGGGCGGTATGCGCCAACCGTGTGCGGGCACAGGAAGTCCTCGAGCGCGAAGGTCGCGCGTGCGGGGTGCGGGCACTCGACAGCGAGAGCGGCGAGACGATCGAGATCAGGGCCGCGAACGTGGTCAACGCGACCGGTGTATGGGCGGACACGTTGACGGGCGCGGATTCCGAGTTGCCCGGCATCAGGCCCAGCCGCGGCACGCACATCGTGCTGACCCACGAGGATCTGCCGCTCAGCGGCGGTGCAATCGTGCCCGCGGGGGAGGGACGCTCGATCTTTGCCCTCCCCTGGTTGGGCCGAACGCTCGTGGGCACCACCGACCGCGACTATGAGGGCGAGCTCGAGCATGTGCAGCCGGACGCGCAGGACATCGAGTACCTGCTGCGGGCGATCGACGATTTTTTCGGTTGTGCTCTCACCGACAGCGACCTGGCCGGGGCGTTCGCCGGTGTGCGGCCCCTGATCGCAAGCGGGGATCCGAAGAAGTCGGTTGACATCTCGCGCCGCGCGGAGCTGTATGAGGAGCGCTCGGGCATGCTCACGATCACCGGTGGCAAGCTGACCACCTGGCGGCGGATGGCCAAGGCGACCGTCGATCGCCTCGTCGAGCGCGACGCTCGCGATGCGCCCTGCCGTACCCAGGAGATCCCGCTGGGACAGGCGGTCGATCCCGACGAGCTCACGCGCGTGCGCGGTGTGCCCGAGCGGTCATACAGCGCGCTGGCGGGACGCTACGGATACGCCGCCCGCGAGGTGCTCGCGCTGGCCGCCGAGCGCCCCGAGCTGGCGGGGCCGATCGTGGCGGACCTGCCGGACCTGTTCGCCGAGGTCGTCCTCGCCACACGCCGCGAGCAGGCATTGAGCATCGCCGATGTGCTGCTGCGCCGCACACGCCTGGGGCTGCTGGCCGCGCACGAACTGCCGGTAGCGCGGGTCGCGGGCCTGATGGCAAACGAGCTGGGCTGGAGCGATGAGCGTATCGCTCGCGAGATCGAGCGCTTCGCCCACGAAGCTGGCGCTGAGGGGATCGCACATCGGCCTCTCGCTGGCGCTGATGCATCTGCGCCGCCCGCCGGAGAGCCCGCGTCCGAGGCCATAACGCCCGTCCGGTGAACGCCGCGCCCACGTATAGCCTGCGCGCGCGCGATCGGGTGTTAGCGCTCGGCGAGCGACCGTGGTTGATGGGGATCGTGAACGCCTCGCCCGAGTCGTTCAGCGACGACGGCGCGAGCGCTGGCGCGACACTCGAGCACCGGCTGGCGCTCGCTGGCCAGCTCGTACGCGACGGGGCCGACATCCTCGACGTCGGCGGTGAGTCTGCACGCACGGACATGGATGCGATCTCACCCCAGCAAGAGATCGAGCGCGTGGTGCCGCTGATCGAGCGGATCGTCGCCGAGTTGGGACCGCGCGCTGGCGTGGACGAGAACGCTGGCGTGGACGAGAACGCGGGCGTGGACGAGAACGCGGGCGTGGTCGTTTCCGTCGACACCTACAAGCCGGAGGTCGCCGCCGCCGCGATCGCGGCAGGGGCGAGCATCGTCAACGACGTCTCCGCGCTGCGCGACCCAGAGCTCGCGCGCGTATGCGCGCGGACAGGCGCCGCGCTCGTGGTGATGCACACGCGCGCGGCGCCCAAGCAACGCCTGCAGGAGGAAGATCTGTATGGCGAAGACGTGTGCGGGGAGGTGCTCGAGCTCCTGCACGAGCGTATGAACCTCGCGCTTGCCGCCGGCGTGAGCGCCGAGCAACTGATAGTCGATCCGGGGCCCGACTTCGCCAAGACGCCCGCCCAGACGATCGCGCTGCTGCGGGACCTGGAGCGGTTGCACGCGCTCGGGCGGCCGGTGCTGCTGGCCGTCTCGCGCAAGGACTTCATCGGCGCGCTGACCGCGACCGCTCCGCGCGAGCGCTTGCCCGGGACGCTGGCCGCGCTGGCATACGGCCTGGATCACGGCGCGCACATCTACCGCGTGCACGACGTCGCGGCGGCCGCCCAGTTCATCGCCGTGCGAACGGCGCTGTCGGGCGAGCGCCCGCCGCGCAGGGGAATGGCGCTCGCCGAGGAACATCGCTACGAGCCTCAGCTGCGGCCGTAGGTGTAGGCAGCGGCGCGCTAGGGTTCGACTCGCATACGGGCCCGCGGGCCCGAAGGGTGCCGGTCGCTGCGCTCACCAACGCGACCGGGCGCCAACCGCCCAGTCAACACGAACCGCAAGGAGATAACCGATGACAGTATTGGACCGTTCCGAGCTGCAGGCGAGTTCGCTCGCCGACCTGCACGCAATCGCCGACCAGCTGGGCCTCGAAGGGTTTCGCCGGATGCGCAAGGCCGAGCTGATCGACGCGATTCTCAGCCACGGCTCAGGCGAGGATGCCGACGGAGCGCAGGTGTCCGAAGGCCGGGGTGAGGAGTCCTCCGAGTCAACCGCTTCTCGCACCAGACGCTCGCCGTTTCGCGCGCGCCGCGCCCGCCGGGGACGCACGGCGCGGGATGCGGGCGAGCACGACAACGTGGGGGGCGAGGACGTGGGGGGCGAGAACGTGGGGGGCGATGACGCGGGGGGCGATGGGGCCGGTGGCTCGTTCTCGCAGACCGCGGTGCACGCTGAGCAGGACAGCTCGGAGGGGCCGGTCCGATCCACGGGATCCGCCAGGTCGGGGTCGACTGGGTCCGTCGAGCCGGCTGCGGGGGCTGGGGCTGGGGGCGGGACTGTGTCCAGGGAACGCGGCTCCCGCTCCGGGGCGACGCGTGTGACTGAGCCCGCCCAGCGCGAGGAGCGGACCGTCACTGGCGTGGTCGAGCTGCTTGGCAACGGCTCGGCGTTTCTGCGCGTGAATCCGCCGGAGAGCTCCGATGAGGACGTGTACATCTCCGCCGCGCAGGTGCGCCGTTGCGAGCTGGTCTCAGGCGATCGTGTGTCCGGACCGCTGCGTACGCCGCGGCGCTCGGAGCGTTACCCCTCGCTGGTGCGGGTGGAGACGATCAACGACGTGCCCGCCGGTGAGGTCGCCGATGCGGGACGCTATGAGGACCGTCCGGTCGCTTACGCGAGCGAGCTGCTGTCGCTGGAGGATGGCGCCGGCCCCGGTGGCGCTGGCGGCTTCGGTGGTCTCTCCGACGCCGGGACGACCGGCGCCGGCGACTCCGTGCTCCAGGCGATCGCCCGGCTGGCTCCGTTCGGTCGCGGGTCGCGGGTGCTGATCGTCGGGCCCCCGCGCAGCGGCAAGACGACGGTTCTGCGCAGGCTGCTGAGCGCGCTGGTCGGGCGCGAGGGTCTGGATGTGGCGCTCGTGCTGGTGGGCGTGCGCCCCGAGGAGATCGCCGAGCATGGCGAGGGCGGGGCGATCGCGTCCATGCCTCGGACACCGCTTGTTGCGCTGAGCTTTGCGGCCTCAGCGGATACGCAGGATCAGGCAGTGATCCAGGCGGTCGAGACGGCCAAGCGCATCGCCGCCCGCGGTGGGGACGCGCTCGTGCTGATCGACACGCTCGACGGGTTGCACCCGCACACCGCGCGTAAGGTCATGGCTGGCGCCCGCAACCTGCGCGACGGCGGTTCGCTGACGATCATCGCCACGGCCACGCGACCGCTCGGTGGGGAGACGACGATCATCGCGCTCGACCCGGAGTCCAGTGCCGCCGGTGGCCCACCGTCGCTTGACCCGCGTGCGAGCGGAACGGTGCGCGCCGAGCTGCTGACTGGCCAGTAGGCGGGGTTCTCAGCGCCGGTTATAGGCCACGCGCCCCCAGGAGGGCTCGCGCGCGAGCTCGATCGGCTCGCCTGCGCGCTCGGGCTGCACGTAGGCAAAGCCGCCGGTGCGTTCGTCAAAGCGCACTTCCAGCTCACCCTCGTTGACGCGCTGGTCCAGCCACGCGCCGCGGAAGACCAGGCGCCGCAGCCAGTGCACGAGCGAACGCTCGGCCGGTCCGACGAGATCGGGCCAGCAGTCGTTGATGTGCTCGCCCAGCCCGGACGCCGGGTCGTATACCTCGCCGTTGACGGCCAAATTCACTAGGTCTTCGAGCTCGTCCTCGCCCAGGCGCCCGCCGACGAACCCCAGGCGCAGGGCGGCCTGCTCGCAACGCTCGGCGAAATCGGTTTCGTTGAACGTGAAGCGCAGCTCGCCGTATTCGAGGACGAAATCCTCTCCCGAGTCGTAGTTGCCGCGGCGTGACGTCTGTTCCATAACGAGTGCCGGGGGTCGCTCTGGCCCGGGTCGTCGGGATCATACGGGCGAGTCCTGCCTTGGCCGAGGCTGTGAATGGGATTTTGCATCCGGGCCGGGCGTATACGCTGCGCTGAATGGCCCGCTTGAGAGAGCACGGACTACGCCGCTCGGTCGGCGTCCCCGGTCTGTTCGCGACCGCCTACGGCAACGTCGGCTCCTCGATCTACTACGCGCTCGGTCTGGTCGCGTTCTACGCGCTGGGGCTGACACCGCTGGTGTTCATGTTCGCGGGCGGGCTGTTCGTGCTGACCGCCAAGACGTATGCCGAGGGCGCCGCGATGTTCCCCGAAGCAGGTGGATCGTCGTCGTTTGCGCGCCACGCGTTCAACGATGTCGTGTCGTTCTTCGCCGGCTGGGCACTCAGCCTCGACTACATCATCACGATCGCGATCTCCGCGTTCTTCGTACCCCACTATCTCGGCGCGTTCTTTCCCGCGCTCGTGCACAACCCGGGGGACATCATCGGCGGGCTGGTCACGATCGTGCTGCTGGCGGCGCTGAACATTCGCGGACTGGGGGAGTCGGCCAAGCTCAATCTCGTACTGGCGGTCACCGACCTGTGCACGCAGATGCTGCTGGTCGGGCTGGGATTCGTACTGGTGCTGAATCCCTCGCTGCTGATCGATCAGGTGCACCTGGGCACCGCGCCGACGTGGCACAACCTGATCTTCGCGCTGTCGGTCGCGATGGTCGCCTATACCGGCATCGAGACAGTGTCGAACATGGCCGAGGAGGCCAAGGATCCCGGTCATGACGTGCCCAAGGCTGTGAACCTCGTGTTGATCGCGGTGCTCGGCGTGTACGCCGGAATCTCGGTCGTGGCGCTCTCGGCGCTGCCGGTCGCGCACACCGCGCACGGTTATGCGACCGAGCTGGGCACGACCTATGAAAACGACCCGGTGCTCGGCATCATCCGTCACCTCGGCCTGCACGGGGTGGGGTTGGAAATCGCGCAGGACTACGTCGGTGTGCTGGCGGCCACGATCCTGTTCATCGCCACCAACGCCGGCTTGATCGGAATCTCGCGGCTGTCGTGGTCGCTGGCCGAGCATCGCCAGCTGCCGAGCCTGTTCTCCCGGTTGCACCCCACTTTCCGCACGCCGTGGTTCACGATCCTGTTCTTTTCCGCGATCGCCGCGCTGCTGATCCTCCCGGGCGAAACCAAGCTGCTCGGCAACCTGTACTCGTTTGGGGCGATGCTGTCGTTCACGACCGCTCACGTGGCGGTGATCGCGCTGCGGGTGCGCGAGCCCGAGCGCGAACGGCCCTACCGGCTACCGTGGAACGTGCGGGTGCGCGGCTACCAGATACCGCTCACAGCGGTGCTGGGCGGGATGGGCACGTTCGCCGCGTGGTGCGCGGTGGTGGCGTTGCACGGCGAGGCCCGCACGATCGGCATCCCCTGGATGATCCTCGGCATGGCGGGTTACTTCTATTACCGCCATCGCCAGGGCCTGGATCCGTTCAAGCATTACCGCATCGAGCGCGAGGAACGCCCGGCGGACTTCCAGGCGCTCGGCTACCGCACCGCGCTCGTGCCGATCTTTGGCTCCGACGTGTCCGCCCAGGCACTGTCGAGCGCCGCCAAGCTGATCGGCGAAGACGGGGTGGTGTACGCCGTGTTCGTGCTGCCCGTGCCCAGCCAGCTGTCATTGGACTCGGGCCTGGCCGAGGAGGAGGCGCAGGGCCGCTCGGCCCTGGAGAGCGCGCGCATCAAGGCTCGCCGCGCGGGCATCAAGATCCACACTGGGTTGATCCGCACGCGCAATCCCGGGGCGGCGCTCGTGGAAGAAGCCAGGCGGGTGGGCTGTGACGTGATCTACTGGTCGACGATCCACGCCCCCGCGGGCGAGCAGCGCATCGGCCCTACAGCCGCATACCTGCTCAGCAAGCGTCCGTGCCGGGTGATCATCGAGACCGAGAATCGCCCGGCGCGCCGCGCCACCGCCGAGCCCGAGCCCGCGACCGTCTGAGCGATCCGGTCGCGCCGCGGCGGGTCATCTGCCAGCTGCCATCGACTCCCTCGCGGGTGGCTCCAATCCAATCGGCCGGCAAAGCGTCCGCTGTCGCTGGGAGCCCCGATCAGCCCGTGCTCGAGCCGGATGCCGAGGCCGGCTGCAGGCTGAGCACCAACCGCAGCCGTTCGATCCCGTTGCCGAGGCTCTTGCCACCGCCCGCGAGTGTGTTGGAGGCGCGCAGATAGGGCAAAAACGGGGAGATCGTCGGGTCTTCGGAGAGGCCCACGCCTTCGAGCAGGCTCAGCAGCGTGGTGAAGTCGACGGCGATGCTCGGCTGGATCCCTTCGCCCAGCGCGTGCGCGGCCGATTCGTAGGTGGATGAGCTCGCCATCGTGCTGGACGGGTCAAGCGCATCCTGGACAGAAGCCGCGCCGAGGCCCATCACGAACTTCGCCTGTCCGCTGGCACCATGACCGTCGGCGATCACGAGCGCGAGCGGCAGGCCCGTGATCTTCGCTTCGATGGCGGCTTCGGTGCCTGCGACGTGGACCGTCGAGACTTCCGCGCCACCGTGTTGCAGAGCCGCTCCGAGCTTGGCGACGGCGGCGCGCGAGGCGGTGGGGTTGGTGGAGTCGATCACCACGCCGCCCTTCAGTTCCAACGCGCTCGTCCCGCTCGCGAACACGCCGGCGTCGCCCATCCAGCTGAGATAGTCCCGCCGGGCTTGCGCGGTGTTGGCGCTGAGCGCGCCAAGTGGTGTGAGCAGTCCTTCGAGCAGCCCCTTGACGCTGAACGTCGACTGCGGAGCGGTCACGCCGGTGCCGGCGCCCGAGGCGCCGAGTGTGCCGATGAGGCCGAGCAGGCTGTGGATCGCACTCAGCGATCCGCCGGCGGTTGAGTGCACGTTCCCGAGGCCGGCCGCCAGCCACGATTCCCCGGGCAGTTCGCCCAGCGCGCGATTACCCGTCGCTGCGGCGGCGATCAGGCCGCCGCCGCCCGCGCTGCCGTGCGCGCCGGAGGGCCCGGCGGAGGTCGGACCGGCATCGGCGTCGAGTGTCAGCGAGCTCTGCGACGGGACGAGCGAGACGTTCACCGGACGCGACCCGGCGAGCGCGCCGACGAGGGCCGGTACCCCTGCGGCGGAGGAGTTGGCGTACACGTGGGCGAGCACGCCCGACGGGGCGACCGACTGCAGGTGGGTGTAGGTCGAGTCCTCGTGTAGCGACGGCGTGGCGCCCTGGGCGGTTTCGATCACCGCGCGCACACCGGATTCGGTGCCGAGCACCACGTAGCGGTCGACCACGGCGAACGCGTCCCCACCGGAGGTGGCCTCATAGGAGACTCCGCGATAGCTGGTTGCGTGAGCGCCCGCATGGGTGGCTGCGTTTGACACGAACGTCTTCGCGGCCGACAGGTTGCTCGTGTCGAGCACGATCGCGCCCTGGGGCCCGCCGACCGCGCCCGAGAACGGCCACAGGGTGCCGCTGGATCCGCCGCTCGCGCCGGCACCGGCGGTCAAACCCTGCTGCAGCAGGTCGCCGAGCGATTCTCCCGAGCCCAGCGAGGTGACGAACAGGCCGGCGTTGGGCCCCAGCCACGGCGCGATGTCGCTGTCGTAGCTGAGCGCGGGGGAGCCGGGAGTCTGCAGCACCCGGACTAGGCGGGCGTAGGGATCGCTCTGGTGGGTCAGGGCGCGCCCCAGCGCCTGCGCGTTGCCCTGCAGGCTCCCGCTCGGGCGAACGACCGCCCCGGCATACACGGTCGCGCCGGCCGGTGTCACGATCGCGGGGTCGGCGCTGGTACCCGTGGAGGAGCTCGAGCCGCAGCCGGCGAGCAGGCCGGCGAGCACGACGAGGGCGCAGGCGATCGGCGCTCGCGACGCTCGCGCGACGCGGGTGCGGCGGATCGATCGCAGCCCCGCGAGCGGGGGCCTCGACATGTGGGTTGGAGCGCGCACGAGTCGATGCATGGGCCGATCGTATCTGCACGGGGGGATGCATATCGCCGGTATGCACGGTCAATTGCGGCTGGCGGGTCGATTGGGGTGGACGCCGGGCATGCCCGCGAGATGCCCGGAATGTCGCGTGCCAGCGGGGCATACGGCCTTTTTGGGGGCCCTATTTGCAGGGTTGTGGGAAAAAATGTGCAATTAGGGTTGCGTTGTGGGAGAAAGTGGGGTAAGTTGCCGGAAGCGAGCCGAGGTGGAGGGGCTCCTCCCACTCCTCCACCCCGGCTCGGTCTTCATCCCCAGCGTCGATCCCGGCGCCCACACCGACTCCGCGTTCGCTCTCAGCCCCGACCCCAGTCTCAGCGCGGCTCACAGCTCCGACTTCCGCTCCGACCTCAGCATTTGCCTCAGTCCCGATCCCCGCTCCGACCTCAGCATTTGCCTCAGTCCCGATCCCCGCTCCGACCTCAGCCCCCGACATGGCCCCTTTCCGCGGCACGTTCGACCACACGCTCGACGCCAAGAACCGCCTGACGGTGCCGGCGCGCTACCGGGCGACGCTGGCCGAGGGGGTGGTGC
>Ga0335072_10005162_pt1 | contig 19247 bp, 13 predicted proteins | sample Lox_Sample_21_FD_206725 | JGI IMG/M metagenome (GOLD analysis project Ga0335072, IMG submission 206725) | Soil microbial communities from Loxahatchee National Wildlife Refuge, Florida, United States - Lox_Sample_2.1 | ecosystem: Environmental > Terrestrial > Soil > Wetlands | place: USA...
TTGGACGACAGGCAGGTTGAGTGTGTATTTTTTGTGTGGGAATGCTAACAAAATCTACTTAGATGCCCTAAGGCGACGTCAGGCCGTTCTCCGGCCGTGTGTAGCCGAAAATGCCTGCGAGTGCAAAATGCCTGTCGAAAGTGTCTGCCCCGAGACAAACTGCTAATTAACCAGGACTACGATTATGAACGCGAGCGTCGTATGGTCACCGTGGCTTGCAACACCTTCCACCTGCTTATCCACCCTATGAGACAGGACCCTGAGGCGCGCCCTGGCCACGCCGACACATTCTTCCCTTCGACAGTACGTTTGAAGGAGGGTAGTGATGGCAATTGGAAGAAGATTTGATGATTCGGGCAAGTGGCAAAGAGGCCATCGTGGCCACGATGGCACGAATCTATATATGGGCTATTCGGATGCTGTGTGCAGGGTGCGACAGGGAGGGATGATAGTTTGGAACGGGTGCTTTGATTGACCCCGTACGTGAGTTGTGACGGTGGCGAGGGAAGGAGGACTGAACAAGGAGTCGCGGTGATATTAGAGCCTTTGGTGTCGTATACTGTTATGGAACTCCGCTGACGAGGAAAAGAAGGCAGGAGGGAGCTTGAAAACGAAGCCGAAGCCGAATATACAGAGTCAGAGCTGCAAAACGGATCACAACTTCTCGTTTTCGTAACAGTATCTGTCATCCACAAACCGGAGGACTGGAGAGGAGGTCTCTATATTCATAAGACCGTGCAGCGTATCACGGAGTCCGCAAATGAAGGTGTTGTGGTTCTCTCCTCCGCGCCCACGTCCATCGAGAGTCGTCTGTCTGCTCACAGAAAATCATTACTGCAACTGGCTGCTGCTTCCATAGCCTAAATCGACTCTCTGCCTGGGACCCTGCTTGGAGTGGCACACGGCTCCCCGTGGCTCAGAAAACGACTTCCCCAAATATTTTTCTCATTTCGATAACTAGACCAGTGACGACGACCTGATAAGCTTCTAAGTGTTTCCCGGCGCCTGCTTTCCTAGCCGGTACCGGGTCTTTTCGGCGAGGAGTTCCATTTCGCTGAATTTGTCCGGTGAGTGGTGGTAATGGCTATTACCATCCAGGCTCGGCAATTCCACCGCCTCGAGCCCGTGATACAGCAGAGCCAGATTCGAGTCCTTCCGCAAAGGATCTCGGCGCTTCCACGTCGCGAACATGGTGAGGAGCAGAAGGGTGAAGGAGCCAGCGGCCGCAGCGATGGGCAGCGCTAGCCACGCTGAGCGCAGGTGGATGTAGGTCTCGGAGACAGACCGGCGGCCGGTGACGGACTCACTGCCCTCGATGGTTTGGATGTAATCTGTCAGGGTGAGGGCCACGTTCTCGACGGTCTGGGACAGGTTGCCCTCAGAGTAGACCCACTGCGGGTAATCGGATTGAGGCGTCGTCGACAGGTTGTCCGTGTCAGAGATAGTGATAGTATCGGCAAAACAGGTGTTGGGGTCCCTGGATGGTTCCCAGAGCTTCACCTGCGAGCTTGTATGGAACCACGGCGGTTGCCAGAGATATTGTTGGTGTCGCCGTCGCGGCCATTTGGGGTGGGAGGATTAAGGCAAAGGTCTGGTGGTGCGATGCTGGAGGCGGGAAAGAGTTTCGACAAGGAGGCCGTGCTACTGTTGTACCAGGTCGAAGTGATGATCTGCCGGGACGTCCCATTTGCGACAGATATGTCGTACGTCTTGACGCATCCAAACACAGCACATTCGGTTGCGCCAAGCAAATCATACTGAAATTTCGTTTCCGTCAACTGCGATATTTTTGCAATCGAAACCTTGGACGGCATAGATCGGGTAAGGAATCCCGACAAACGTACTTCCACTGCCGCCAAAAATGGATTCGTAGTTTGGCCACTGTCCCCCGTGTACGCTCGAGACTTCACGGCCATACACCTTTCGGGTCACGAGCCCGTCGAGGGTACCTATCCGGTGGCCTACTGTCGATTGAAAATAGAACGATAAGCTCCACCGCCGTCAAAAAGACATTTTAGACATTGACGAAAAGTAGTCTTCCCAACTTAGAACAAAACCGCCCACATTCATATTTACATCCGCGGGAAGCTGGCCGACGATCGGAAGCGGCTGCTGACAGAAGTATACTACTGCTATCAATGTTTCGAGTGAGTCGCCGAGGACTAAATTTCTTAAGGACCGACAGACGTCGATTGCTCAGCTATGGCAACCTTCTTTAAGTCCTCTAATACACTCATGCGGTTCTCAGCATGAATCCTCTTTGTGGTGATTCGCTGGGGGTAGTTGCGCATAAACATGTTGGTGAAGTGTGTGCCGTAGTGGATGCCGTCTTGGTATTCGGGGAGGGGTTTGATGACACGGGAGAAGTTAGGTTCGTGAAAATATGCAAAAGCGTAACGCTCACGTGTGTTAAGGCCCACTTTGTGTGGCGTGGATGGGAGGTAGTCGTTCGTCAAGTACTGCATCATGTCCCCTACGAATCGATCGCTCGTAAGCTTGGGGGAATCCAGAGGAAAGGCTGGCGGATTGACTTACCGGGAAAGACAGTTAAGACATTGTCGACTGGTGGAACATACACCCATTTGTCATCGTTTTCATTGACACCAGCAGCACTGCTCTGCCAATTCTTGATGCTTTCTCCTTCGATCTTCGGGCGAACGAAGAGACCGCCGACATCGTCTTGGCCAGCGATAACGAGGAGGCCATAATCAGTGTGCGAGCCAATTCCACGACCAGTCTTGCCTTTTCCATTGGTCTTATCTACCTGTGGAAAGCGTAGGATTCTCATATGATGCCAGCCATCCTCGGTCATATTTGTCAAGGCGTTGGCATTTGCCAGTCCCAACCCCAGTGCCGTGAGCTTCAGAAGCTTCTCTCCGGACTCCCCAAGGAGGGTCATCAACTCGTTCATCATGCCCTTGTAAGACTCATTCGGCCAAGGGCAAGGGCCGTGACAAGGCCATTTGTTCTGCACCCTAGGATCAGACGTGGGAAGATCCTTAGTGACTGTGAAGATCTCGGAGTAATCGGCGATACCGTCAGTCAATTCCTCCCCGGAAGCAATGTAGCCAGCAAAGCTCTGGTCATCAATATGTCGTGCTTTCTCTTCAGCGGGGAGCTTGAAGAAGTCTTTGGACGTTTTGAAACATCGACGTAACATATCGCCCTGAGCAGGGGTCATCTTGATTTGAAGGATGCCATCTTTTCTCCAGGCCTTGATCATGGCTTTGCCCATGGCGCGGTTCTCCTCAGTAACGGCCACTTCTTGAGGAAGGTCAAAAGTCTGAAGCTGTCCGATGGTAGCTTTATGGTACGGGGGCATGGTGCCGAGGGGGACCGCAACAGCTTCCGGTGTAGCAGTTGCAAGAGTTCGCATCATGACTGATACGGAGGGTGCTTTGCTGACTAGAGAGAGGGGATTTTGTCTTGGTAGAAGACGTTTGATTGGAAATTTCAACGAGGCAACACTAAGAGACATCGTATTCATCTTGCAAATGTATTCTGAATGGAATAGAATAGCTCAAACTTTGATACTCTCTGTCAAATGCTGAAAGATGAAAAGCATTGCTTACTTAGACAATCACTCGCATTTATCAGAGTCTCGTTAGCGTGCTGAGTATGAGAGGATGACCTCGGCAGCTTTGGCATCGGACAGGGTCTTACCCCAGGGTCATACCCCAAAGTCACGCTTCATGGTCAACTAGGGGGTACGCTGCGAGATGGTGCGGGCTCAGCCCGCTGGCCATGGCCATGGCCATCTTGGTCTGGTTCAGGGTTGGGTAAAACCTCGGCCCTGGCTGGCGGCCGGGTGTTGGGGATGTGTGTGAAGGAAAATAGAAGACTTTCAGAAGAAAAGTTAATTACCCCGGCATACCACCGCCAAGCCTTTCCTACGACAAGGTAGGGTTGAACCTCGGGGCCAAGGCCGCACCGCGCGTTCCGCTACTACTCGCCTATTACCTTTCTTTTTCCTTTCAAACAAACCTAATACCCCTTCGCTCACGACGTCAGCTTGGCCTTATTCTGCATGCTTAGCCCCACCTTTGATGCCCCCTGATCGGCTCCCCACTAACTGCAAGAGGTTCGTCACATGAGTCAACGGCCTACCACCCGCTGCTGAGCTTCTGCAACTTGTTGGCCAGTGGTTGGGACAACGTCCGGGGCATTTTCGAGCACTCATTCATTGCCCATCTCCGGTTGTAGTGTAAGGTTGAGGCGTAAAGTTGTCTTGTCAATGAACAAGAAATAGCACTTGTGGATTTCGGTGCCGTAGGAGAGGCGGTTGAACGAGATTTGCAACCTCAACACCGGCTTCGTCAACCAGCTTGGTTGGAACGAGAATAGTAAGAGAATCATTAAAGCTGAAACTAAGTGTTAGGGAGAATTGTAAGTGGGAGACTTACCATTAGCAGGCATCCCTCCGTCCTAGCTGTGTTTTCTTCCAAGTCGCGATTGTCCGTGCTATTAATGGACAGTTTCATGGGCGATCAGCGGAGGAATCGCCACCATCTCCTGCTAGGACTGAAAAGGGTTTCAAGACCGACAGCGTCTGAATCGCTTTTGCATCTCCACCCAAGTGAACTCAGCGCACCCCTGTGGTCAAGCTCTTCGCCAGCTCGTCAATTGATGGGTCCCCACCCTCCATGCCACCCAGTACGCGCTCGGACCACTCAAGTATGCCGGTGACGAAGCCTTCACTACACTCCGAGATATTTGCACCCGACCCCACGATATATGAGGTGGAGACGACACGCCAGCCGTACTACGATAAGACAGACACAGAGATTGAAAGACTAGTGTGCAGGTTTCCCCTGATACGAGGGCGCTGGTGCTAAGAGAAGTTGTCGCGAAGTGCTGGAAGATGAAGTACAGGGACATTGGCAAGTCAATAGAAGATATTAGGCATATACAGTTGGAGGGCAAGTGTGCAAATACGGTACGAAATGGGGGTGGGAGGGCCTGGTGGAGTGAGAGGTAAGCTGTTTAGCTGGTGTCCTATTTACCCGCAGCTGATAAATATTGCAGCTATATCCCTCCATCTTCAGGTATCATCTACCTTGCCACCCTGTTAGTGCAATGGAGGCGCGGTTAGCCCATAAACAACCAACATATTCACCTACAAGCCGCCGTGTACAATGGTGGACGCGTGCAGCGCAAGACGAGGGAAGCTGGATGGAAGACACCGCAGGTCATGAACGTTGATGTCCGACAGAAAGACGTAGCAAGCCTCACTGCCATCGCACGAGTGCTACTTGTCGAGCTCTCATCCCCTCCGCCTGCTCTCGCTCTGGGCAATTTCCAGGTTGGGCCCGACACATTGCTCTAGCATGGGCGATTTAGAGCCTCGCTCGTTGAGATACGTCTTCGAGGGTCCTAAGCAAGTTTCTGCTATAACAAGACTGCGAACTCCTCCTCGATCTCCCCGGCCCTCAAAAGGAATTGAAGGACGTCCAGCATTTGCCGATGCGTTACTTCGTCCATTTCTTTGGGACGCTCGAGTCCTAGTTGAACGAATCGGATTTTCGAGAAGCCTTACCAGCTTGATTTTATCGGCAACTTCCAGCCTATCATCTTGCTGAGGCCATCGCGGGATGCCCTGTGCCGTGACGCTGCACGAATGAGCAAGAATCGAGGTCCTTTAGCACTAACCGGCCATACAGACGAGCAGCTGGAGGCTATCCGCCGCTTGCCTCGTATCATACAATTAAGGAAGGAGCGACTAAGATTGCAGAATGACGTGCAGTCGTTAGTGGGAACTGTCCAAGCGGCTGCGGGGCTGTATCCGGGTCTCTACCGGAAGCACGACGAAGTTTGCAAGAGGCTCACGAGAGTAAAAGTCTTTCGCGATGAAGCTGAGAAGAAGGGAAGGAGGAGGAAGAAGAAGAAGAGGAGGAAGAGGAGGAAGAGGAGGAAGAGGAGGAAGAGGAGGAAGAGGAGGAAGAGGAGGAAGAGGAGGAAGAGGAGGAAGAGGAGGGAAGGGTACTATGATATTGTGCTAAAGATCGAAGTTGACAAGCAGGTCGATCAGCTTCTGGACAAGCAGGACCAGGATCTGTCGGACGTAGAAGGTGCAGATGAAGGTTGGAATCCTTCAATTCCTCAATATGGGTTTCCGGAGCGGGCCCGGATCGTGGAGGCGTTCTATGGCCCGGGGCCCAAGACACCGGAGAATTACCTGGCACCGGCGAGGAGAATCGAGGTCACAAAGGACCTGACCGCTCTCTATGGGTGCTCGGAACGTAGTCATCGAGGAAAGAGATACAACTGGACAGGCATGACAACAGCGATGATGAACCAAAGCAAGTAGAGAGGTTGGCTGACCACAAGCCCGCTGACGGTGTCTGTCCAGTAGCCTGTTACCGATTAGAGTTAGAATAGTGAACTTCCATCTGTTCGTTTGGGTTTTTTGTCCGGAGCATCATTGAGTCATGCAAACGGTAACCGCATTTTTGGGGTGCTCATTCCGTGGTCCCTGGGAGTTCACGGTGTGCCCACCTCGAATTTCGACAGTTGTCTACTTCTTGATGCATGCCCATTCCGAAAATTGCTAACGCATAAGCGCCCGTAGTCTTCTAGCGTGTTTAGCTTATCCTGGCGAGGTGCCTCTGGCTCTCGGAGCACCCTACTGCCCGCAATCAAACCAAAGCAAACAAACCTGGAGTGTACTGCTGACCAGAAGCCAGGGCTCTGTCTCTTGGGACCCTGTGGCGGGGTAAGCTTGGTGTGCTGTGTACTGCACCTGGAATGGAGTTATTTTACTGTCAGCCGGCAGAGTCGCAATTCCGGTCCTAGTATCCAAGAATCTCTAAAACAGACATCTTCTTTTTCCTCTAGGACTACCTTTTTCTACTGCTGGTCCCTCTGGCCGCATTCTCTCGTGAAGCGCGCGCTAAACTCTGGCCAATAGTCGCCGTACATCAGCCACTTTAGATGACACATTGAAACGCCTAAGAACACCCAACAGGTTCTTGTGCAACCTCGCCCCGCAATTCAAGCGTATCTGACATGCCTTCGAAGGTGGCTTCGCTTAATCTAGCCTCCTAGATGACCCTACGAAGTGCCTTCCCCACTTGAAGTCGCTCCAAACCATTTTTGGACTGATGCGCTACTGATATGCTTTCGGCCTGTCGTTGAGATTGGCTGGTCGTTCGCCCGCGTTTCACGAGACAATACGACCAGAAGGACCAGCCGTAGAGAAGATTCCCTTTTTAAAGGGAAGGGAAGCGGCTTCTACGTAAGACATCCTTTTAAACGTCAGATCTATTGGCTGCCACGGAGAACAGCAATGTCAGAGTCCACGCATCCTGAGTCTATGCCATTGGGCCCCAGCTTCTATTCTTCAGAGGACCAGGTAGCTCTTGAGCTTGCAAGCATCGTCAAGTTCATGCGAAAGGACCCGGACAACCTGGTATTCAGACGATTCGAGAGACTAAATCTCTATAACCTATTACTGCTTCAACATCGCCTAGCAGAGTATGACGAGGAAATTTCGAATCTCGAGAAAGAATGGAATGGGCCAGCTTTGGCTGAGGCTATAGCGAAATTGGAACCGTTAATGAAAAGCTACAGTGAGGCTAAAGATCCTTCGCGCCTTTTCTTAACCTAACGGCTTTTCAGACGAGGCTTTTCTGGCTCAGGAGCAGATGAGGAGAGTACAATCGACACCAGAGCATGTGACCGAAGCTCTGAAGGCACATGCAAAGGCCTGTCTTAAACCGCTCAAGCATGAACTTGAGCCTCAAGAAGGCTGGTCAGAATTGTTGTCACTCGCCTCGGTTAATAAGGGATGGATACACAAATTTGTTGACGGACATTATTACCTGTCGAGGTTGTTTCGCAAGGTATTAAGCCCCCCGTCTTCATCACTGAATATGACGATTTTGGATGAAAGGACGTGGAGTGCTGCATGTCCCTGGCTTATGCGTGCTGACTCACAACTTCTTTTTCTTGCTAGGCCGGAACTGAAGACCCTCAGTCAGGCTTCTTCAATTATTCGGAGAGAGGCGTCAGGATTGCAGAGCAGACCATTGTCAACACAGCTTTTTGCATCCTGGTTCTCGCCCCAATATTTGCATTGTCCTTCACCACTAGCAAGGTCGGGAAGCTTCTTCTTTTGCTGGCATGTGTCTTGCTTGTGTCATTCGTTTCATCCGTACTATCGGATAATGCGCAAAAAAGCAGTCTGGCAGTTGTGGCAGGGTGAGTTCTGGACCTCCCTTTCCGAAGCGTGAATCTAAAATCTAGTAGGTATACTGCAATCTTAGTTGTTTTCCTGAGCAATAATGCATAGCAAGCCGAATCAAGACACTTGTCTTTATCACCCTTGGTGTTTGAAGGAAGTGTATCTTTACAGTCTGGTTCTATGCAGAGGGATTTAACGATGGTTGCGAATTGGTCAAGCTTGTAGCAATGGAAACAGATCGACACCTTTTGAAGCAAAAGTTGAAGAATGAACGAGTATGATTACGGCACAGCTATTCTTTGGTAACGATCTTTTCCATCATTACCAACTAAAAAGGTCTCGCCGTTGCGTTCCTCCCTCTTAAAATCACGGTTGTCCCACACAGACCATCTCTCGATGCCGAAACCTTCCAGCCCTGGAAATATCCGTAACGTATTGCCGGAGACACAGGCTTTCATCGGGGACGATGGCTTGCCTCTGCCACGTAAGATGATGCTTCCTTCTGCTGTAATTTCGAGTTCCTGTCTGTATTTCACATGTTGATATGTGCCCACGAAGCCTTCGACATTGTCTGACCAAGCTGAGAGATCTGTGTCTTCGCGCTCAAAATCTCGTACTCTTTGTGAAGCCCTACGCCCTTCTTCGATGGCCCTGCTGACGACGTCGACCCGTGGAGAAAGGGAAAGGACCTCTTGAAGGATATAGCGTGCTATATGGTCTGTGACATCCATTGGCCCCGTAGAGTTGGTGAGAACGATAACGAATGCTCGATGTCTTAATGAAACATACATGCTGCTGGTAAAGCCGTCAATAGAACCTGCTTTGTAGTACAGCTGGCAGTGAGATCCACTGGGTCGTTTCCCTAATATGTAGGGAGAAAACTTATCCAAGGGAACCAAGATTCTGTTCAAAGATTCGCTTCCTGGCAAAACAGAATCCAGAGCACAAAAAAACCCTCCAAGTGCAACCCTTCCTCCGTCATGAAAGTCGGTTTTAGGACCATAAAAGTCAAGTACTTCACGTTCTCGAAACTCGTTGCTCAAGTTATCCAACGCCATCAAGAATTCCCGAATGAGCTTCGCTAAATCCTCTGTGCAACTGCGCGCTCCGAGAGATGCCACTTCGACAGTGTCGGCCAAGTACTTTCGCCGCGGCAGAGGAATGGACTGACTCATATCTCCTGAGACTCGGTGGCCTTCCGCAATGATGGCTCCTGCTGCTTCCAAAGTATCCAATGATGATTTATCCATGACGGTGTGGGTCATCTTGAGCGGATTGAACACGACCTCTTGCATTATTTCGTGGAGCTTTTGTCCTGTGATTTCTTCAAGAATTATGCCAGCAAATATGTGATTAGCGTTGGAATACACACTCCAACCTTGTTTCTCCCCTTTGAAGTAGTCTTCTGTGACGAGAGGCGCGATCTCAAGGAATTCCTCTTCGGACACAAGGAATGTTCCTTCCGGAGCAAGGAGAACTCGGTTCATGGGGGCAAAGCCATTTCTGTGCAGCAGTAGTTCTAGTATGGTCGGGTCCCGCGCAAAGCGGCGTATAGGGGTCTTTCCTTTGGCTCTGCGAATCTCAGCTAACAGGTCACACGCAGATTTGTCCCAGGAAAGGCCCTTGCTTTTGTATCGCTCCTGAGAAATTAGCTTATGATAGGTGATGTTGATGAGGATTTTCGTCAAAGAGGCTATCGCGTAGATAGTGTTCGCACCAACTTCATGATCGTTGGTATCTAAGGAGGTATGAGATGTGTTGGCAACGCCGAGGTCTGGAGCTCCGGTTGCTGCGAAGACTCCAGGCTGCGCTGGATCTCGTGGCGGAAGGGCAACGGAAGGATTTTGAAGCTGTGGACTGCAGAGCGTTCTCCTTTGTATTTTGCCTTCCACCTCAACATGTATTGAGACTTGCGAGATGCTTGAGGAGAGTAGAAGACGCTTCAGTTCATTGGAACAGTGGTCCGCATTGAGATCGAAAGCGTCTGAAGCAAGACTGGACTTGCCCGATCCGGGACGAGTGAAACTCATTTTGGAAAGATGGGCTCGGCGAGAGGGGAAACTGGTATAATCGGCTCTAGAGTAGAAAATGAGAAAGCAAGGTGGTGAAAGTATTCACGGAGAGTAAATGTAGCAAATCAAATTGTGCGTGGAGCGGCGAAGGGGAACACTACCATCCCAGGAAAGATGCGCCGCCTGCGGCAGCGACTTTCTCACCTTCCGCTTCCTTTCAAACTCCAGACCTCCCCGCGATTGTAGGCCCGCCGAAACAGAGGCTAAAAGGGGAGTCCACTACAATAGTGCGAGTACTCGATTGTCTTTCAGCTCAGACAATTCTTCCGTCGACCGAAAAGGTACCGTCGCTCGACGACACACAACTGGAGCCATTCCTATGACGTTCATGGCTTTTTCTGAGATGCAAATATTGGGGTAGCTGAACGTCATTCACTCTCAAAGTTTCCTTCCCAGATAGCTTGTCGATCGATCGAAATGTCCTCTCGCTCCATGCTACTGAATTGCCTCACTGCACTTGTCGAATAGCTATATTGCGGGTGGTTCGTCGACGCGCACATTCCTCCCCGAAACCGAACGATGTCCTACACAAGCAGAATCTGTTCTCGAACCGCAGTCAGCACTGATGGCCACCGCGACATAACGGACATAACCTCAGACTGCGCCTGCTTAAGCTTAGACCTCGGAATTGCGGAAGAGTTGGCAGCAGGGCCAATCCGTACGGAATCACCGTTACGATGATCGTTGTCTTCGAGATCATCGTTGACTTCCGACAGCGCTTTCGAATGAACGAACTGCACACTTCCTGCGGCCGAATTTCGCCACTTTCAGTCACAATTCCAAGACTGTTCGGCTTCATGGGTGCATTTCTACTAGATAGAGTGACGCCCCTGATCGCGGCTTGAGCCTCATCCTTGCCACCGATCGATATTCGAGGCCCAGAAAGACTCGAATCCTGTACATAATTTCAAGCACCGAGAGCAGGTGATCAGCGAATCACAAGTGAGAGGAAGAAGAGGGTACTGTGGGAAGCTTGCTGAGTAGAGCGACGGAAAGGGGCGGAATATTTGCAACCAATGGCATCTTGTAGGCCACAAAACATCCGGCGAGCTCATTGAAGCATGTTCGCATACTGTCGTGTACTTACAGGCCCCTGACCTATAAGTGAAGCGAGGGTTGCTTCCTTTCCCATCCTCATTAACGACATACGATGGTGGACTCAACGACAAATACGTGTTGCTCCAGCACGCCAAATCCTGAACGAAGGTAAAAGCCAAGTGGCTTCGCAGAGACGTGCTGCCACTGGGGAACCGCAGTCGAGAGGAAAATCCCTATAGCTGTGAGCTGATAACCTCCAAAGGTTCTCATAAGTGGAATGACTTCGAAGCATGTCTGGCAGGAGACCCAGGACCACGCGGATACCAAAATGAGCACCATCCTAAGTGTTTCAACCAGAAAGTGTGATGGCCTATGAAGTCTGGTGTGGAAACCATTGTTGCCCCATCTTTACAGTTCATCACATAAAGGAGCTCAGAATGAGGGTGAAGTTGTTCCCGATGCTGTGAGCTGATATTGATACAGCGCCGTCCATACCTTCTGAAGAGTATCCTCCGTCGAGCCAGAAGCACACTTGCAGCCACCAAACATCCACAAATGTCATGCGACTGCAGCTATTCTCTTTCTCAGCAGTATAACACGGGCTGGAATCATTTTGGAAGATTTGAGTCAGCTGAGCATATGACCATCATGGTTTGTGAACTGCTTCATGCATTTCTCTTTGCCCCTAGCCCAGTCTCCAGCTTATCCCAAGCTGAGCGGTATATGTGAAAACTATTTTCATGCTGTGGATGACCAACAAGGCTTTGGAGAAGTCGAGGCCCTGCTTTGCAGTGGAAGGGGCGATGGTGAGGGTGAGAAAGCATATCAATCGATGGCAGGCTGTGTTCGGAAGTTGTGTCCTTCAAGGGCCCTACTGATGTCAGGGGTAGGAAACCCACTCCAGGCTTCTGCTGTATACAGAGGATGCTGGTGCAGACTTCATGGAAGCAAACGAACGTTATCATTTCATCGATATTGCTGATGATTCTTTCCGAGCGTTGACCATTGCCTGCGCCCCAGACTGCAGGAAGCAACCGTCTTCCTAACGGGCATAGTGGGGAAGATGCGGCGGGCTACTAAACGCTGGCTTTCGCCTCTTCGCTCCATTCTTTCTTCAATTTTGTTTATTCCACTGAGCCAGTATGAGCCATTGATGTGGCTAGCATTCGATCAGGAGGTTGTCGCTCTCACGCAATCTAGATGATTAACCTTTGGAAGCAGGTTGAATAAAGACTACTCCAAAACTTGGAAGAGCCACCACTCCAGAGTTTCATCCGCTTCTCTCCCCGCGATCAAAATCTCTCTCCATTAAGCCGTTTGCCCTCGGAAAATCCTTAAAGCATCTCTGGGAGTGTCATGATGTCTTCCGGTTCCTCAGGTCACAATCCTAACTACACGTCGTTTGACCCCAACAACATGGCTGAAGGAAGGCGCTCAAATGAATCGCCTGCCGCTCAGGAACAACATTCTAGCGATAACACGAAGGCGAAAAAGGCAGCGTCCTCTCCTCAAACAAATACACAAGCAAAAAAGGGGGATTCCACAGCCAAAACATCGGTAGGTCCAACGTTGAAATACAAATTGGAATTTGGTCATGCTAACGTTCGTAGTGCAAGTGTGCGGTGTTGTAGCAGAACAGCGCCGCCCAAGGAGTCTCAACCCAACGTCCTAGGAGGTTCACATCTACCTATACCGCCCAGAACGGAACCCGCAGTCTAAACACTGAGAATTATAAGGCTAAGAACAATTTGGAAGCCATTTATCCAGCGCTTGAAGGATCAATAGTGCAATTGGAGGATACGTGGGCGGCAGAGGCAACAAATGGGTGCAAACAATACATGCTTTATTCAATATTCAAATATTCCAAAGTGTCCTTCTGCTCAACATCGGCCCCCTCTTCCTCTACGTCGAGCTCTTCCCCTAGCTCTTCCCCTGCCTTGTTGTGTGCCCTATATTTCGGGCACGTTTGCTACTTGGTGGCAATCGAGACACGATGGTCATGTGCCCAAGATTCCCTTTTCTCGTTTGGTCAGAAGCTGAGCATGGTTTGGAAACATTGAGCTTGCCTGCACTGACTGGCACTGGTGACTTACGGCTTCTGACCAGTAAGGCGTGATACTAGTGTTCTGGAAGAAACGAGGGAATAGCAGACCTGCTTCCTGAATACCCTCTCACACTGCCTTCTGGTGCCGAATGATTCACACTTGTTAGCTGACGAGGAGCCTTCCAACTGTTACTTCCACGCCCACCGAAATGGCGCTTTATCCGCAATGCCCTCCTCATAGCCTTGATCCTCATTTCCACTGTGGTCGGATGCGTGTGGCAATCCAGCAGGGGGTTGCTGCTCGGTGCAAGTGATATCATTGCTGCAACGTACTCGTGGTTGAGGCCAAAGGCTGGGGTTTGACATTGAATCTGTGCTTGCTCTGCGACCTTCCTCTTCACGTCATTTCCGTGGATTGGCGCGCGAACAAGAGCGTTAGAAGGTGGCCTCGGTTGGTATGGACACGGGAAACCGAACTCTACGCAAACAATCGATTGTCAAGGTTCTAGTCATGGCGAGGTAGCGACAGAGACTCATAAGGAACAGAATGGCACTAGAGGAATGTGTGATGCTTTGCTTTAGGCTAGTGACTGACCTTAGTGACAAGTAAGCCTGGTCTATGGTTCAAAAGATACATCTCCCCCCAGGAAATCCGGCTCAAATTTGCCTTGATGAGATGTTACACCCTTCGAGAGAGGTATACCTTGAGCCCAGAAACGCACTAGCGTGAACGAGCCATCACTGTGACCGCAGTGTTCGTTTACCTCCGCGAGGCTTCGCCTTTTAGGTGAAATGTGACGCGACAACATTGGCGAGGGATTTTGTGCGAAACATCTCTTCTGATGGTCAATCCTCGCCACAACTTCGATGACATTCTTAGGCCTGTGCTGCGATCTCAGGCTGCCAAGCGGTCTTCAATCCTCGCTAAAGGGAAAATAGAAGACTTTGCATCTCCTTGAATGGAGGCTTGATGCGACAAACCGCTGGGGAAACTCCTCCAAAATGCCCTTGAATCCGTCGGTAGAGAGTGGCGAGAAGTCCAGATAATGTGCAATGAAAGCGATGGTTCATTCTCTAGTCTCCCCTGTTCCTGCTGATCTCCAACGCCTCGCGCATCTTCAACTGGCAGCCAAGGATTTGCACCTCCGGAAATGCCCAAGCTTCAAAATGTATGACAGTTGATCACGCGCTCACCCCAGTGCAACCGAAGTCGAAAACAGAGATAAAAGACTGCTGTTCCTAGCAACCATTGTCCTGTCAGCTAGCAGTATGTGAAACCATCGCCAGTGTGTTGCCTCTTCGAATAGCCCGTTGCGTCAACCGCGGCCTGGGATCGGTCCCTTCGCCGCTTTTGCACGACTACACTGCCAGGGCCAAGCTTGGTCAGGTTGAGCGGCAGTATCGATGAAGTTGCCGAGGAGTCCTCCAGTCTAGATCTGCACGAAGCCTTTGAAATGGACTCGAAACGAGCGTGTCCACCGCTGCAGTGTTTAGATTTTCCGTAACGTCTGATACTCTCGTAAGAAGGAGTCGTGTATGATCACATTCAGCTTACAGCAGTATCTTTCGATCATCACCGGCAGAAACTTTCATGAACTAATCAGCCAAAGATATGGGAAGCCTTGATCTGCCTATGGTGAACGATGGGCAATGGATAACTGCTACTATTGGCATCTGTTCCCAGTTCCAGTGAGCAAAAGTCATTTGGTCGTAGATCGTCCGTCTGACTAATTCAGCTCCGCCGTCGCGAGAAACGGGTTGCAATTTGATAGACTCAAGCTACAGTATGCATAGGGGTTTCTGGGATAGCATCGCCGGATCATGGAACAAATACCGTTGCAGTCATAACTAGACTCTGACACTGGTGATTTTGTCTGCAGAAATATGGAGGCCTATTAAGGATAAAATCCCTGCCCACTTAAAAGGCCTAGCCTCAACTAGGCCAGGGGTAATGCTGCTTGGTGCTCGCGTGCTCTCCACGTGAGTTCTGCGGCCACAGGAATAGGCTTGTTGGTGCCCCTTGCGGGTAGGACCACGTGGTACATTACTGCTCCCACAGCCCCTTGCTTGCCTGCTTCCGCATTCAGCAAACTCTTTACCTACCTCGTGAGCTGAGAGCCCCTTTCCGTTAGCTAGATCTTTTGTCCTTCCCTCAATCGCGATCACACCACGGCCTGGCAAAGGATCATGTCGTCTAGCCTTCAGCTGCGGGAGTTAGGCTAGAAAGAATTGCGCCAATGCAGCCTCTCTTTGGACTCCACCTTTCCTTTGAACCAGGGGCCAGCACCATGGTTAGCCTAGGTCCCGAATACGGGCGGCATCTGCTTCGCGTAATTAGGATATATCTCGTCATGAGGCGGGGCGGATTTCGGGGGCACGAGTGTTTTATCCAGGCAGTGCGGTGTACTGAATACTGAGAGTTTCGCCACGGCGCCACATAGACTCAGTGGTCCATGTTCGTACTATTGAACCTTCTATCTAACATCCTTGTCAAGTTGAACTACTGTCACTAATGCGCGTTTCCACGGTCCGTGCTCTGAAACAGGTCCCGCGTGCTGTGGATTTGGACGTGCACAGTGAACACGCGAAATCCTTCTCTACAGTTTTCCAACAGCCGATGAATTAAGCCTCCCTCCTCGGTCGCATGGAATTCCTGCGTCAAACTCGATATTTGGGCCTGACAGCCCACGGATACCGATTGTTACCTACTGCTCATAAGCGTTGCTTCCTTCGCTTCATTGACCTGCCATGGAGCCGGCCTCGATCATGGCCTCAACCTCACCCTCAGTATACCAGCGACCAGCTCCGAAGGGTTTCGGCCCAACAGGGCCTCTACCGGCAGCGGCCACTCCGAAGACGAATGGACCCTCGTCGACAGCCAGTGCCGACATGAAGACGTATCCTGCGGCTATGGCTAGGGTTGCCTCCAGCCAGCAGCTGCAGGCCGCGCCATCTGCACTTCCTCCAGGATGGATTGAAATGAAAGATCCCAGCGGAAGGAATATGTTCTTCAATACTGCAACAGGTCAAAGTTCGTGGCAAAGGCCCATCGTCTGGACACTACCTCCTGGCTGGCAAAAGTCACAGACACCGGACGGGAAAGTCATCTTTATCCATCCTGAGTCGGGTAGGTGCTCATATGAGTGGCCTGCGGCGCAATCTCATGCATCCGATATCGCTGGCGCAGTACCACTTACTCAATCAGTCTCAGCACCGCCACAGCCCGTAGGGCGCCGTCCAGGCGACAGGCCGCCACATCAAGACCGTAGCCAATCCATGCCATCTTACAAGCCTCAAGGTAGCTCTCTAATGAGGGTGAACATTGACAGGGACTTGGTCAGGAAAGTGGTTCCCGGTGTCGAGGAGGCTTACTCCATACATCAGCTCTCAGAGAACAACAATTGCAGCGTGCTCTCAAAGGCCCTTGCCCATGACATAGGTGTTACTTCCAACGCTATAAAAGATACCACAATCATAGCAGCAAGTTTGGCTGCCCGACAAGCCAAAACTGTGACCAAGATGATGAGGCCGTCGAGCATGCGGAAAATGTCGAAAAAGATGGTTGTTCACACTGGTGCGCTTGGAGTTAAGACTGGGAGGGCCTGTAAAGGATTGATGCATGAAATGGTCGACGCTGCCGACAAGAAGGGAAAATATCAGCCCAAGCAACGCCAATTTATGCCAGATGGCATCCAGCCCCTGCAAGATCTACAGGAAGTGTTCCGCATAGACCAGCCCTGGCAAAGCCAAGTGCAACAAGCGGCCAATCAAGATCAAATGCATCCTCTGTCCCAGGCTCAATTAATTCCGCAGAAACTGGTCAGTGAATATGAATACGTGCAACCGCTATCAAACATTGCAATCCAATATCAGACAAATTGGTCACCCCAGCCCCTAGCCCATACCCCAAATTCAGCAACGCAGCAACCTCAGGGAATTCCATCTTCAGCTTTTCAGGCTCACAGAAAATCCGGGCTGAACTTCAGTCCCGGCATCCTTGCTCGGAAAGCCCTGGAACATCAAGCTGAGTTACCGGAATCGAGCAAACCAAATGATTTAGAAGCCACTATCCCTGCACTAGCAGGTATGATTATCAGCAACGGCGATGCTGCCGGTCCTACTGCGGCACGTGGCAATGCGTCTGCAGGTTCTTCGACAATGAGTGATGTTGCAACAAATCAAGTCAAGAACCAAAAAACGAATCCTCGGCGGATTTCAAGCAGCATTGCTGGGCCTAACAAGGTTAACCTCCAAAACCAGGCCAATGCAACGGGTAATTCCAGGAGCTTCGCCCACCCAGTCCGTAGAGCTACTACCGGTATCCAAAGTTCTCCCCAAGTGCAGGGGCCTCCGCAACCAGTTCAGAATGTTAATCGAGGTCCCGCCAACAAGGCTCCTCGCTTGTCCAACCCTCCCGCAGTTCAGCAGACTATGGGGCAGATGTCATCACCACGGCAGGTCAGAACATCAATTCGTCCTTCGATAACTCATCCACCAACCCACCAGCCATCACTCTCGACCTCGATACACCCGCAGTTGACAAACGGCCACCCGTCATCGAACATTCCTCCACCTTGTGAGCAGGCTGCTCTTCCTCAAATGCACCGTCCCCCTGTGAACAGACCCGCTATGACACCATCGCCAGGCGCCCGACCACCAGCGTCTTTGATGCACCCGCGCCGCGCTAGTGCCTCGGCTTCGCATGTGTCGCACTCGCACTCACGGCCACAGGCGCAACCTATGCCTCCTGTGACAGACAACAGTGACCTTGGAGCATACCAGCAGAACGACTACGGGGATGGGATGCAGCAGAACGACTATGGGGATGGACCACAGCAGAACGACTGTGGGGATGGAACGCAGCAGAACGACTGTGGGGATGGAACGCAGCAGAACGACTATGGGGATGGAACGCAGCAGAACGACTATGTAGATGGGACACAGCAGAACAACTACGGAGGTGGGACGCAGCAGAACAACTATGAAGACGGGATACAGCAGAATAGCTACGGGGATGGGACGCAGCAGAACGATTATGAAGATGGGACACAGCAGAACGACTACGTCGATGTAACGCAGCAGAACGACTACGTGGATGGGGCGCAGCAGAACGACTATGAAGATGGGACACAGCAGAATAACTACGGGGATGAGACGCAGCAGAATGACTATGAAGATGGAACGCAGCAGAACGACTACGTGGATGTAACACAGCAGAACGACTACGTGGATATAACGCAGCAGAATAACTACGGAGATGGAACGCAGCAGAACGATATGGACTCCTTGACAACCGTAATGGATCAGCAGAATCAGGTGGATTATGTCCAAGCGGACACGTCCACCATGCAAGATGCGTGTGGAGCGGACCAGGCTACGCTGGTTGATCAAAGCGCTGACCAACAGCAGATGGTTAGTCAAGATCAAGATGTAGGAGGAGGGCAGAATATCATGGGAGGCGACAGTACGTATTACCAAGGAATCGACCAAGTAGATGAGGTGGGTCAAACGGACGGGGTGGACCAAAGTGGTGATGCTACAGGATATGGAGTCTATACCACGCAGACAGTGGTCGCAGACGATGGGATGGGCGGCCAAGAGGCGTACAGCCAAGACACAGGAGCTGTAGAGTTTGCTGACGGGAGTGGATATGCGTACGACTACTCGTGTGAAGTCGATGTCAGTGGTGATACATACGCTGGTGATGATTGTGGTAGTGCTACATACACCGGGGATGATTGTGGTAGTGCTACATACACCGGGGATGATTGTGGTAGTGCTACATACACCGGGGACGATTGTGGTAGTGCTACATACACCGGGGATGATTGTGGTAGTGCTACATACACCGGGGATGATTGTGGTAGTGCTACATACACCGGGGACGATTGTGGCAGTGCTACATACACCG
>Ga0335072_10005163_pt1 | contig 19245 bp, 15 predicted proteins | sample Lox_Sample_21_FD_206725 | JGI IMG/M metagenome (GOLD analysis project Ga0335072, IMG submission 206725) | Soil microbial communities from Loxahatchee National Wildlife Refuge, Florida, United States - Lox_Sample_2.1 | ecosystem: Environmental > Terrestrial > Soil > Wetlands | place: USA...
CGACGCCCATCACGATCGTGATCGCCGACGACCATGCGGTCGTGCGCCAGGGCCTGCGCCTGCTGCTCGAGGCCGAGGACGACCTCGCGGTCGTCGGCGAGACGAGCGACATCGCCCAGACGACCGCGCTTCTGCGCGAGCGCGCGCCCGCGGTCGTGCTGCTGGACCTCCACATGGGCCGCGACCTCAGCCTGAGCGCGCTGTTCGAGCTGCGCTCGGCGTCGCCGTCGACAGGGGTCGTGATCCTGACGATGGAGGACGACCCGGCGTTCGTGGCTCCGGCCTGGAACGCCGGCGCGGCCGGCTACGTGCTCAAGGAGGCCTCGCGGACCGACCTGGTGCGCGCGATCCGGACGGTCGCGAAGGGCGGCCGGTACCTCGACCCGGCGATCGGCGGGTGGGCGCTGACGAGCGCCGACGATGCCGCCCTGACCGAGCGCGAACTCGAGGTGCTTCGCCTGGTCGCGCTCGGTCACACCAACAGCGAGATCGCGACCCGTATGTACATCAGCCCGAGGACGGTCGAGACCCACCGCGCGAACCTCCAGGCCAAGCTCGGGCTCACGGGTCGCCCGGAGCTCGTCCGGTACGCACTCGAGCACGGGGTCATCCACCGGTGAGCACCGCGGCCACGCGGGCCAGGCAGATCGAGCTCGAGGCGGCGCAGCGCCGGGTCGTCGAGAGGCTGAAGACTCCAACGAGCCGACGGTCCTCGGCGCGGCGCGCCGCGATCGTCGCGCTGGCCGTGGTGCTGTTCGCGACGGCGTTCGTCGCCCGGCTCGCCGTCGACGACCCCGATGCGCTCCTGGCAAACTTCTACATCGTCCCGATCGCGGTGGTCGCGATCGAGTTCGGGGCGCGCGCCGGCCTGCTTGCGGCCGCGGTGGCGTTCGCGCTCGTGCCCGCGTGGAGCGTGGTCAACTCGGTTCACGTCGACGCTCTCGGTTACGTCTCGCGGGGCGCGGCGTTCCTGGTCACGGGCGTGATCGTCGGCGGGTTCTCCGACCGGCTGCGCAAGGACATCGCCGAGCGTCAGGACGCGCAGCGCGATCTGGCGCTATACGCCGATCAGCTCGAGGGCTCGAACCGCGACCTGGCGCTGAGCGTGTCGCGGCTCGAGGCGTTTGCGGAGATCGCCCGGGCGGTCGGCGGTGAGACCGACCTCGAGCGGATCCTGTCGCTGATCCTCGCGCACGGGCTTGAGATCGTCTCGGCCCGCACGCTGGTGGTATACCTGCCCGACGGAGGCGAGCTCGCCGCGGTCAGCGGCAGCGCGCGCCGGTCCCACTCGCCGCCGCGGCTGCCGCTGAATGGCTCGCTCGCCGGCGAGGTGCTGCTGTCCGGCACTCCGCGGCGCGCCGGAGCGCCGGCCGACGCCGCGCAGCTCGCGCAACTCGCGCCCGACGCCACCGAGGCGATCCTGGTGCCGTTGATCTTCCAGGGCGAGACGCTGGGCGTGCTCGCGGGGATCAACGGCGAGGGCGAGCGGCGGTTCGACGACGAGGACGAGCAGTTGCTGATGTCGGTGGCGGCGAGCGCGGCCACCGCCGTGGCCACCGCCCAATCGGTCGCCGCGGCCCGTCTGCGCCTGAGCGTCGAGGCCGCGGATCAGGCTCGCGCCCGGTGGGCGCGCGAGCTCCACGACGAGACGCTCCAAGGGCTGACCGGCGTCCGCATGGTCCTGTCCGCCGGTCTGGCCAGGCAGGGGAACGGCGCGCTGCGCGGTGCGGCCGAGACCGCCGATGCGCATCTCGGCGAGGAGATGCGCAAGCTCCGCGATCTGATCGCCGAGCTGCGGCCGGCCGCGCTCGACGACCTGGGGCTCGGCCCGGCGATCGAGTCGCTCGCCAAGCGCCAGGCGGCGATCGCCGGTTTCGCGGTCGAGGTCGACGTCGGTCTCGAGTCCGAGCAACGGCTGGCCAACGACACACAGACCGCGATCTACCGGATCGTCCAGGAGGCGCTATCCAACGCGGTCAAACATGCTCGCGCCGGGCGCGTAAGCCTCCGGGTCACGCAGCTGTGCGATCGGGTACAGCTGGTTGTCGAAGACGACGGCGAGGGCTTCGATCCCGATGGCGTGCGGGCAGGTTTCGGTCTGACCGGGATGCGCGAGCGCGCGCTGCTCGCCGGCGGCCGGCTGTGGGTACGTTCGGCCGACGGGGGACCCACGTCGGTCACCGCGGTGCTGCCGCTGCCGCGGGCGTGAACACGCTGTGGCCGGCGCGCACGGTCACGGTGGTCTGAGTCGCGAAGTCCTCGACGGCGACCACGCCCTCGGCGACTCGCACGAGCGTGCCGTCGCAGAAGTCCTCGGTCAACCACCGCGTGCCGAGCACGGTGCCGGCGGAGTAATGGCCGACGGTGCGGAAGCTCCCCGAGCCGCTCGCCCATAGCAGGCGCACGAGCTTGTGCGGGCGGGCGCGGCGCGGCGCGAGGCCGTCGCGCTCGGCAGCGTTCGCCAGGCACGCCGCCGTATTTCCGCCAGCGAGCCGGATCTCCGCCACCGGGTTCCTCGCGGACTGGGTCACGCGGAACGCGCCGTCGTAGAACTGGGCATCCTCGACCCTGGCGGCGGTGGCGCCCGCGCGCCCCGGCGGCGGGGCGGCGCGCAGATCGACGCGGCCGTGCGTGGCGTCGATCAGCGATCCGAGCGGGACGTTGCGGTCGTTGGTGCCGAGCACGAACGAGCGCCCGCCCGGTGGCGTCACCACCACCGTGCCCGACACCAGGCCGACGTCGACCGACCGCCCGAAGCCGGGCGGCGGGAGGCTGGCGTCCGCTACCCCGGCAACGATGAACACCCCGGCCAGGACGGCGCCGGCGATGAGTCGCGCCCGCACGACCCCGATGTTAGCCACGTGGTCTCACAGCCGCTCCGGCCCGGGGCGGTTGCCCCGGGCCGCGCGGCTCATTGCCCCTTGACGGATCGGTCAGTTGACCGAGATAGGCGGCTCGCCCGGATCCTCGCCCTTCGGGATCGTCGGGATCGTCGGGGTCATCGCGCTCGACCGTCCGCGAATCGCTCCCACCAGGCCGGAGGACCCTCCGGCCATCGACCAGCGGAACTGGGTGACGTTCTCCTTCGGTGCGAACAGCCCGGTCCGCGTGCCGCGCTTGACGAACAGCACCGGCGCCGGCGCCGCGCCCGCGATCGCCGAGCGTGTCGGGCCGAGGCCCTCGCGCCGCCACCGGTCCGACAGGCCGAGCACGAGCAGTCCGGCGCCCTCCGCCGCGGAGATGATGCTGTCGCGTCCGCCCGCGACGACCAGCGGCTCGGTCGAGATGCCGGTCGCCTGCTGCACGAGGAGCCCCGCGTCGGCGAGCATCCGCGTCACCGACTTGCCCTCATCGGTCTGACCCCCGGCGCCGAGCAGCCTGAGCGGCGCCCCCGAGGCCGCGGCCAGCCACGAGCCGAGCTCGAGCGCTGCCCAGTCGTGCTCGGCGCCCCCGAACGGCACCAGCACGGGCGCGCCGGGGCCGAGCTCGATCGGGTCCCCCTCCTTCGCGACGAGCACGGCGACGTCGCACGCGGCGTGCTCGAGCAGCTCGGTCACGTCGCCGAGCGGCACGCCTTCGCCGATCAGCCGCCGGCGTCCCTCCGTGAGCACGAGATCGACGGGCTCGCGCTCGACGATGTGGGCGAGGTCGGATCCCGGGTTGGTGGAGGTCAGCGCGACCCCTCTGACGACGACGCCGTCGCCGGCCAGCTGCTCGCGCAGGTCGTTGATCTGCTTCGAGGCGTGCTCCAGCAGCAGGTTCTCCGACTGTAGGCCGCCGCGCACGCCGGCGCCCGCGCCTCGAGGTGGCCGGACCAGGCGGGCGATGATCAGCTCGCGTTGGGGCTCCGAGCGCGCCAGCGGCTGGGCGAGCGCGACCAGCTGACCGATCGCGGCGTCGGTCTCCGGCGCCACCAGGATCGACCGGTCGGGTACCGGGAGCTCGGGATGCGCCTGGACCGCGGCGAGCGCGGCGTCCGCGAACTCGTCCTCGACGGCGCGCCCGTACTGGTTCTTGGGGTCGAGCAGCTTCAGCAGCGGCCCGGCCATCAGGGTCGTGACGACCGCCATGATCACGAGCATCGCGAACAGCGTGGGCGTGATTGCGCCGACGTCGAGCGCCAGGTTGAGCACGATGAGCTCGGTCAGCCCGCGGGTGTTCATCAGCGTCCCGATGACCGAGGACTCCTTCCAGTTGTATCCGACGACTCGGGCGGCGATCGCCGCTCCGGCGAGCTTGCCGATGATCGCGACCGCGATCAGCAGCAGCGTGAGCAGCCACAGCTCCGGACGGTCGAGCAGGCCGACGTTCGTCCTAAGCCCGGTGTACACGAAGAACACCGGCAACAGCAGCGTGACCACGAAGTCATCGATCCGGTGCGTGATCTCCTCGTTGAGGCGCGCGTGCCGCGGCATGATCATGCCGAATACGAAGCCGCCGAAGATGAAGGCAATGTTGATCTCCTCGGTCACGTACGCCGACAGCAGCACGCCGATGATGATCGCCGCGAACCAAGCGCCCGGCATCCGCCCGACCTCGTCGTACGCGGTCGCCATCCGGGCGACGATGCGCCTCACGATCAGCACCATGATCAACACGTACGCCGCCGCCTCGGCGATCGTCTTTGCGACGTCCCCGAACGTCCCCGAGGACGCGATCGTGATCGCGAGCGCGATCAGGAACCACGCGGTGACGTCGTCGACCGCGGCGCAAGCGATCGCGAGCGAGCCGAGCGGGCGCTTGATCATCCGACGCTCGGCGAGGATCCTCGCGAGCACCGGGAACGCGGTGATCGACATCGCCACGCCCATGAACAGCGCGAACGCGACGAACTTCTTGTCTGGTCCGATGAGCTTGTACAGCGGCAGCGCGACCGCGATGCCGAGCAGCAGCGGCACCGCGACGCTCGTGTTCGAGATCGCCGTGGCCGCGGCGACCTTGCCCTTCAGCGAGCCGCGGTCGACCTCGAGCCCCACCAGGAACATGTAGAAGATCAGCCCGAGATTCGCGACCACCCCCAGCGCGGGCAGGACATCGCTGGGGAAGAAGGTCGCCTGGAGGTTCGGCGAGATCGCACCGAGTAGCGACGGTCCGAGGCATAGTCCGGCGATCACCTCGCCCATCACGCGCGGCTCGCCAATCCGGGTCGCGACTGCGCCGAACAGGCGGGCGACGATCAGCACGAGCGCGATCGAGAGGAACACGGCGGCGACGAGCTTGTTGAAGTCGGACCGCTGCTTGACCGCCGTGAACTTCTCGCCGGCCGGCGAAAGCCCGGATGGCGTGGTCAACGCCGGCTTGGCCGACGCGGCCGTCGACGGGACCGGAGTGGCTACGTTGAGCGGGATCACCGTGACCTTCTGGAGCTGAAGGTCGTTGGCGGTCGCGGTCATGCGGGCGATGCCGCCCTTCACGCATTTGACATCGCCGAACACGCCCGCGGTCTCGGTCGAGTATGTGATCGGGCCGAGAAGACTGCCGCTCGAGGAGTAGAGCTGGGCGACCGAGCCGGTGCCGTGGATCTCGAACTGGCTACCGAAGCACGTGGATGCCGGAGACAGCGTGTACGTGCCCTGGATGTTCTCGGGCGTGCGCGGCGCCGCCGCGCCGGCGGCCGGCGGAGCGCTGGTGAAGCTGGCCAGGAACGGCAGTCCGCCCAGGGTTCCGTTGATCGACGCCTTGGGGCCCGGCGTGGCGATCGCGTTGAGGTGAAGAGACCTGCCGCCGGACACGCAGCTGACGTCGCCGGTCAGTCGGTGCGAGTTCCCGGGAAGCGTCTTGGCGTCCAGTCGGAGCTGGCCGCCCAACGTGTTCTGGTTGTTGGTGAAGTTGACGAACTGCCCGGACTGGAGGACGTTGAACGACGGGCCGGTGGCGGCCACCTGCGCCGGCGCGGTCGGCGGCAGCGGAATACCAGCCGCCGGCTTGGGCACGGGCCCGAGGCACGGGTCGGCGGCGCTGAGGACGTAGCCACCGGCGATCGACGGCTGGGCCTTCTCGTTGCCTCCCTTGCTGACCACGAACACCACGACCGCGACGCCGATCACGGCGAGAATCGCGTAGAACGTCACCAAGCGCTTGGCCAAGCGACCAGCCGCCATCTCGGTCTGTCCCGGCATCTAGCCCCCTTTAGGCTCGGTCGTACATGAGTTCACCCCGCCGGCACAGCCCCGCCTCGACCCGGCGCGCGAGAAAGTAGCCGATCGCGGCCCGGCGCACATCCGGCGCCGCCATCGAATCGCATCCGTAAACCGCCGCAATCTTGCTCCGGGCAGCGCCGCCGATTGGCGCGCCGCTTGATTGCCATCACAGCGCGGCGCGCGCCTGTCTGTTAGGCTGTTACCGAACAAACGGGTTGTACGGTCCCGCTGAGCCGGGGCCGCAATGGGGGTCTTCGGACCGGGCACTCTCTTACAGGAGGGATCGGGATTCATGATGGGCTTACGGGCTCACCGCTGCCTTGCCGTTCTGCGGAACGCGGCGGTGACGGGAGTTGCGCTGGCCGCGCTAGGTGCGGCGCCGGCGCTGGCACACCACCGCGGGGTGCGGTTCGGTGACGATCACCGAGGGAGGTTGGGCCAGGGTGCCGTGTACACCGAGACCAACGATCCCGCCGGCAACCGGGTGTTGGTGTTCGGTCGTAACCGGGACGGAACGATCACGCAGGAACCGAGCGTGTCGACGGGCGGGCTCGGCCGCGCGACGCAACCACCGTTCGGCTTTCCGATCACCGACTCGCAGGGTGCGCTCGACCTGACGCGCGACGGGCGGCTGCTGTTCGCGGTCAACGCCGGCGACAGCACGATCAGCGCGTTCAGCGTGACACCGCACGGGCTGCGGCTGGTCGACCGGGTCGCCTCGGGCGGGACGGAGCCGATCAGCCTCACGAGCAGCGGCAACCTGCTGTACGTGCTGAACGAGCAGACCGGCAGCATCGCCGGCTTCCGCTTTGATCGGTGGGGCGACCTGCGGGCGATACCGGGCTCGATCAGGTCGCTGTCGACGCCGGGACCCGGCGCGATCTCGGCGCAGATCGGCTTCTCGCCCGACGGGCGGCTGCTGACCGTCAGCGAACGGTGCTATCTGGGCGGTTGCGCGGGGCAGCCGAAGGGCGTGCTCGACACGTTCTCGGTTCGCTGGGACGGCACCGCCGGGCCGGCGCAGCAGCACGCCTCGGACGACTTCGGGCCGTTCGGGTTCGCGTATGTGAACTCGCGCCAGCTGCTGGTGTCCAACACCGGCAACATCGGGAACCCGCCCAATCCCGGGGACCCGACGCTGTTCACCGGCACCACCTCGTCGTACGTCGTGGACCGGTTCGGCAACGTGACGCCGAACGCCGGCCCGGTGGCGAGCGGCGGGCGCGGCGCCTGCTGGATCGTGATAACCGGCGACGGCCGCTACGCGTTCGTCACCAACAGCCTGTCGACGTTCCCGCCCGGGGACGGTCGCGGCGGACTGGCGCGCTACTCGATTTCGCGCAACGGGAGCCTGACGTTGCTCGGCAACACCGACGTGACCAACGATCCGGTCACTCCGGGAGTGACGTTCCCGACCGACGAGGTGCTGAGCTCGGACAGCCGGTACCTGTACGTGGTCTCGCCGACGCTCGGCATGGCGCCGCCGCCGGCGAACCCCAGCACGAGTCACATCGACGTGTACCGCGTCGGGCCGGGCGGCAGCCTGACCCACATCCAGGCGACGCCGGCAAACCTGCCCGACGGCGTCTCGGGGATGGCAGCATCCTGACCTAGAGGGTCGTCCGCGGCGGGGGCGGTTCGCTCCCGCCGCGGCGCCCTGACGCCCTGGCGCCCTACAGGCCGAGCATCGACGCGATCCGGACGCGCTGGGTCTCGTTCGTGCCGGAGTAGATCGGCGCGCCGATCGCGTCGCGCAGGCCCTTCTCGAGGCCGTACTCGCGCGTGTAACCACGGGCGCCGAAGATCTGGATCGCCGACAGCGCCGACGCCACGTTGGCCTCGCTGGTGATCAGCTTCGCCATCGAGATCTCGGTGGTGACGCTGCGCCCCCTGGCGAAGCGGCGCGCCGTGTCGTACAGGTGCTTGCGCGAGTTCTCCAGCGAAATCTTCATGTCGACGATCTTGCCGGCGATGTACTGGTTGGAGCCGATCGACCGGCCGAACGCCTGGCGCTCCTTGGCGTACTTGATGCAGCGATCCATCCGCTCCTGCATCTCGCCGACCATCATCATGAAGATGCACAGGATCTCGTAGTTCATGACGTGCTCGAGGATGAAGAAGCCCGAGCCCGGCTTGCCGAGGATGCTGTCCTTCGGCACCCGGCAGTCAGAGAACTCGAGCTCACAGAACGGGCATGTGTTCAACCCGAGCTTCTCGATCGGCTCGCCGACATGGAAGCCCGGCGTATCGGTCGGCACCAGGAACGCAGTGATCCCGGCGGCCCCGCCCTCGGTCCCCGTCTTGGCGTAGACGGTGATGATGTCGGCCAGCGGTCCGCTGGTGATCCAGATCTTCTTTCCGTTGATGACGTACTCGTCGCCGTCCGCGGTGGCGGTGGTGACCATCGCGGTCGCGTCCGACCCCGCGCCCGGCTCCGAGATCGCGTGCGCGCTCAGGATCTCGCCGTCGACGAGCCGCGCCAGGTAGCGGTCCTTGAGCTCATCCGATCCGAACTTCTGCAGCGGGATCGCGGCACTCACGACCTGCGTGGCCGCGCCGAACAGCAGTCCGGTGTCGCGGCACCCGTACCCGAGGTTCTCGAGCACGTACACGAGCGTCAGCACGTCGAGGCCCAGACCGCCCCACTCCGCGTCGAAGGGGATCCGCAGCACGCCCGACTTGCGGATCAGCTCCCATTTGTCGCGGTTGAACCGGTTCGCGGCGTCGTCCTCGAGGTGACCCTCGTTGAGCGCCTCGAAGTACTCGTTCAGAGACTTCCGGAGCGCCTTCTGCTCGTCGGTCCATTCACCGGTGGGGGCGGTCAGTGCCATCCTCGCTCCTTAGGGTTGGGCGGTGGCTAATACGCGGACGAGTGAATGCCCGACTCCGTCAGCCGGTGAGCTTCGTCACCTGTCAGCGCGGGCGTGAACATGCAGACCAGTCGCAAGTCCTCGTCGTCGGAGGCGACCAGGTCGTGCGCGTCATGCTCGTTGAGTGCATAGATCGTGCCGGGCACGATCTCATGGACAGTTCCGTCCAACTCGACGACCGATCCGCTGCCCTCGATGCAGTAACAGGCCTCGAGATGGTTCTTGTACTCGAGGCGCGATTTGGTGCCCTTGGTCACGATCGTGTCGGTGACGGTGTAACCCATGCCGTCGGCCTCGAGCAGGAATCTCCGGCTCAGGCCGTTGCCCCATTCCACCGTCTTCACCTCGTCCAGCTTGCGAATTATCACCGGCCCCTCCTTGTCGTCGTTTGACTTGCTCTGAGCTACGTGGTGGCTGACGTCGACTCCGGGACCTGTCCCAGGTCGACCAGCAGCCCGCGGAAATCCTCTACGACGTCGCGTCCCGCCGCGCGGGCGTCGGTCACGCGCGCCACGCACGTGCTGCCGACGATCGCGGCGTCGGCGCCGACCGCCCCGAGCCCATCGATGTGGCTCTTGTCCTTGACCCCGAACCCGACCGCGATCGGCACCTCGGTCTGCGACCGCAGGGTCTCCATCACCGGGATCAGCGCGCTGTGGTCGGGCGGTCCGACCGTCCCGCTGCGGCCGTACGCGGCGACGAGGTAGATGTAGGCCGAGCCGTGCTCGGCGGCCTCGTTCAGGACCGGCGTCTCCGACGTGGCGTAGCAGGTGGTCACGATCGGCAGATCGACCGTCCCCGCCGCCTCGTAGTAGTCGGGCTTGAGCCGGGGTGGCAGGCCGTGGACGAGCAGCCCGTCGGCGCCGGCCGCCTGCACGCGGTCGAGGAACTCGCGCATCGGCGTGCCCTTGATCGAGTAGCTCCAGTCGGCCAGCAGCGCGATCTTCAGGTGCTCGAGCTCGGGCCGGACGTCGCTGATGAATTCGAGCACGGCGTCGCGGTCGACGCCGTCCTCGAGCGCGCGGCTCGCGGACGCCCGGATCACGGGGCCGTCGCTGGCCGAGTTCGGGAACGGGATCGCGAGCTCGAGGCAGTCGACCTTGGCCTCGTCGAGCATCAGCACGAGCTCGCGGAACGTCGGAAGCGGCGGATCCCCCGCGTTCAGGAACAGCGCCAGTCCGGGCCGTCCGGGTCGGCGATCGTCGAAGAAGCTCATGCCTTGGCGGCTACCTGACCGTGCTCGCGCATCCGCTCGATCAGTCGCGCGGGAACGCCGGCGCTCATCGTGTCGGCGGCCAGCTCCAGGGCCGTGGGCCAGTCCGGTGCGACCTCGCAGTTGATGGCCAGGGCGGCGGCGTTCAGCTTGATGCTCTCGATCGCCCCGGGCGGGCCGTCGCCGCCGATCAGGCGCAGGAAGTGATCGACGGTCTGCTCGAGGTCGGCCACCGGATGGAGGTCCTCGAACGGCCGATCGCTCAGGCCGAGCTCCGACGGGCGGATCACGTACTCCTCGCCGCTCGCGCTGTCGTACACGTGGCAGTCCACGACGCTCATCAGCTCATCGACGCCGACGTCGTTCCACACGACCCAGTAGTCCTTGCTCGGGTCCTCGGACACCAGTCCGCGGAACGTCGGCAGGACGCTGTGATCCGAGACGCCCGTGATCTGCAGCGAGACGGGCACCGCGGCCAGGAACGGCCCGATCAGGTTGAAGAACCGCCCCACGGTCTTCATGTCGAACGGCAATATCTGGCGGGCCAGCGTGCGCAGCTCCTTCGGATACACGAACGGGCCGGCGCAGGCCATCCCGAAGGTGTCGAGCATCTCCTCGGTCTGCTCGTAGGAGCTGGTCTGCCGGATCCCCAACCGATCGAGCAGATCGACCGAGCCCGTCCGGCTCGCGTAGGCGCGCGAGCCCGTCTTGATCACGCGCGCGCCCATCGCCGCGGCGACGAACGCCGACGCGGTCGACAGGTTGAACGTGCTCGGACCGCCGCCGGTGCCGACGATGTTGACCGTGCGGCGCGGCGGCGGATCGGGACGGGGGTTGCGCTGCTTGAGCGAGCTCAGCAGCGTGCTCACCGAGGCGCCGTCCGGCATCCGGGTGGTCAGCGACGCCAGCACCGCAAGCGCCTCGCCCGGGTGCAGGCTCTTGGCGGCGAGCCGGTCCCAGAAATCGCCCCAGATCTCCTCCGAGATCGGGTAGCGCTGGGTGACCAGCGCCGCCAGCGCTTCCGATGGTGTCTTACTCGGCATGCGCCCCGTCGCGCGCCTGGTCCACGTACGCCTTGATCGCGGCGACGGTGCGGAAGCTGTCGGGTCCGAGCTCAGAGTCATCGACGCCGATGTCGAACTCGTCCTCGAGCCAGGCCACCACCTTGAGCAGGCCCAGGCTGTCCACGACCCCGCCGGTCAACAGGTCGTAGTCGTCTTCGAGATCCTCGACCGGGACGTCCGGCATGAACTCCTCGACGATGAACGCCTTGATCTTCGCGGTGGTCTCATCCATGCGCACGACTCCTCTCTAGCTCTGCGGCGACCGCCTTGCGGTCGACCTTTCCGGTTGATGTTTTGGGCAACGGCTCGGTCACGATGTCAATCGTCGACGGCATTTCGGTGCGGGCCAGCCGGGTGGCGCAGTGCTGGCGCAGCTGCAGGCTGTTGAGCTTCGCGTCGGGCTCGCGGCGGACTCGGGCGTGCAGCCGGGCGCCCGCGAGGTCGTCGGGCACCGCGATCACCGCGACCTCGACGACCGCGGGGTGCTCCTGGATCGCCTGCTCGACCACCTGCGTTGACACCCGCACGCCGCGGACCTTGACGTAGAAGTCGGCGCGGCCCTCGAGCGTCAGGGTCCCGTCCTCGTGGCGACGCACGATGTCGCCGCTCTTGTAGTAGGTGCGGCCGCCGTCGTCGTCGAGCGTGACGAACTTCCCCTCGTTCAGCGACGACTTCAGGTATCCACGGGTCTGGAACGGCGTCCACACCATGAATTCGCCGGTGCCCGTGCCCTCGAGCGCGCTGCCGTCGTCCTGTTGGACGCGAACGACGACGCCGGGGATCGGCTGGCCGACCGGGATGTTCGTCGGGACGTTGCCGTCCGCGAGCCCGAGGAACTCGTGGACGAGGCTGTCGTTGGTCTCGGTGCAGCCGTACACGTTGTAGAACCTTGCGTTGGGGAACAGCTTGGGTAGCTCGGCCAGCGAGCTCGGCGGGATCTTGTCCCCGGTGGTGATCGCGTGGCGGACGCTCGGGAACGTCCGGCCGTCCTCGCGGTTGACGTCGATCAGCAGGCGGTACAGCATCGGCACCGCCTGCAGCACGCTTATCTGGTTGTCGTTGACCAGGTCCGCGAGGTACGCCCCCTGCGTGGCCCGGTCCTGGTCGACGAGCGCGACCGTGCCGCCGTGCTTGAGCGTCGTCCAGATGTCGAGCAGGCACAGATCGAAGTTGAGCGGGGCGTAGTTGGCGACGACCGTGCCGGGCTTGATCTCGAACTGCTGGGCCGCCCAATCGGTGAACGCGTCGACGCCGGCCGTCTGGAGCGGGACGATCTTCGGAAGCCCGGTCGAGCCCGAGGTCGTGAGCATGAACGACACGCCGCCGGCACCGCCCGCCGGCGGCCATTCTGATCCCGGAGCGTCAGGCCCCGACCGGGTGTCGTCGACGAGGGCTCGCAGGCTGGCCGCGCTCTCGCTGCGCGGCCCGTGGGGCGAGATCACCTGGCTCGTGCCCGCCTGGGCGAACAGCTGCGCGAGCGTCTCGGGCGCGAGCTCGATCGACGGAAGCAGGAACGGGCGTCCCGAGCGCAGGCAGGCGAGGATCAGCGCGATCGCCTCGGGCGACTTCTTGGCCCGGACCCCGATCGGGCGGTCCTCGGGGAGGCGGGCCCCCTCGAGTTCGGCGAACGCGGCGTCGGCAAGCCCCTGGAGCTCGGCGTACGAGATCGGCGCGCCGTCCCAGATCAGCGCCGGCGCGTCGGGACTCCGCGCCGCCTGCTCGGCGAAGTGGTCGGCGATCGATCGTGTGGCGGTCTGGCTCATGTCGACCTCGGCGTGGCGGGAGCCTGGAGCTCGGCTCGGTGTTGCACAAACTCGTCGACCCAGCCCTGGATGCTGTCGGCGCGGAGCAGCCCGGTGCCGATCAGGAGCCCCTTGAAACCGGCGTCGACCAACTCGGCGGCGATCCGCGGATCGATGATCGCGCTGGCGCTGACCGGGCACGGGGTGCCGGTCTGAAGCGTCGCCTCGAGCAGCGAGCGGCTCGTGTCGATGTCCCCGGGCTCGCGCTCGCGCGTGTTGATGTCCTTGTTGTTGACCGCGACGATGCAGTCCTCGGGGTGGATCACGCTGGCCAGCTCGGTCTCGTCGACGACCTCGACGAAAGGGGTGAGGCCGTGCTCGAGCGCGAGCTCGATCAGGTGCTGGAAGGTCTTGGAGGGCAGGATCTTGGCGGTGAGCAGGACCGCCGAGGCGCCCATCTCGTTGGCGGCGACGATCTGCTTCTCGCGCGTGATGAAGTCCTTCTTCAGCAGCGGCAGGTCGGTGAGTCCGGCGACCTCCCGGAGCATGTCGTCGTTGCCGCCGAACCACCGGCCGGTCACGACCGAGATGCACGGCGCCCCGGCCGCGACGTACTGGCCGACGATCTCGGCGATCGTCCGCTCGCCCATCAGCTCGGCGCCCTCGCCGTCCGACCGCTTGACCTCCATGATGATCGGCAGGCGCCCGGCGAGCAGAGCGTCGATGAACGCGCTAGGCACCGGCGCCGTCCTTCACTTTCCAGACCCGCGTGATCGCCCCGACCCTTGCGGGTGAGATCGCGCCGTCCGCGTCGCGGGCGTTCGTGTCGACGTCGACGCCGAGGAACAGGTCCTCGGCGGCGAGCGACTCGTACTCGGCACGATTGGTGTCGGAGATGCCGCCGGCGAGCAGGAACGGCCGGGTCAGCTTGTCGAGCAGCGGGTTCACCACGGCGGGGTCGAGCGCCTGACCGGTGCTCCCGACCCGCCCGTCCTCGGTGACGACGTCGAACAGGAACACGTCGACGCCGGCCTTCTCGTAGGAGGAGATCAGCGATGCCTCGACGCATTCGCCGCCGCGCACGTGCAGCACCTTGATCACCCGCACGTCGTCGCCGATCGCCTTCACCTTGCGCACGGCGCCGGGCGTGGGGTAGCCGTGCAGCTGGATCCACTGCACGGGCGCGGTGGCGAGCGTGGCACGCAGCTCCTCGGGGTCCTTGGCGAACGTCACGAGCACCGGCGCGAGCACGCCGGTATCGGCCGCGGCGCGCGCCAGCGCGGCCCAGCGATCGCGGTCCAGGTCATGGGGACCGCCCGGCACTCCCCACCACAGGCCGACGAAGTCGACCCGGTTGGCGCGCAGGACGTCGATCTCGGAGGGTGCGGTGATCCCGCACACCTTCACGAGCGGCGTCCCGGTCTGAATTACTTGCCCCGAGTGGCACCCGCTGAGCAAGGCCACGAAAACAGGTCCCCCTTTGCGATTGAGCGAGCCGGACTCTAACGAGAAGCGGGCAGGACTGGCAAGCCCCGGGCGCCGAAAACCGTCGGCGCGGCCGGCGAGGAACTGGCTGCAGATTCAACCCCACCACGGGGACGGCGGGGGTAAGATCCGCGCAGACCGGGCGACCTGCCGGCGTAACGGGGCGGCTTGTCGCTGCGAGACCTGGGGCAATCCGCGACAGGAGGGCACTTTGAGTAACGAAAAGCAGCCGGCCGAGGCGTATGACGTCGCGATCCTCGGAGGCGGATTGGCCGGACTCACGCTGGGCCTGCAGCTCAAGGCTGCGCGTCCCGGCACGAGCATCTTCATCGCCGAGAAGCGAGCCGGCCGCGCCCCCGAGGCCGCGTTCAAGGTCGGGGAGTCGACCCAGGAGATCGCCTGCAACTACTTCGGCGAGGTCCTCGGCCTGATGGACCACATGGAGCGCGATCAGATCCGCAAGTGCGGGCTGCGCTTCTGGTTCCCCGCCGGCGACAACTCGAGCATCGCCGAGCGCATCGAGCGCGGGCCCACGGCGCATGCCCCGGTCCCGAGCTGGCAGTTCGACCGCGGCCGGTTCGAGAACTATCTCGGCGAGCGGAACCACGAGGCCGGAATCGACCTGTTCGGGGCGACCCGCGTGCTCGACGTCGAGGTCGGCGATCCCCACCGGGTGACGATCGTCCCGCGGGCCGGCGGGGAAGAGACGACCGTCCAGGCCCGCTGGCTGATCGACGCCAGTGGCAGGTCGTGGATCCTCAAGCGCAAGCTCGGCCTGCTCGAGGACAACGGCCACGTGGTCAACTCATCGTGGTTCAGGCTCGCCGGCGGCCTCGACATCGAGGACTGGGCCGATCCCGACGACGAGGAGTTCTTCGGGCGGATGTCCGAGCGCGGGCTGCGCCAGTTCAGCACCAACCACCTGTGTGGCAAGGGCTACTGGATGTGGATGATCCCGCTGTCCTCGGGCGCGGTCTCGATCGGGATCGTGGCCGATCCGCGGTTCCACTCGATGGACGAAATGAACACGCTCGACAAGTCGATTGCGTGGATCCGCGAGCACGAGCCCCAGCTCGGCGAGGCGGTCGACGCCCGGCGCGACCAGGTCGAGGACTTCCTCAAGGTCGAGGACTTCTCCTACGGCACCAAGCAGGCGTTCTCCGGTCCTGACCGCTGGTGCCTGGTCGGCGAGGCGGGCGCGTTCCTCGATCCGTTCTACTCGCCCGGGTCGGACTTCATCGCGCTGTCCAACACGCTCGCGACCGACCTGGTGACGCGTGAGCTGGACGGTGAGGACGTCGTCCAGCGGGCCGAAGCCCACAACGACTGGTATCTGAACGTCTACCGGGTCCACCTGACCCAGTACGAGGGCCAGTACGTGTTCTGGGATAACCCGGCGGTCATGAACGTCAAGATCAGCGGGAACAACATCTACTACTGGGGCTGCCTGGGGCTGCTGTTCTTCCACCGCAAGCTCACCGACCTCGATCTGATGGCGGCGGTCCGGCCCGATACCGAGCGGATGTGGGCGATCATCACCCGGCTCGAAGCGATGTACCGCGAATGGGGTGAGCTCGAGCAGCGCGAGTGGCGCCGGGCGATGGTTCCCTCGTCCGCGTTCCCGGCGATGTTCGATCGTCACCGGGACATGATCGCCGGCTTCGACGACGAGGCCATCAAGGCGAGGATGCGCGCGAACGCCGACCTGCTGGAGGCCTACGCGGTGCTCGCCTTCAACCGGGCCGCGCAGAACCTCGGAGATGCCGCGCCCGGGGAGGACGAGAAGATCAACCCCTACGCGGTCAGCCTCGACCCCGATCGCTGGGAGGCCGATGGGCTGCTGGGCGGCCAGGGCCTCACGGTGGCCGAGGCGCGTCAGTCGCAGGCGGCCGGGATGGAGAACCTGTTCATGGAGGCGATCGCGCAGCCGGCGTGACCCCGCGCCGGGAGGCCCGGCTCGGCGTTTCTAAGAAAGTTGATAACCGCGAGCGTCGAGCGGTAGGCTGCTTCCGGGGCCTGCCGGCACCCCGTCCGCACAGAACGGGACGGAGGAAGAAAATGGAACACACGAGACGGGTCGCTTGCGGTGCGCTGAGTGCGTGCGCGCTCGCGACTGTGGCGGTCGGCACGGGTACGGTCAGCGCCCATTCCGGCAGTACGGAGCGCTTGAACCTCCATGTGAGCGTACGAATCCTGAACTTCCCGACCGCGTCCGCGCCGGGCGCGGACATCGGGTTCGACAAGTTCCCGGCACCGTTCGGCCGCGGCCTCCAGTACGACGTGTTCAAGTTCATCCCGAAGACGTCAACCACCGGTCAGGCCATCCTGAAGTTCAAGGCGTACTTCGACACCGGCACCGTGTCGGGCGTATGGCACGCCACGTACCGCTTCACGTCCCCCACGGCAGGGATCTTCAAGCAGAAGGTCGATTGGACAGGGGGCACGGGGGCGTTCAGGGGCGTCCGCGCCACCGGTATGGGCACGGGCACCGAGACCGGGATGCACGGGAAGATCACACAGACCGTGACGGTGACCGGCCTGTAGCCGGCTCCGGCGCCACAACCTGCCTCCCGCGAAAGTCAAACGAACGCTCGCCAGCGATCCTTGAACGACATCGGGGGGGCCGCGACGCGGCCCCCCCGATTTTTACATCAGGTCGTCTGAGAGAACTCAGCCCTTCGCGAGCGTCGTCACTCCGTAGGGGAGGTTCTTCGTCGGCACCGGGATCACGGTGGTCGAGATCTCCGTGAGGTTTCCGGTCGTCTGGTTGATCTTGTAGGCGTCCAGGTAGTTGTGCTTCAACGGCGCGGGGCTGAACGTCCCGTCGGCGTGAATGCCCTCGGGCCGCGGCGAGTCGATGTCGTCGTGCTCGCCGATGACGTACAGCCACTTGCCGGACGGGTCGATCGAGAACGCGTCATTCGTTCCCGTCGACTTGAGCGGCACCTGCTCCAGAAGCGTCGCGGTTGCGCCGCCATTGCTGAGGGCGAACACCGAGATGTTCTGGGTCACCGAGTTCGAGGTGTACAGGAACTTGCCGTTCTTGCTGATCACGTTCCAGCACGCCGCCGTCGGCGCCCCGCCCGGTCCCACGTTGTCCGTCGAGGACACCAGGGTGACGTTCGACGGGTTGCTGTAGTCGTACACGGCGAGCTTCCCGATCACCGCCGCGTCGACGTACACATACGGGCTCGTTGGATTGAACGCGACGCCGAACGGCAGCGGGTACAGCGCCGGTGGAATGAACGCCGGCAGATGCAGGCCCGAGCTCCAGCTCGACGGGAACGACCACGCGTCCTGCTGAGTGAGGACACCTCCGCTCGACAGGCCCACCGATCGCATCAGCTGCGGGCCGAACGTCGGGAACGGCTGTCCGAACACGACCTCGGGGAAGAAGCCGGCGGTGACGATCTCGTTTCCGCTGGGAGAGATCGTCGAATCGAGCAGGCCGTCCGGATCCGGAGCGGTCGACGAGACCTCGTGCAGGGAGCCGCTCGGCGAGACCCTGAAGGAGACGAGGTCCGACGGGCCCGGAGGCGAGTTGCCGAGCGGGTTGAACGGCGCGATGATGCCGTGGTTGGCCACGACGAGCACGCCGTGGGCGTAGCCCAGGGCGACCGGAGCCAGGCCGCCCGAGTAGAACGGCGAGTCCTTGAGCGCCGTCAGCGCTCCCGTGTGCGAGTTGACGTGGAACACGGCGATCGAGTTCGACCCCTGGTTCACGGCGAACAGCAGCTTCTTGTTAGAGCTGAGCAGAACCTGATGGTCGCCGGTGGCCGTGCCCACTGCGTTCGGCAGCGGCGTGACGTACGGGGTTCCGGTGCCGCCCGTTGGGAACTGAACGGCCTTCTTGGGCTGCGGGACCCCGGTCTTCGTGTAGGGGATCGCCAATACGGCGTTCTTGTTCGGTACGGCGTTGTCGGCGTCGATGTAAATCCAGCCCGCCGCGCCCTTAGCGGAAGAGCTCTTCTTCTTACCGCTCTTCGCGAAAGCAGCCGGCGCCGCGACCGCCATCAGGATGACGACCGCAACGGCGAGCGCCACCTTGGGAACAAACCTCATCTGCACTCCTTCTTTTGACTCAGCGATCCCGCCCGGATCGCAGGGCATTGATCCCATCTCGTCCCAGAGGCGCCCCGGCCGGTCCCCCCTGAACACGACGCGGAGAAGCTACCAGACCCCCGCGACGGGTTTTACAAAATGTGCAACAAACATTGCCTGGGCCGTGCAAGCGACCCGGCAGCCTTCACCGGCCATCGAATTACGCGATGCTCGCCTCCCTTCGGGCGACAGTTAAATCCACGGGTCGACAAAGAGATTTCAGCGCCGGCAATTGCTCGCGCGCTGCCTCGCGCCCGGCGTTTAGGAACAGATCAGCGAGGTGAAAGTCGCGCCATTCCGCTGGACCGAAGCGCGGTGTTATGACAACGTCGGCGAGCGCCGCGTGGCGTGCGCTTGTGTCGAGTTGGCTCAGGTCCATCGCCTCGAGAATCGTGTCGAGCGGGCCGCGCCGTCTGGGCTTGGCGGGCTCGTCCTCGGGCTCGTCGGGCACGCCGGGCCAGCGCTCGAGCGACTCGGTGCCGAGCAGGTTGACCGACACGACGACGTCGGCGCCGTCCTCGAGGACGGCGGCGGTCGGGACCGGGACGAGCGCGATCGCGTCGATCAGCCGGTGCCCGTTGCGCTCCTGCGTCGGGAACACTCCGGCCACCGAGAGCGCCGCCAGCAGTG
>Ga0335072_10005165_pt1 | contig 19243 bp, 15 predicted proteins | sample Lox_Sample_21_FD_206725 | JGI IMG/M metagenome (GOLD analysis project Ga0335072, IMG submission 206725) | Soil microbial communities from Loxahatchee National Wildlife Refuge, Florida, United States - Lox_Sample_2.1 | ecosystem: Environmental > Terrestrial > Soil > Wetlands | place: USA...
TGAACCTCACCCGTGATCCACGCAACGGACGCACATTCGAATATCTCGGCGAAGATCCGGTGCTTGCCGGGACCCTCGTGGCCAGACTCATCGAGGGTACGCAATCGGCCCATGTCATCGGCGATATCAAGCACTACGCGCTCAACGATCAGGAAAGCGGACGGAACGCGGTCAACATCAACATCAGCAAGCGGGCCGCGAGAGAGAGCGACCTGCTCGCCTTCGAAATCGGAGTAACCGAAGGCCGTCCCGCTGCCGTCATGTGCTCATATAACCGCGTGAATGGCGACTTTGCCTGCGAAAACAAGTGGCTGCTCACCGATGTCCTTAGGAAGGGCTGGAATTTCCCCGGCTTCGTTCTTTCCGACTGGGGTGGGACCCACTCAACTGAAAAGGCATCTGCAGCCGGCCTCGACAACGAGCAGCCCGGCCGCTTTTTCTACGAGCAGCGATATAAGGCCGCCGTCGATGCCGGCACCATCCCGCAGGCGGAACTGGATGAGCATGTCCATCGCATTTTGCGCTCCATGTTTGCGGCGGGCATCATCGATTATCCTCGCCAACGCAGCGTCGTCGATCCCTTTGCCGGATTTGAAATCGCCCGGAAGATTGAAGAAGGCGGTATCGTCCTTCTCAAAAACGAGCACGCCGCTCTCCCTTTGAATGCCTCCCGGCTGCGCACCATCGCAGTCATCGGCTCGCACTCAGATGTGGGCATGATCTCCGGTGGCGGCTCGGCACAAGTCGACCCAATTGGCGGAAATGCCATCATGCCCGCGGGCAAAGGCGCTACGCACTGGCAGGAGGAAATCTGGTTCCCCACATCGCCGATGAAAGCCATTCAGGCGCGCGCTCCTCACGCCACCGTCAAGTACGATCCCGGCACCGACGCCGCAGCTGCCGCCGCGGCGGCAAAGGGCGCCGATGTGGCTATCGTGTTCGCGTATGAATGGGAAAGCGAAGGAATGGATCTTCCAAATCTCTCCCTGCCGCATCACCAGGACGATGTGATCGCAGCGGTTGCAGCGGCCAATCCGCACACCATCGTCGTTCTCGAAACCGGCACGCCCGTCACCATGCCCTGGGTCAATGCGCCCGCGGCCATTCTTGAAGCATGGTTCAGCGGCAGCGACGGCGCCGATGCCGTCGGCAACGTCCTCTTCGGATCAGTCAATCCCAGCGGCAAGCTTCCCAATACGTTCCCCAGGAGCGAAGCCGATCTGCCTCACCCGATTCTCACCACACCCCCGCCGGAGTCGGAACACTTTTCCGGCCCTGTTTCGCGGGAACAGCGCGCCGCGGGCTTGCCGCCGTTCCAGGTCAACTATGACGAGGGCGTGAAAGTCGGCTACAAGTGGTACGACGCGGAACACAAGCCGGTACTGTTCCCGTTTGGATATGGCCTGTCATACACCACCTATCGCTACTCGGCGCTGCACGTTACCCCCGGCGACAAAGTCGAGGTGACGTTCACCCTCGCCAACACTGGCGCGCGCGAAGGGGCAGAAATCGCCGAAGTCTACGCGGGGCTTCCCGCAGAGGCCCAGGAACCGCCCAAGCGACTCGTCGGATTTACGAAGGTAAAACTGGCCCCCGGCGAACGCAAGGCGGTCACCGTCGATGTCGATCGCAAGTATCTCTCGATCTTCGACGAATCGAAAGACGGCTGGTCGCTTCTACCCGGAAACTACACCATCATGGTTGGCAGCTCGTCACAAAGCCTTCCGCTGAAAGCGACCGTCAACCTGAAGTAGGAGTGCGATTTCCCGGTCATTCGTCCACATCGGCGGGTGACCGGGCATGCACCGCCCGCAGCTTACAGAGTCTTCTCCAGCACCACAAACTGCAGGTCGTCGCGCAGTGGGACACCAAAGCGATCATCTCCATACGGAAATGGCTTTGTCTCTCCCGTACGACAATACGCCCGCCTCTCGTACCACGCGATCAGCGCATCCCGCACGTTCAGCACGGTCAAGCGGATGACGGCCTCAATATTCCAGCTCGCTTCGGCGCGACATTCACAAGGTCGAAAATCGCCGGATAATCGCTTTCGGTGGCGGACTCAAGAAGCATGCGCACGAGTGTATCCTCCCCCAGCGATCCGATCCACTATCGTTCAGTTCTTGCCGTAATTCTTCCTCAGAATTCCCGCAAGGATGAGAAGAAAAGCAAAGAGCCTCACGAGATAGAAAACCGGGCTGGCCTCACTCGGATGAGCGGTGAACAGTAACGTGATGCGATTGAAAGCCTCAATGAAAAACGCCCACCCGAAAGCCAGGAAGAGGCCATCGTGCGTGCGTCGCCAGAACTTCAGAAAGAAGGTTCCAGCGATAAAAGAAGAGGTCGCAATCACGCCGAGAAGAAATCCAGAGATCATCTTATTCTCCTTCCCAGATCAGCCCATAGAGAAGCAGCATCATGGCAACGGCTGTGACCGAGAGTCTCAGCAGGTAGAGATCGACATTTGGAAGCATGACCAGATCGACGAAAACGAGCAGGTTGGCTATCGTCAGTCCAAGAAAGCAGAGCCCACTCCACAGCAGGAGCCGGTGCCTCCCACGGAAATAGCTACGCAAGAGAAGGACACCCGAAGCCAAGCTCACGAGAGTGCCGAGAATGTAGACGGCTGGTCCCATCGTCGTTCAGTCCTTTTTGAAGCGAAACGCCCGGGCAAAATCCCGAACCGCTCGCGACGCTTTGGAATGGATCATGGTTGAGATACGCACAATCTCGCGCCGGTAGATGCGGTCGAGAGCCGTGAGCATCGCTTCTTTTTCAGGAGAGTCAGAAATGGCCGTGTAGAGCCCTCTGCTGCCGGTTTCTTCGGCAATCAAGCCTCGCTGCACAAGGCTCCTTAGAATGCCTTGCGTCGAGTCAGCTTTATCGTAGAGGGCTTTCGCCATCTCATCGCTCGACCAATCTTTAGGACGACTGTTCCAGATCAGCAAAAGGGCCTCGAGTTCCGGTACGGAGTCAATCTCGTCCAGAATGAAGCGGTCCACCTCTTCGCGATCTGGCAGGCCTTCAGGCATGACTTGATGTAGAGGGAGATGGCCGGCCTCTGAAATTCGTTGCCTGGAGGACCGAAATTGGCAAGGAATCCCGCCGAGATCGCTCCACGCCTCAGGGCGTTGACCTTCCGGGTCTATTCGTTGTCGGGCGGTACCTGTTCCAGAAGGCGTTTCCATGTCTTCTGATTTTTGCGAAAGCTCTTCCTCAGGTCCTCAAGAATGCGATCGAAATCGGCATTGGTGCGGAGATTGTTCCAAGCGGGATTCTTCTGGAACCAGGGATAATTCTCGTTGCCCAGATAGATGGCCCGCCGCAGCCAGTGCAGCGCCTCGCTTGAGTCTCCTTCCACGGCAAAATACGTCGCAAGTCGATACGCCATCTCGCTGTCAGCCTCTGCTGCGGCGAGAGTGTCGTCTTTCAGCAGCGCGGCTCCGCGCTCTCTCTCGCCCGCCTGAACGTAGCACATAGCGAGCGTGGGAACGGCGATGCGCATGCGCTCGTCGTCGCGAATCACAGCTTCAAGAATCTCGATCGCCGATGTCATGTTCCCGAGCCTCATCTGCTGGTAGCCCGACGAGGTCCGCAGTAGCGGATGCCGCGGTTCCAGGGCAAGCCCCTTTTCCAGCTCATCGCCGGCCAGTTCCAGCTGATTCTGATAGTGGTACACACGCGCGCGGTGATTGTAGAGAATCGCCGCGTTTGCAGGATTCAGCTTCAGCGCCCGGCCGAACTGCGCGAGCGCCTCGTCGTACATGCCATCGCCCCGCAGCGCCAGCCCTGCCACCATGTGCACGTTCCAGTCATTCGCAGCCGAGGCCAGCAGGTTCGCAGTCCCGTGCCGCGCCGATTCCTTTTCGCCGCGCGAAAGCAACATGTAAATGCGATAGAGGTTCGCTTCGATCGAAACCGGATCCAGTTTCAACGCCTCGTCAAACGCGCGCCGCGCGTGCATCACGTGAATCTGCCCGCCGAACCCGTGCCGCACATATTGAAGCTCGGCAATTCCCAACCCACTCCATCCTGCGGCGAATCCTGGATTCTTCTCGGTCACACTGATGAACAGCGTGCGGGCCCGATCCAGATCGGCAATTGCCCCAGTGCGTACCATGAACGAGCTAAGCACCGCTCTGGCCTGCAGGTATTCTTCGCTCGCCGGTCCTGATAACGATGTTTCACGCACCCCGGTGCGGGGTGCATCGATCTGCTCGTTGGCGCCCAACCCGTGCAGCGCCGCGAATACCTCGTTTGAAATCTCGGTTTGCACGGCAATCAAATCGAGACTCGGAACTTCAATCGCGCCGCCCGAGCGCACGCTCTGCGAGGCCACATCAAGCAACTGCCAGTTAAGGTCAAATCCCTGCTCGGAGCGCACAAAGCTGCCGGCCAGCACATACGACACCAGCAGCCGCTGGCCCACCGACAGCGGATCCATCGACGCAATGGGCACCGTCATCAGCGTGCTCGACGGCCTCACGATCAGCCCCGGAATTCGCGCCAGCCGCGCTGCGATTGCATCCGCCAGTGCATATCCATAGAGCGGCGCCACCTCGTTCGCGCCCAAGTTGACGAACGGCAAAACAACCAGAGAATTCTGCGGTGCGCGGTCCGGAGCCGACTCACGAAATCGCTCAGCCAGCATTGACAGGATTCCCGTGGCGCGCTTCTCGGCCTCCGCACCCGTCGTGGGCAGGTTGGCCGCCGCATCGCCGGGAATAATGCCCGTCTCAATCTGCTGCGCCTTCATGAGGGTCTTCAGCGCCTCGCGCACCTCGGCAGCGGAGTTGTAACGCGATGCCGGATTTTTCTCAAGGCAGCCGTCAACCACGCTTTTCAATTCCGGCAGGATCTGCGGAACAATCTCGCTCAGATCTGTCGGAGAAGAAAACTGGATCAGGCGAATCACCTGGAAATCCTCTGCATCAGGCCGCGCGAACGGATGCCGGCCGCTGCAAAGCTCATACAAAATCACGCCCAGCGCCCATACGTCCGACTGCACACTCGAATGCCCTGTGACAAACTGTTCCGGAGCCATGTAGCGGATCGTGCCGCCGCGAGCCGTATACGTGGCGGCTATCGATGCATCTTTCGCCAGTGCCGGCTTGCTCGGATCAAAATCTGCTTCCTCTGGCTGCAGGCGCCGCGCCAAACCGAAGTCGAGAATCTTCACCAGCCCGCCATCAGTCAGCATCACATTCTGCGGCTTCAGATCACGATGAAAGATCCCCAATGCGTGCGCAGCCTGCAGACCATCCGCAATCTGGATGCCGACGGAGAGAACCAGCTGCGGATTGGACGGCCCGCGCGCGATCAGCCTCTCCAGAGATTGTCCCGGGACGTACTGCATTACGATGTATCCCTCATCGCCAGACTCGCCCACTTCGTAAATGGCGCAGACGTTGGGGTGTTCGATGGCCGAGGCAAGCCGCGCTTCGCGCAGCACCGTCTTGCGCAGTTGTTCCGCCGAGAGCAATCCCGTCCGCAGCACCTTCAGAACCACCGGGCGCTGCAACAGCGTGTCGTTGGCCAGGTAGACCACTCCGCTGCCTCCTGCGCCCAGTCTGCGCAGGATCTCGTAGTGTTCGATCATTCGTCGCTTCATTGCTACCTTCAGTGTATCGGCGCGAAGATGAAGACCGTATCAGGTTCCGGTGCGTGCGCGAATCATCAATGGGCTCAAGCGGATTTGCGCTCGCTCTGCACAGTGATTTCCATCGCCTACCCCTCGCACCTCTTTGCTATTTCCGATCTCCTTGTCCGTTTTTTGGCCTCATTCGCTTTTCTTCCGCCGGAGCATTCTCTTTCGCGAGGCGATTCTTTTTCCACTCGCCCACGAACAGCACGATAAGCCCAAACACCAACAACACCGTTCCCCACCACAAGTTCACATTGATGCCAAGGCTCGGAGCGTACAGCGTCGCGTTTCCGTTCGTCTTCATCCCAAAGACCAGAAGCAGCAGCCCCATCAGCGTAAACATCATGCCCATCGGAACTCGCAAATCCAGACGCATCCTATCCTCTCAGGCAAGAAAGAGATTGATTCCGACCGCAGCCACCAGGATTGCAATCGCCAGCGCTTCAGGCCTCTTCCATACTGGTGGAGACACGTTCGAGGTCTTCGGCGTGAGCGAAGAAACCAGCCCCGCCAATTCCGTTTCAGCGCGAGGCTTCGTCAGCAGACTCGCCACCAGAACAACCACAAAACTCACGCCAAATCCAAAAATCGCTCCGTATAGGTTTTGTACGGCTTCGGTCAAATATTGATGAAGCGGAGCGATCCATCCGCCATGCAATCCCGGATGCGCATCCAAGGGCAGCGTCAACCCATGATGCAGGATGGCCGCCACAGTGCCTGCGATCAATCCGGCAAATGCTCCATGCCCCGTTGCGCGTTTCCAGAACATACCGAGCAAAACCGTTGCCAACATCGGCGCCAGCACTACAGAGAAAGCAAGCAGCATGGTTTCAAGGGCGCTGCTCAGGTTCTTCAATGCAAACGCAGTTCCAGCCGACAGCAAGACTCCGCCAACCGTTGCCCATCGCCCCACTGTCACATAATGCTGTTCGCTCGCGCCGCGATGCATGTAGCTCTCATACAAATCGCACGTAAACACAGCGTTGAGCGCTGTCACATGACCAGCCATCCCACTCATGAAACTCGCGATCAGCGCCGCCAGGCCAAGCCCCAACACGCCCGTCGGGAAAAAGTGCCGCAACATACTCGGCATCGTCATTTCGTAATCGATCAGCGGCTTTCCATTCGAGCCAAGTTCCAGTTGCCTGGCTGCCCGATCAACCTTCGCCGGAACCAGACCGCGTCCCCGCTCTACCTGCAAAGGAACCACGGTCGTTTCGCGAAAAATCGCGCCATTCTCTGAATGTGTCGTCGTCGTGCTGTGTGGTGTCGGCAAGCCAATTGCGATCACTCCCGGCAGAGTCACAAGGAACGGCAAAATCATTTTTGGAATCGCAGCAATCAGCGGCGCTCGGCGCGCCGAATCCATGTCCTTTGCGGCCATCGCCGTCTGTATCACCGCAAAGTTCGTCCACCAATAGCCGCATCCAAGCACAAATCCGAGTCCGACCGTGAGGCCGATCGCGTCGATCCCCATGGGATTGGTGCTGGCGTGCATCGCACCCTTCCACTCGTGCAGCAGTCCTGGATCGATCGCGTCCACCGACGCTTTCAGGCCGCTCCACCCGCCGATGTCCCTGAGCCCCAGCAGGACCATCGGCAGCAAACCGGCCACAACCAAAAAGAATTGCAGCACCTGGCTGCACATCGCCCCCGTGAGCCCGCTCAGAACCACGTAGGCCATCACAATCGCAGCCAGCAGAAGGATGGAAATAGCAAACGTCCCTTTTGGCTGCAGTCCAAGCGAATAGAAAAGCGTGTCGAAAGCATGCAGCGCCTGCAGTAGCCGCGCAACGACGCATAGCGATATCCCGGAGAGCAGCACGGTCATCATAACGAACAGGCAGGCGCTCAGCGCGCGCGTCTTCTCATCGAATCGCATGCACAGAAACTCGGGCACCGTCCGCGCCTTCGAGCCGTAGTAAAGCGGCACAATATAGAGCCCCGCAAACAGCATCGCCGGTATGGCTCCGATCCCGAAGAGCTGCGCCGACTCGAAGCCGTACCTCGCCCCCCAGGCGCCCATGCCGATCACCTCCGGCGCGCCCATGCTCACACTGATAAAAGCCAGACCGCAGATCCACGCCGGCAGGGAACGCCCAGCCTGCAAAAAGTCGCAACTCGTGGTGATCGATCGCCTCAGGGCAACGCCGATTCCCAGCACAGTGACGATATAGATCAGCAGAATCAGCCAATCGATCTCGGTAAAGCTCAATGCGAACGCTCCTTGAAAGGCTCCGCATTCACTCTACGCGGCGCCGCCGCGGCAAGTCCAAAGACAGAAAGACGCTGACGCATCCCTCTTCGATTCCGGAAAGACTCGTCAGACAGCCTGGCCCTCCGGCGTGAACCGAAGGGCCTATTGAATGCCGGAGTATTGTCCTAAGCTGCCACGCTGCGGCGTGGCTTGTAGCCTGAGAACCCGTAATAGCTGATGAACAGGTAACACAGAATGGGGACCGTGAATGCGTACTGAATTCCCACCTTGTCCGCCACCGCACCTAACAGAAATGGTATGACCGCGCCTCCGAAGTTACCCATGGTGATGATTCCCGACCCCTTGCTGGTCAGCGGTCCCAGTTCCGCAATTCCCAGCGCAAAGATGGTGGGATACATGATTGAGTTGGCGGCTCCGCAGAGAACAAGCGTCCAGGCCGCCACAGTTCCATGCGAGAACATTGAAACGAGCAGCAGGGCGATGCCGAGAAATCCCAAATAGCCCAGCAATGTTTGTGCTTTGATCCATTTCATGAGGATGGTACCGACAAAGCGGCCGGCCCCGATGAGCAGGTAGTAAAGGAGAGCGAGAAATGCGATCGTGCTTCCGCCTGTGATCCCCTGGCTGCGGAAATAATCGATCGCAATCGCAGCCAGGGCAATTTCGATTCCCACATAGAAAAAGATGCCGACCATTCCAAGAACCGTATGCGAGTAACTCCAGATGCTGCGTTCGGTCAACGCCTCACCATCTTTCGCGGGTCGGAACTCGCGGGTCATCGTGATCGCCGGCAGGTGCATGAACATCACGGCAAAACCAAGCACCAGCAGCGCAAGGGCAATTGCCACATATGGCCCCTCGACCGTGTGCGCGATGCTTGCCGGGCTGGCTGTCTTGCTCGGGTTGGTAAGAATGAAGTGCACTACAACGAGCGGCGCCAAGGCGGCTCCAAGCGAGTTGAAAGCCTGCGCCAGAGTCAGTCGGGCCGGCGCACTATGTTCTGGCCCCAGGATTGAGACGTAGGGGTTGGCCGAGGTCTGTAACGCGGTGACTCCTGCAGCGAGCACGAAAATCGCGGTCATGAACAGCGGAAAGCTCACCATCCCCGCCGCCGGAATAAAGAGCAGCGCCCCACCCGTCATGATGAAAAGAGAAATCACCATGGTGCGCTTGTAACCCACGGTCTCAATGAGCTTGGCGCTTGGCACCGAGAACACGAGGTAAGCAAAGAACCAGGCGACCGTAACGGCCATCGCCGGTCCATAGCTGAGGTTGAAAATTGATTTCAACTGCGGCATCAGGTTGCTGTTCAGATTTGTTAGGAATCCGAAGATGCCGAAAAGAAAGGCGACCGTAATAAACGGCCCGGTATAGTTGGGCGTACTGGTTTCGTTCGGTGGAGTTGATCGAGTTGCCATCAGATTTCCCGCTTCCTTTCACTGCGTCGTGCCGGACTTCGCTGCCGACCACCGTCGCGCGTCAGATTCGGCGTTTATGCGTCGCTGGCAGAGTTCGGCGTTCAGGCAGACGGCTCTAAATGCAACGACACAACTCTACGCATTCAGAAGAAAGGCGTCTAGAGGCAAATGAAAATGTTTTCACGATTACTCCGCGCGGCCTTCCAAAGCTCCCAACAGGTTACACTAAGGGTGCATGATTCCTACCCTTGCCTGGACCCCTGAAGGCGTGCGTTTTATCGATCAAACCAAGCTCCCCCTCGAGGAGAGCTACGTGCTCGCAACAACCTACGAACAGGTAGCCGACATCATTGTCACCATGGTTGTCCGTGGCGCCCCGGCCATCGGTGTTTCGGCCGCTTACGGCATCGCCCTGGGCGCGCAGAGAACTTCCTCCAAAACCGCACAGGAGTTTGCGCCGGAATTTGAAAAGATCTGCGCGCGCCTTGCTTCGACCCGCCCCACCGCCGTCAACCTTTTCTGGGCCATCGATCGTATGAAGAGCGTCTTTGCATCGCTGCGGGCCACCGACGCTCCCATCGCTGAAGTGCAGCGGCGGCTCCTCGCCGAAGCCCATGCCATGTATGAAGAAGACATCGCCGCCTGCAAAACCATGGGCGCGTTCGGCGGAGCATTGCTGCCTCAAGAAGGCGGCGTGCTCACCCACTGCAACGCAGGCGCCCTGGCCACCTGCGGCTACGGAACCGCTCTCGGAGTGATCCGTTCCGCGGTGGAACAGGGCAAGCGAGTCCACGTCTTTGCCGACGAAACGAGGCCCTTTCTGCAGGGTGCTCGGCTCACTGCTTGGGAATTAATGGCCGACGGCATTCCTACCACTGTGATCTGCGACAACATGGCAGCCAGCCTGATGCGTGCGGGAAAGATCAATGCCGTCGTCGTCGGCGCGGACCGCATCGCGGCCAACGGCGACACAGCCAACAAGATCGGCACCTACAACGTGGCCATCCTCGCCAAAGAGCACGGCGTCCCGTTTTATGTGGCCGCGCCGTGGTCCACCATCGACACCGCAACGCCCGCCGGCGATGCTATCCCGATCGAAGAGCGCAGTCCCGTTGAGGTCACTCACCACGGCGGAAAACAACTCACGCCTCACGGGGTCGGCATCTGCAATCCGGCCTTCGACGTCACCCCGGCCAAATACATCACGGCCATCATCACAGAACGCGGAGTGCTTCGCGAGCCTTATACCGAGAGCCTTCGCGGAATGGAACTGGCCGCAAAATAACCTCAACGGGCTACAGTTGTGAGGATTGTGCAGGCCTTCCTTTCCATCTTCCGGCTGCGGCAGAGATCCCTTGCGCGCGCCCTTGCGCTCTCGCTCGGCTCGTTTATGGGTAGCCTGCGCCTCGCCGGCTTTCCCTACATCGAAAACCTGCACGGGTCCCGCTGGCAGATTGTCGTGCTCATTCTCGCAGCCTGGGGCATGGGTGAGACCGCGCGCTGCCTGCATCGAAAATGGGACCTCTACCATGCCGGCATTCTGATCCTGCTCTACACAGACCTCATGATCCTCACCATGATCGTCGCCCTCATCGCGCTCTTTTGACAGGACGCAGGCCGTCATTGTCAATCCTTACAACCCCAAATTCAAATGTACCGAACTCCCCCATAGCCGTGTAGCATGGGCAGAGCGCACGTCACAATCGGCTTTATCGCACTTCGAATCCTCGAGGCGATGCACCGAGCCGATGCGAGACCTGGCGTGCCGGAGGAAGCAATGCTGAAGGGATTCCGTGATTTTATTCTGCGTGGAAATGTAGTCGACCTGGCCGTCGCCGTCATCATCGGAGCGGCTTTCAACGGAATTGTTACTTCACTCGTCGGCGATGTCCTTAATCCATTGATTGCGGCCACCATCGGCAAACCGGACTTCAGCAGTGTCATTCTGCATGTCGGTGGCGGCGCTATCAAGGTGGGCAGCTTTTTCAACGCCATCGTATCTTTCCTGATCGTGGCCAGCGTGGTCTATTTCGCCATTGTGCTTCCGTTGAACAATCTCATGGCGCGCCTAAAGAAGCCTGACGCTGCACCGCCGACGCCCGAAACCAAGGTTTGCCCCGAGTGTCTCAGCACCATTCCCGCTGCCGCCCGGCGTTGTGCGCAGTGCGCTCAGCCGGTCGCATAGAAAACGAGCCGCACAGGCAGATCGTCCTCAGTTAGCCTGCATGAAGAGTCCGATTTGGACTGGGCCAAGCCTTCTGGCAGACTCCGAAGGCGTCCCGCTCACCGGGGCAAAGTGCTCTTCCCCGGGCAGTGCATCGTGCCGTTCAACAAGGTAGCTCACACCTGCAGTCGCTTCGAAATCGACCTCCGGCCCGCGGAGGTTCGTCAACACCTTCGTCCCCGTCTTGCCGGAGACGATGTCCACGCTCGTATTCGTCCAGGGATTGCGAAACCTGATCGGCCCGGAATCTCCAGCCTCGATCACAGCTGTCGCAACCACGCCGTTGCGCGTCTGCACATCGACTTTTATGTTGCCGCGAACAAAAACACTGCCATCGAAGTCCCATCCCGGTGGAGTCGCGGGCGCAATCCGAATCGTGCCGTCGTAGTCCTGCGCCAGTGCTTCCTCCAGCGCATCTGCAACCACTCCGGTCTGCTCAACATAGAACTCGGTCGACGAGGGGTCCCACTTCGCCATTCCGTTCACAAAGTGCTGCGACTTTTCCGTCAGCTTCACCAAAGTCGAGCCCACCTCCCTGCCCAGATGAAGTCGCGCAGCCTGGATCGGATCGAAGTTCCAATCGATATTGGCCTTGAACGGCCGAAAAAGATACGTGCGCACTGCAACCGCGAAAAGCGGAGAGGTATCGCCGATGATCCCGTAGGGCCACACCGGTTCAAGCCCGATGTTCTCTACATTGTGTTCTTCCGCGCCCGGCAGATACGATTCGGCAATCACGTCCTTCCCCGCAGCATCTGCTGAAGCGGGGAGCAGCGTATGCGGTTTTTCGCGACCGGTGCGCGGAAGATCCGGCGTCCTGGCCAGTGCATCCTGCAGTTGGCTCACCAGGTCGGGATCTCTGCTCAGCAGCCTGGCCGCGTCAATTACCGCCGGATACAACGCCTTGATGGCCGACAGATCTGTCGTGGGATCGGTCACATCCCATTGCGTCTCGTGCGCGTTCGAGGGGCCGGTGTGCAGCAGACCGTCCGCTCCCGTCTTCTGATACGCAAGAAGGAAGCGCGCCGACGCTGCCATCAACGGATAATTTTTGGCAAGAAATATGCGATCGTCCGTCGCCAGGTATTGCTGCCACACCCACAACGAAACCTCAGCCCCGGTGGAAAGCGTGCGCGCGTTGTAATACGGCTTGAAATTTGCATCGCAATCCCGTCCGATTGAGATGGGCTGCCATGCGCCCTCATACTCGATTCCCTGCCCATTGAAGCGCATCGTCTCCGGCACGCATGAACCCGGCAAACCATTCATGTTCTCTTTTGTCCAGTTCTCGATATTCGAAAGGTTCTCGCGGTAAAGATTGAAATACGGTTCATTCAGCTCCGCCAGCCCCGCGCCGATATTGGCGGCAACCTGCATGCGCAAGTTCCAATGCCAGAACGCAGAGGGATCCCATTGATGCTTGTCCCGCGCAGCGGAGATCATGTCTGCGATCCCCGCCTGCGTGCCTGGATACTCCACTCCCTTTTCAATCGCTGCGACGAACAGATAGATGTTGCGGAGATTTTCCATGTACTCGCCGGAGCCGTCGTGCGAGGTAATTCTGATCATTCCCGCCTGCTTCCAGAAATCTCGCCACCACGTGCGGTGCGCAGCGTCGGGTGAATTCAGTAAGGCGTGCCTGGCAATTTCGCTTGCGACTCCCGTGCCGTCGTAGTGCGGTGCCGTCGACATCACGCGAAAATGTCCCTTCGCATCCGGTCGAAATGTCACCGTAATTGTCAGTGGATCGGTCACGGCTGCTGAAATATCGCGCCCTTCCGCGGTGATCGCCGCCAGCGTGCCGAACCGCCTTCCTGATGCGCCCGGATGATTGTCGTCCACCCACGCATCTGCCAACATGCCCATGCTGCCTTCAGCCGTCGCATGCGTGGTGCGCGGCGACCACAGTCTCAACAACGCAGTTTGACGTTTCCGCGGATTCGCGCCCGTCACATCCACTACCAGCGTATCGGTGTCAGGCTCGACAAAGACCGTCACTTTCATCCCGCCGCCGGTCTCGCGAAATTCACCGCGGTATAAGTCCAGTCTTCCGCTGTAATTCTTTGCATCGGTCAACACCGTCAGCCCCGGAATCACAATCTGCCCTGGCGACAAGCGATCGGGCATGGTATCGGCGCGATTCAGTTGCGCCGTCAATCCGTCCGCCGACCACACAGCAACCCCGAGCCTGCCGTTCCCCAGCGGCATCGCCTCCTCTGCGTTCAAATTCGGCCTGCCCAGCACGATATCCGAGCGTCCGATGACTCCCGGCACATCGACATGAAACGCGCCATTATGCCACGCCGAAGAGAATTGCGGCGCAGGGGAAGTTTGCGCTGCCGCAGGACCGATCACCGCACACGAAAGCACTGCAAGACAAACAATCAGGATGAAGAATTTCGTCAAGAGATATCTCCCCGTGGTTCTGTTTTGGCTTTGGCGCCAGTCTACCAGCCCACCATTCAATCCAGTTCGCGCAGCGGCCGCGAAAACGAAAAGATTCCCAAAAACGCCACACCGGCAGTTCCGGCCATCAGGGACAGTGCGTGCCCGGTCGGAATGTGCCGCGACAGTTCACCCGCCATCAACGCGCCTAGCGGCGGCAGCCCCAAGAAACTGGTTGCATAGATGCTCATGATCCGGCCGCGCATCTCATCTGACGACAGGTGCTGAATCGATACATTGAAACACGAAATCATCAGGATTCCACTAAATCCTTCGCAGAATGCCAGGCACTGCGACAAGGCAAAGCTGCGCGAGAAGCTGAAACCGATAATCGCCAGAAAGAAAACCACGCCTGCACCGGTCAGCAGCGCGCCGCGATGTCGAATTACGCCCGACACGGCTACCGTGACCGCGCCCAGCACGGCTCCCGATCCCGAACAGGCCAGTAGCCATCCCAGGCCGCTGGCGCCCGCATGCAGTTGATCTTTGGCAAAGTAGGGAATGAACGTCAGAAATGGAATCCCCAGCAGGCTGACCACCGCTGTCATCCACATCATCACCAACATCTGCGGCTCGCTGTGCAGATAGGTAAACCCCGCGCGCATGCTGGCCCACATCGACTGGTGTCGCGACGGCTTTTCTTCGGGATAATCGATCCGGACAAGGGCCCAGAGAACAGCCAGAAAGCTCACCCCATTCAAAAAGAAATTTCCCGCCACGCCAAACAGTGCCATCGCATAGCCGCCCAATGTCGGGCCCAGAATGCGCGACATATTAAATTGCGCGGAGTTGAGCGCGATCGCATTGGTCAGGTCTTTCCTTGGCACCAGCTTCGGCACCAGCGCCTGGTAGCTCGGCGCGTTCATTGACATGGCCGTGCCGTTTAGGAAGGCAATCACTGCGACTTCCCACACGGTAATGATCTTGAACCAAGCCAACCCGGCCAGCACAAACGCCAGCACCATCATCGCCGTTTGGGTTACGATCAGCAGGCGGCGCTTGTCCACCCGGTCGGCAATCACGCCTCCGAACAGCGTGAAAAACAGAAATGGGATCGATCCCGCAAACCCTACGACGCCCAGCCAGAACGCGGAATTGGTGAGCAGCAGCACCAGCCAGCCCTGCGCCACGTTTTGCATCCATGTGCCGATGTTGGAAAGAAAATTCCCGCTCCAGAATAGCCTGAAATTTGCATTACGCAGTGCGCGCACCACCTCGGGGAGCCTGCTCGCCTCAACCGCCGCCATGGCTTGGCGCACCGACGCGGCATCCTCTGAAGCGGCGTTCAGACTCTCATTCAATTCCGGATCGGTGGTCAGAACAGGTCTCCCGTCGCTGCATGCCCCAAAGGCAGGAACAAGCTCTAGTGTAAGCTGGGTTTACATTACGCTGGGGATGTCCGGGCTATGCCCTAATGCTCCTCGGCGTCAGTGACCACGCAGGCTTCCTGAATGTTCATGCGCAAATTGTCGGTCCTTTTTCTTTTCACTTTCGCTAACGTCCCAAAAGCGACGCCGCCCGCCCCGCAAGCGGTTCCGACGGCCTCATTCGGATACGCCGATTTCAGCAGGGAAGCCGCGATTGAAGACAAGTTTCTCGCCGTACCCAGCGCCCGCCTCGCGGGCGCGGAGCTGAAGACGCTCACCGCCGAACCCCACATGGCCGCGACTCCCGAAGATCACAAGACAGCTCTCTACGTCGCAGATAAATTCCGCGCAGCCGGCCTTGACACGGAGATCGTTCCCTACCGCGTCCTGCTCAATTGGTCCAAGGTCGTGCACGTCGATGCGCATGACGCCAATGGCAAAGTCCTCATGACCGGCCCCACCCGCGAACACGTGGAGGGCGATCTATTTCAGGACGATCCCCGTGTGGTGATGCCGTTCAATGGCTCCTCCGGCTCCGGCGATGTCACCGCCCCCGTTGTCTATGCGAACTACGGCCGCCTCGAAGACTTCAACCAACTCGACGCCATGCACATTGACTTGCGCGGAAAAATCGTCATCGCCCGCTACGGCGCCAATTTCCGCGGCGTTAAGGTCTTTCTCGCCGAGCAGCGGGGCGCCCTCGGCGTCCTGATTTACTCCGACCCGCAGGACGACGGTTATTTCAAGGGCGATCCCTATCCGAACGGCCCATGGCGGCCAGCCACCGGCGTGCAACGCGGTTCCGTGCAATATCTCTTCAAGTATCCCGGCGATCCTGAAACACCCGGCGTCGCATCCACACCCGATCTTCCCGACTCCGCCCGCGTTTCACCCGACGGCAACCAGCCCCACATTATTTCCATCCCTCTCAGCTATCAGGATGCCGCACCCATCCTTCAGGCAATGAAGGGTCCCGGCGCGCCGCAGGGTTGGCAGGGTGCGCTTCCATTTCGCTATCACCTCGGCGCGGGAGACGTGAAGGTCCACCTCATCTCGCAACAGGACTATCAGCGCCGCACGATCTGGGATGTCATCGGCAAAATCAAGGGCTCTGAGTTCCCCAACGAGTGGGTTATCAATGGCAATCATCGCGACGCATGGGTCTACGGCGCAGTCGACCCCAACAGCGGCACAGCCGCCATGCTTGAGGCGATCCACGGCATTGGCGCCCTGCTCAGCCAGGGTTGGCGCCCCAAACGTACCATCATTTTTTGCAGTTGGGACGCCGAAGAGGAAGGCCTCATCGGCTCCACGGAATGGGTCGAGCAGCAGGACGGCGCGCTCAGCCACGCCGTCGCTTACTTCAACACCGACGTCGGCGTCTCGGGTCCCGATTTCACCGCCGCCGCTGTCCCTTCGCTGAAGGAATTCGTACGCGACATCGCCCGCTCGGTCCCCAGCCCCCTCGGCGGTACCGTGTACCAGGAGTGGCGCGTCAACAACGCCGGCGAGAATGAGCATCGCGGTTCAAACGCCCCGCCACAATCCGGCAACGAAGTGAGCGTGAATGATCTGGGCTCAGGCTCCGATTACACATCCTTCCTGCAGCACGCCGGCGTGCCTTCCGCCGACGTCGGCTCCGATGGCCCGTACGGCGTCTACCACTCCACCTTCGACGACTTCACCTGGTTCGTCATGAACGCCGATCCGCACTTCCAGTACCTGCAGGAAATGGCCCGAATCTTCGGCCTTGAATCCTTGCGCATGGCCGACGCCGACGTTCTTCCTTACGACTACGAGGCATATGCACGGGAAATTGGCACGTACATTGACGCCGCCAAACACAGGGCTGCCGAAAAAGGCGTAGGGTCGCTCGACTTTTCCCCGGCGCAGGCCGCCGATGCCCGATTTGCCGCTGCCGCAGCCAAAGCGCACGCATTACAGGCCGCGCCCCACGGCAACCTCGCGCAACTCAATCAGACCCTGCGCGATGTCGAATCCGACTTGCTTTCTTCCGCTGGCCTTCCCAACCGCCCTTGGTATAAGCACACCATCTACGCGCCTGGAGAATACACAGGCTACGCCGCCGTGGTAATTCCCGGCGTCAACGAAGCCATAGACGCCAAAGACTCCACCACCGCTCAGCAGCAGTTGACCGTACTCACGCGAGCGCTTGATCGCGCTGCGCAGACGCTTGCCGCGGCACAGTAACTCGTAGCCGTCGCAGCTATTTGAAGCCCCCGCTTTACGCCTCCGAAAAGTGATTTAGGTCACACATGTTGTGCCAAACGGTTGACCCGGCACTGCGGGCCTCGTATCGTTAGAGTTGTCATGAAGATCTCCCCAAACTCCATTCGCATCGGCTTTGCGGTCGCCATTATTGTGGGCACCATTGCCTGGCTCGCCAGCAGCGGCTACAACGCCGGCAAGAGCTACTTCGTCACTATCGCCGAGCTGGGTGGCATGGGCGACAAGGCGTATCACAGCCAGTTGCGGGTTGAAGGATTCGTGAAACCCGGCTCCATCCAGCAGGATGGCCCGCATGTAACCTTCCTCCTCGATGAGTTTGAGAGCCACTCCCCGAAGGCGGCAACCGGCCGGATGCTCAAAGTGGTCTACAAAGGCTCTGAACCGCCTCCCGACACCTTCAAAGACGATGCTCAGGCATTGGCGATGGGCACCTACGGCCGCGATGGGGTCTTTCACGCCAACGAGTTGCAGGCCAAGTGCGCCAGCAAGTACGCACCGGCTCAGCCTGGAGCAGCGCCCGCAAAAACTGCTGCCAATCCACGCCCAGCCGAAGCTTCAACTGCAGGCTCGGCAAATCCAGCAGCGGCAAATTGATCGAATGACAATGCCCACTCCTGAGGCTGGAGGCCCTGGGTCGCCATGGACAGGTCTTGGTCCGGGGGGTGGTGATCCGGGATCCCCACGTACAGGTCCTGGTTTGCAGGATGGAAGTTCCATCCCCTGCGCTCGTGTTCACCAGGTTTCAAAACTCTTCGGGTCTTTTGCCGCGCTTCGTCAGGTTTCAGTTGATCTTGAAGCCGGCAAATGCTACGTCCTGATCGGCGAAAACGGCGCCGGCAAATCCACACTGCTGCGCATCCTCGCCGGCCTTCTCCTCCCAACCCACGGGACGGTGAGCCTCTTCGGCAATCAGGAGCCACACGATGTCCGCGACCGCATCGGCTACATGAGCCACGCACCCATGCTCTACGACGAGCTGACCGGCGAGGAGAATCTGAGTTACTTTCGCAGCCTCTACCCCAGCCGGCCGTGTCTCGAACCCGCGGAGGCTTTGCGTCAAGTGGGCCTCGATCCTGGCCTCAATCGCACCTTCGGTCAGTACTCGCAGGGCATGCGCCAGCGCACCTCTCTGGCTCGCGTCCTGTTGCCTATGCCGGAACTCCTGCTGCTAGACGAGCCTTTCTCCAACATGGACGTGGAGTCCGTCTCCCAAATGGTTCAGCTTCTGGCCCGCTTTCGCCAGGGAAATCGCACCATCGTGATCACCACCCACCAGCGCGAATCCGCCGCTCCCATCGCCGACTGGGTTCTCCGCCTGCAGGCCGGTCGCGTCGCCGCATTTGAGCCGGGGTCTCCTACCTTATGAAGACCAACGGTGCGCGCTTTCTTGAGACTCTCGGCATTCCCTTCGACCTCCGCGAATACGAGGTCGATCCTGAAGATCTCTCGGCCGTCGCTGTTGCCAGAAAAATCGGCATGCCTGCCGAACAGGTCTTCAAAACTCTTCTGATCACAGCTGCTCCAGGCGAGTATCTCTTTGCCATCATCCCGGGCGATGCGGAGCTCGACTTCAAAAAGTTGGCCCACGCCGCTGGGCTTCGGAGAGCCGAGATGACGCCGCTCAAGGACGTGCAGCCGCTCACCGGGTACATTCGCGGCGGTGTAACCATCTTCGGC
>Ga0335072_10005166_pt1 | contig 19242 bp, 16 predicted proteins | sample Lox_Sample_21_FD_206725 | JGI IMG/M metagenome (GOLD analysis project Ga0335072, IMG submission 206725) | Soil microbial communities from Loxahatchee National Wildlife Refuge, Florida, United States - Lox_Sample_2.1 | ecosystem: Environmental > Terrestrial > Soil > Wetlands | place: USA...
CGCCCGCCCGGCCCGCCCGCCCGGCCCGCCCGCCCGCCCGGCCCGCCCGGCCCGCCCGCCCGGCCCGCCCGCCCGGCCCGCCCACAAGCCCCCGCAGGGACAGGACGGCTCGAGCCAGGCAGAACGGATACCGCATCCCGGCCGCGGACGCGCCGCGTCCGCGGCTTGTTTGGAATGCTTGCGTACTGAACCGATCGGGTCCGGGATGCGTGAACGGACTGGAGGAGTTCATCGCGGCGGTTGCTCAGTCGGCGGTGTCGGGCGGGAACGCGACGGGGTAGGGCTCGGCGAAGTCGGCGGAGCGGCTGACGGCGCGCCACTTGCGGTCCTCGGCCAGGAGCTGCTCGTCGAGGCGGATCGACCATTCGGCCGCGGTAACGCCGAGCGGCAGGTGGTAGGGGATGTCGCGGCGCTTGGCCAGCTGGACGAGGATCTGGGCGGCGCGCACCGGGTCGCCCGCGGGCCCGGCCGGGTTCTGACGCACGCGCGTGTTGATCGCGCCAACGGTCCCGGCGTAGGCCCCGGGGATGTCGCGGACGATCATCGAGGAGCCAGCCCAGTCGGTCTTGAAGCTGCTCGGCTCGACGACGATCACCTTCACGCCGAACGGGGCCGTCTCGGCCGCCAGCACCCGGCTGAACCCGTCGATGGCGAACTTGGCGGCCTGGTAGGAGGCGACGCCGGGGGAGCCGCCGACGCGCCCGCCCACCGAGGAGAACTGCATGATGATCCCGCCGCCCTGCTCGCGGAGCACGGGGATGGCCGCCTTGGAGACGTGGTAGACGCCCCAGAAGTTGGTCTCGAACTGCGCCCGGAAGTCCTCGTCGGTGGTGGTCTCGATCGGCGACACGTTCGCGTAGCCGGCGTTGTTGACGATCACGTCCAGCCGGCCGAACCGCCCGCGGGCCTCGGTGATCGCCGCGCGGGCCGCGGCCGGGTCGGTGACGTCAAGGGCGAGGGGGCAGATGCTCTCCCCGAATTCGGCGCCGAGGTCGGCGAGTTGCCCGGGCTGGCGGGCGGTCGCGGCGACCAGGTCGCCGGCCTCGAGCGCGGCGCGCGCGAGAGCGCGGCCGAAGCCGCGGGAGGAACCTGTGATGAACCAGACTTGTCTCATGCCACTTAGTACAACATAGTTGCGTTACTATGGCCGGGTGACGGTACCGGGCTTCCAGCGGGCGCGCAGCGCCAGGGCCAAGCAGCTGCGCGAGTCGGCGATCCTGGCGGCGGCGCGCGAGCTGGGCGCCGGGCGCGGCATCCGGCAGATCACGCTGACCGAGATCGCCGAGGCGGTCGGCATGCACAAGTCGGCGCTGCTGCGCTACTTCGAGACGCGCGAGGAGATCTTCCTGCGGCTGACCGCGGACGGCTGGCGGGAATGGTCGGCCGCGCTGCGGGCCGAGCTCGAGGAGCTCGCGAAGGTGACGCCCGCGGCCGTGGCGGACGCCTTCGCCAGGACGCTCGCGGCCCGCGGGCTGTTCTGCGACCTGCTGGCGCAGGCGCCGCTCAACCTGGAGCGCAACGTCTCCCTGGAGGCGGTCCGCGCCTTCAAGCTCGTCACCCTGACCGAGGTGGACGCGATCGTGGCGGTGGTGCGCCGGCTGCTGCCCGGGCTGACCGAACGGGACGGCGTCGACCTCGTCGCGGCCGCAACCGCGATGTCGGGTGCGTTCTGGCAGATGGCCACGCCCGGGCCCGAAGCCGCGGCCCTCTACCGCAGCGACCCCCGGCTGGCGCACGCGGTGGTCGACGCCGAACCGCGCGTCGCCCGGCTGCTCACCGCCATGCTGGCGGGCATGCGTGCCTGATCCGCACGATATCGTGCCCGGTGTGGCCGCCAGGAAGGATCCGGCGACGCGCCGGACCGGTGCGCCCGTGGCGGAGTTCCTGGCTGGCGCCTGGGTAGACGCCGCCGTGTTCGCGCTGCGTCCGGACTACCGGGCCATGCTGCTGGCCGTCGATGGGCTCGTCCCCGGTCCCGGCGACCGGGACAGCGACGCGCTGCTGCAGGCGGCCGAGGCCGCCGCCCGCCAAGCGCTCGCCGGCGGGCCGGCGGAGCAGCTGCCGCACGTGGCGGCGTGGCGGGAGGCCTACCGGGCGTTCGGAGCCAAGCCGCAGCGCACCCGCAACAGCCTGGAGGCGCTGCTGCGCCGCGCACCCTCCGGGCTGCCCCGCGTGAACCGGCTCACCGACTACTACAACGCGGTCTGCGTGCTGCACCAGATCCCGCTCGGCGGGGAGGACCTGACCCGCTACGCCGGCCCGCCGCGGCTGGTCCGCGCCACCGGCACCGAACCCTTCGACACCGTGGCCGACGGCCAGCCGGTAATCGAGCACCCCGACCCCGGCGAGGTGGCCTGGTGTGACGACGCCGGGGTGACCTGCCGGCGCTGGAACTGGCGCCAGGCCCGCCGCACCCAGCTGCGCGAGGACACCACCGCCGCGCTGTTCATCCTCGACGCGCTCGACCCGGTCAGCGACCAGGCGCTGCACGCCGCCGCCGACGACCTGGTCAGCCGCCTGACCCGGCTCGGACCCGGCGTCCGCGCCGCCCGCCGCCTGATGGCGGCCGGCGCAGACGCCCGGTGACGGAGGCGGACCAGCGGATGACTTCTTCCGGTGGGCTGACCCTGAACGGCTCGTCCGGGTGAAAGATTGTCCTTTATGCCAGCGATGGTGGCCGGCCCGGGCGGCGGGGCGGTACTGGACGGGGTCTTGGAGCGGGTCACGTTCGCCAACCCGGAGACCGGGTACACGATCGCCCGGATCGCGCCCGAGCGGGGCGGCGCGGAGCTGGTCACGGCGGTCGGGCCGCTGCTGGGCGCGCAGGTGGGGGAGTTCCTGCGGCTGCGCGGCCGCTGGTCCTCCCACCCGAGGTACGGGCGGCAGTTCGAGGTGCACTCCTACGCCACGGTGCTGCCCGCCACCGCCGCGGGGATCCAGAAGTACCTGGGCTCGGGCCTGATCAAGGGCATCGGCCCGGTGATGGCCGAACGCATGGTGGCGCACTTCGGCGTGGACATCATGCACGTGATCGAGGCCGAGCCGGGCCGGCTGATCGAGGTCGACGGGCTGGGCCCCAAGCGCACCGCGATGATCGCCGCCGCCTGGGCCGAGCAGAAGGCGATCAAGGAAGTGATGATCTTCCTGCAGGGCGTCGGGGTGTCCACGTCGCTGGCGGTGCGGATCTACAAGAGGTACGGCGACGCGTCGGTCTCGGTCGTGCGCGGCGAGCCGTACCGGCTGGCCGCCGACGTGTGGGGGATCGGGTTCAAGACCGCGGACACGATCGCGGCGGCGGTTGGCATCGCCCGGGACAGCCCGGAGCGGATCAAGGCGGGCCTGGCTTACACGCTGTCCGAGGCGGCCGACGACGGCCACTGCTACCTGCCCGCGCCCAACCTGATCGCCGACGCGGCCAAGATCCTGGACGTGCCGCCCGAGCTGATCACCCCGTGCCTGGATGAGCTGGCCGCGGCCGAGGGGGTGGTCCGCGAGGAGGTGCCCGCCGCGACCCCGGTTCCCGCCGTCTACCTGCCGCCCTTTTATCAGGCCGAACGGTCCGTGGCGCACGCCCTGCGCCGCCTGCTCGCTACCCGGGCCGACCGGCTCAGCGCGTTCGCCGCGGTCGACTGGGACAAGGCGCTGGCCTGGCTGCGCGGCCGGACCGGCGCCGAGCTGGCCCCCGAGCAGGCCGACGCGGTCCGGCTCGCCCTGACCGCCAAGGTCGCGGTGCTGACCGGCGGGCCGGGCTGCGGGAAGTCGTTCACCGTGCGGTCGGTGGTGGAGCTGGCCCGGGCCAAGGGGGCCAGGATCGTGCTGGCCGCGCCGACCGGCCGGGCGGCCAAGCGGCTGGCCGAGCTGACCGGCCATGAAGCGGCCACCATCCACCGGCTCCTGCAGCTGCGCCCGGGCGGCGAGCCGTCCTTCGACGCCGCCCACCCGCTGGACGCGGACCTGGTGGTGGTGGACGAGACCTCGATGGTCGACGTGATCCTGGCCAACAAGCTCATCAAGGCGGTCCCGCCCGGCGCGCACCTGCTGCTGGTCGGAGACGTCGACCAGCTCCCCTCGGTCGGCGCCGGGGAAGTGCTGCGCGACCTGCTGGCCGCCGGGTCGCTGCCGGTGGTCCGGCTGACCAAGATCTTCCGGCAGGCCCAGCAGTCCGGGATCGTGGTCAACGCTCACCGCGTCAACGCCGGGCAGTTGCCCGCCCTGACCGGCTTCGCCGACTTCTTCTGGTTCGGCTGCGAGGACACCGAGCAGACCCCCGAACTCATCACCGACATCGTGGCCCGGCGGATTCCCGCCAGGTTCGGTCTGGACCCGCGCCGCGACGTGCAGGTCCTGTGCCCGATGCACCGCGGCCCGGCCGGAGCCGGAAGCCTCAACCTGCTACTCCAGGACGCCCTCACCCCGTTCCGCGACGGCGCCCCGGAGCGGCGCTACGGCGGGCGGGTGTTCCGGGTCGGCGACAAGGTCACCCAGCTGCGCAACAACTACGACAAGGGCGCCGCGGGCGTCTTCAACGGCACCGTCGGCGTGGTCACCGCGATGTCCCTGGAAGAGCACACGCTGACCGTGCGCACCGACGAGGACGAGTCGGTCGACTACGGATTCGACGAGCTGGACGAGCTGGCCCACGCCTACGCGGTCACCATCCACCGTTCCCAGGGCAGCGAATACCCCGCCGTCGTCATCCCGCTCACCACCAGCTCCTGGATGATGCTGCAGCGCAACCTGCTCTACACCGGCGTCACCCGGGCCAAGAAACTGGTCGTCCTGGCCGGCTCCCGCCGCGCCCTGGCCGCCGCCGTCCGCACCAAGGGCGCCGGCCGCCGCCACACCGCCCTCGCCCACCGCCTGCGCGAAGGACCGCAAGGATGAGACTGTCGGCCGGGGGCGTTAGGCTGGCCCGGATGACGCGATCCGGGCCAATACCTATGAGCAGCAGAAACAGTGGAGACTGAGAGTGGACCTGTTTGAGTATCAGGCGAAGGAACTGTTCGCCGAGTACGGCGTCCCCGTGCAGGCCGGCCAGATCGCCCGGACGGCCGAGGAGGCGCGGGAGGCCGCGGCGGAATTCGCCGCCCAAGGCCATCCGCTTGTCGTGGTGAAGGCGCAGGTGAAGACCGGCGGCCGCGGCAAGGCCGGCGGCGTGAAGCTGGCCAACGGCCCGGACGAGGCCTACGACAAGGCCAGTCAGATCCTCGGCATGGACATCAAGGGCCACACCGTGTATTCGGTGCTCATCGCCCAGGCGGTCGACATCGCCGCCGAGTACTACCTGTCCTTCCTGCTCGACCGGGCCAACCGGACCTTCCTGTCCATCTGCTCGGTACAGGGCGGCATGGAGATCGAAGAGGTCGCGCACAGCGCGCCGGAGGCGGTGGCCAGGATCCCGGTCTCGCCGCTGACCGGCGTGGACGCGGCCAAGGCGGCCGAGATCATCGCCGCGGGCCGGATTCCGGCCGAGGCGGCCGCGGGTGCCGCCTTGCTGGCTGAGCGGCTGTGGGCCATGTTCACCGACGAGGACGCGACGCTGGTCGAGGTCAACCCGATGGCGCTGACCGGGGACGGCCAGGTGCTCGCGGTCGACGGCAAGGTGACGCTGGATGACAACGCCTCGTTCCGCCAGCACCACGCCCGGTTCGCCGACGTCAGCAACACCGACCCGATCGAGGCCCGGGCGCGGGAGAAGCACCTCAACTACGTCAAGCTCGACGGCCAGGTCGGCATCATCGGCAACGGGGCGGGCCTGGTCATGTCCACCCTGGACGTGGTGGCCTACGCCGGGACGCAGTTCGGCGGTATCCGCCCGGCCAACTTCCTGGACATCGGCGGCGGCGCGTCGGCCGAGGTCATGGCCAACGGCCTGGAGATCGTGCTGTCCGACCCGAGCGTGCGCAGCGTGTTCGTGAACGTCTTCGGCGGGATCACCTCCTGCGACGCGGTGGCCAACGGGATCGTCTCGGCGATCGGCATGCTGACCGCCCGCGGGGAGCAGGTGGACCGCCCGATCGTGGTCCGCCTCGACGGCAACAACGCCGCCGAGGGCCGGCGCATCCTGGACGAGGCGGCCATCGGCGCGGTCGAGCAGGTGGCGACAATGGACGGCGCGGCCCAGCGGGCCGCCGAACTGGCAAGCACCGGACTGGCCGCGAAGGGGGCATGAGGTGGCGATTTTCCTGACCGGTCAGAGCCGGGTCATGATCCAGGGCATCACCGGCTCGGAGGGACGCAGGCACGGCGCGCGCATGCTGGCCGCGGGCACCGCGGTGGTCGGCGGCACCAACCCCCGCAAGGCGGGCCAGACCGTCGAGCTGAGCGGCAGCCACGTCCCGGTGTTCGGCACGGTCGCCGACACCATGGCCGCCACCGGAGCCGACGTCTCGGTGGTGTTCGTGCCCGCCGAGCACACCAAGGCCGCGGTGATCGAGGCCATCGACGCGCGCATCCCGCTGTGCATCGTGATCACCGAGGGCATTCCGGTCCACGACACCGCGGAGTTCTGGGCCTACGCGAGCGCCGCGGGGAACCGTACCCGGATCGTCGGGCCGAACTGCCCAGGCGTCGCCTCGCCGGGCAAGTCCAACGCCGGCATCATCCCCGCCGACATCACCAGCGAGGGCCGGATCGGCCTGGTCTCCAAGTCGGGCACGCTGACCTACCAGATGATGTACGAGCTGCGCGACATCGGCTTCTCCACGGCCGTCGGGATCGGCGGTGACCCGGTCATCGGGACCACGCACATCGACTGCCTGCAGGCCTTCCAGGAGGACCCGGAGACCGACGCGATCGTGATGATCGGCGAGATCGGCGGCGACGCCGAGGAACGGGCCGGGGCCTTCATCGAGCAGCACGTGACCAAGCCGGTGGTGGGCTACGTGGCCGGCTTCACCGCGCCGGAAGGCAAGACCATGGGCCACGCCGGCGCGATCATCTCCGGCTCCTCGGGTACCGCGCAGGCCAAGAAGGAAGCGCTGGAGAAGGCCGGCGTCCGCGTGGGCAAGACCCCCAGCGAGACCGCCGCCCTGATCCGGGACATCATGAAGCGGAGCTAGCCCGGCGCACGGACCCCGGCGCGCCTGCTTGGGCTCGGCCGGGACGGTTGCGAGTATCGGGTTTGTGAGTGTTTCCGCCGAAGCGCCGACGGCCCGCGAGCCCGACGGCCCGCAGCCCCCGGCTGGCCCGGGCCGGTCCGGGTCCCGGGCGCGGCCGGCCCGGCCGCTGGTCGTTACCGGCGGTATCGCCGCGTGCGCGGCGGCGGCCAGCGGGCTCGCCGTGCTGACCACGCTCACCGCAATCGGCTGGATTACCGCCCCGCACGTGGGTATCGGCACCGGGCTCGGCGGGGTGCTGCGCACCGCCGCCTTGTTGTGGCTGGTCGCGCACCACGTCGGCGTCACGGTCCGGGGCGCCGGGCGGATCGGCATGCTCCCGCTGGGGCTGGTGCTGCTGCCGGGTGCGCTGCTGGCCCTGGCCGGACGGTGGGTGGTACACGCCGGAGCGGTCACCCGGCTGCGGCATGTCGGCTACGCCGCCATCGCGCTGGCCTTGCCCTACACCCTGCTGGCCGGAGCCCTGGCCGTGGCGAGCCGGTCCGCCCAGGCGGCGCCGTCGCTCTGGCAGGCGGTCGTCGCGTCGTTCCTGCTCGCCGTCGTGGCGGGCGGGCTGGGCGCCGCCCGCGGGCTGGCCCCGTGGTCGCGGCTGGCCCGCCTGATGCCGGCCCGGCCGCGATCGATCGTCCTGGGCATGCTCGGGGCCCTGGCCCTGCTCACCGCGGCCGGCGCGGCCCTGGCCGGCGTCTCCCTCGCGATGCACCTGCCGGAGGTCAGGGCGGCCAGCAACGCGCTCGCGCCCGGGCCGGCCGGCGCGGCGCTGCTGCTGCTCGCCCAGCTGGCCTACGCCCCGAACGCGATCATCTGGGCGGTCGCCTACGTGCTCGGTCCCGGGTTCGCGTTCGGTGCCGGTACCGTGGTCGCCCCCACCGGCTCGGCGCTCGGCGCCGTCCCTGTTTTCCCGATGCTGGCCGCCCTGCCGCCGGGAGCCAAGTCGGCCGGGCCGGTCTGGGTGACGGTCCTGGTCCTGGCCATGCCCTATCTGGCCGGCATGTTCGCGGGGATCGTGACGGTCCGGATCACGCCCACGCCGGTGATCGAGGCGGCCGCGCTGTGGGGCTTCACGGCCGGTGCGGCCACGGGCGCCGTGGCCGGCCTGGGGGCCGCGTTCGCAGGCGGCCCGCTCGGTGACGGCCGCCTGGCCACGGTGGGACCATCCGGGTGGCAGGTCGGCCTGGTGGCCATGCTGGAAATCGGCGTGACCGCCGCGCTGACCGCGGCCGCCGCGACCTGGCTGATGTTCCGCCGCGCGAGCCCGGCAAGCCGCTCCGAGGAGACACGCCGCCCGCCCGAGCAGGTCCCGGCGGAAGGGATCCGGGTCGGGGTGATCGATGAGACCGATGACGCCGACGGTCACCGGATCTACGTCAATCCCTGGGCCCACGAGGAGGAAGAGCGGGACGACGAGTTACCGGCCGTTCTCCAGGACGCTGATCTCGCCGCCGATCGAGTTGCTGAGCTGGGCGTGGCAGGCCTGCTGGGCGCTCACCGTATTCGCGCTGCTCATGCAGTTGTAGTACGCGCTCAGCTGCGGCCAGAACACCGCCAGTACCAGCAGCCACAGGGCACTGAAGGCCAGGCCGAATCCGCCCAGCACGATCCCGCTGACCGCCCCGCGCGCCCGGGCCGTGCCCCCGCGCCGCGCCCGGCGGTTGGCGTTGACCCCGAGCCAGATCGCCGTCACCGCGAACAGCAGGGTCACGATGGCCACCAGGATGCCGCGGCGCAGGTTACCCAGCCCGAGGGCCAGGCCGAGCAGGCTGAGGATGCCCAGCACGAAGGCCGCCAGGGCCTGCTGCCGCAGGGCCGGGTCTGGCGGTGGCAACTGCCGGGCCGGCAGCATCCCGCGCGGCTGTGTCCCGCGCCGTCCGTCCGGTGGCTGATATCTGGCCATCGCCTACTATTCTGCCCTGTCCGGCAAGCTCCGGACGCCGTGCCTTAGGGTGGCTGGGTGATCTCTCGGTTGGTGGTGCTCGTCTCGGGCGAGGGGACCAACCTGCAGGCCCTGATCGACGCCTGCGCTGACGCGGACTACGGGGCCCGCGTGGTCGCGGTCGGTGCGGACCGGGACGGCATCAACGCGCTGGCCCGAGCCGGACGGGCCGGCATCCCCACCTTCACCGTCCGCCTGGCCGACTATGCCTCCCGCGAGGACTGGGATGCGGCCCTGGCCCGCGCGTGCGCGGAATGCGCGCCCGACCTGATCGTGCTGGCCGGGTTCATGAAGCTGGTCGGCAAGCCGTTCCTGGACTGCTTCGGCGGCCGTTGCGTGAACACCCATCCGGCGCTGCTACCGTCGTTTCCCGGCGCCCACGCCGTGCGCGAGGCGCTGGCTCACGGGGTGAAGGTCACTGGATGCACCGTCCTGATGGTGGACGAGGGAGTCGACTCGGGGCCGATCCTGGCCCAGGCGCCGGTCCCGGTGGCGGACGACGATGACGAGGCCACGCTGCACGAGCGGATCAAGGTGACCGAACGGGCGCTGCTCGTCGGCACGATCGGACGGATGGTCCGCGAAGGCTGGTCCGTCCGCGGCAGGAAGGTGAGGATCGGCCAGTGAGGAAGACACCGTGACCAGGATCCCGATCAGGCGAGCGCTGATCAGCGTCTACGACAAGACCGGCCTGGAGGAGCTGGCGTCCGGGCTGCATGAGGCGGGCGCCGAGATCATCTCCACCGGTAGCACGGCGGCCAGGATCGCCGCGGCCGGGGTGCCGGTCACCCCCGTCGAGGAGCTCACCGGGTTCCCCGAGTGCCTGGACGGCCGAGTGAAGACCCTGCACCCGCGGGTGCACGCGGGGCTGCTCGCCGACACCGCGAACCCCCGGCACGAGGCCGAGCTGGCCGGGCTCGGCATCGAGCCGTTCCAGTTGCTGGTGTCGAACCTCTACCCGTTCGAGGCCACCGTCGCGTCCGGCGCGTCACCGCAGGAGTGCGTGGAGCAGATCGACATCGGCGGCCCGTCGATGATCCGCGCCGCGGCCAAGAACCACGGCTCGGTGGCCGTGATCGTCGACCCGTCCCGGTACGCCGACGTGCTCGCCGCGCTGGCCGACGGCGGCTTCACCCTGGATCAGCGCCGCGGCCTGGCCGCCGAGGCGTTCGCGCGCACCGCCGAGTACGACCTTGCGGTCGCGTCCTGGTTCGCGTCCGCCTACGCGCCCGACGAGACCGCCCGTGACACTGGCTGGCCCGCGGTGACCGGCGCCCTGTGGCAGCGCGCCGACGTGCTGCGGTACGGCGAGAACCCGCACCAGCGCGCGGCCCTGTACACCCGGCCGGGCCCCAGGGGTCCGGGGGACGGCATCGCGGCCGCCGAACTGCTGCACGGCAAGGCCATGTCGTACAACAACTACGTGGACGCGGACGCGGCCCGGCGCGCCGCTTACGACTTCGCCGCGCCGTGCGTGGCCATCATCAAGCACTCCAACCCGTGCGGCATCGCCATCGGCACCGACCTGGCCGACGCGCACGCCAAGGCGCACGCCTGCGACCCGGCCTCGGCCTTCGGCGGGGTCATCGCGGCCAACGGGCCGGTGACCGCGGACCTGGCCCGGCAGATCGCCGAGGTGTTCACCGAGGTGGTGGTCGCGCCCGGCTTCGACGACGAGGCGCTGGACATCCTGTCCGCCAGCAAGAACGTCCGCCTGCTGCGCTGCGCTCCCCCCGGGACGGAAGCGGCCGCGGAGTGGCGCCCGGTGAGCGGCGGGATCCTGCTCCAGTCCGCGGACCGGGTGGCCGAGCCGGGCGACGACCCGGCGAACTGGGAGCTCAAGGCCGGCCCGGCCGCCGATCCGGCCCAGCTGGCCGACCTGGCCTTCGCCTGGAAGGCCTGCCGGGCGGTCAAGTCCAACGCCATCTTGCTCGCCTCCGGCGGCGCCTCGGTCGGCGTCGGCATGGGCCAGGTCAACCGGGTGGATTCGGCCCGCCTGGCCGTGCTGCGGGCGGGAGACCGGGCCGCGGGCTCGGTGGCCGCCAGCGACGCGTATTTCCCGTTCGCCGATGGCTTCGAGATCCTGGCCGAGGCCGGGGTGCGCGCGGTGGCCGAGCCGGGCGGCTCGATCCGCGATCACCTGACCGTCACCGCCGCCCAGGCCGCCGGGGTCAGCCTCTATTTCACCGGCGTCCGGCACTTCTTCCACTGATTTTGCCGAACGGACCGTGGCTAGGGGCGTCCGAGGACGTGCACCGTCCAGCCCGCGTCGTGCCACAGCTCGGCGTCCAGGCAGCAGCGGGCATCGATGATGACCCGCCGGGCCACCACGCGGGCCAGCGCGGCCGGGTCGATGGCCCGGTAGTCGGACCACTCGGTGAGGTGCAGCACCAGGTCGGCGCGCTCGGCCGCCGCCGGGACCGATCCGGCGTACACCAGGTCGGGGCGCCGTTGCGCGGCGTTGGGCATCGCCACCGGGTCGTGGGCGGACACGATCGCCCCCTCGGCCGTGAGCCGGTCGCACACGGCCAGGCTGGAGGAGTCGCGGACGTCGTCGCTGTCCGGCTTGAAGGCCACGCCCAGCACGGCCACCCGCTTGCCGTCCAGGGTGCCGCCCGCCGCCTGCCTGGCCAGTGCCACAACCCGGTCCCGCCGACCCTCGTTGATGGCGTCCACGCAGGTCAGCAGGCTGACTACCGAGCCGACATCCAGGGCGGACGCGCTGGCGCGGAACGCGCGGACGTCCTTGGGCAGGCAGCCGCCGCCAAAACCGAGGCCGGGCGACAGGAACCGCCGGCCGATCCGCGCGTCGTGGCCGAGCGCCTCGGCGAGCGGTATGACGTCGGCGCCCGCCGCCTCGCAGACCTCGGCCATCGCGTTGATGAAGGAGATCTTGGTCGCCAGGAACGCGTTCGCCGCCACCTTGACCAGCTCGGCCGTCTCCAGGTCCATCACGAGCAGCGGCACGCCAGCGGCCAGCGGCGTCGCGTAGACCTCCCGGAGCAGTTCCCCGGCCCGGGCCGACGTGACGCCCAGCACGATGCGATCCGGGGCCAGGCTGTCCTGGACCGCGAATCCCTCCCGCAGGAACTCCGGGTTCCAGGCCAGGTCGACCTGCCGGCCGGCCGGAGCGATCGCCTGGACCCGGTTCAGTACCTGCCGCGCGGTCCCGACCGGGACGGTCGACTTGCCCACGATGAGGCACTCCGCGGCCAGGTGCCGGGCCAGCGTGCCGGCCGCCGCGTGGACGGAGCTGAGGTCAGCCCGGCCGCCCTCGCCCTCGGGGGTCCCGACGCACAGGAAGTGGACCTCGCCGAACGCCCCGACCTCGGCGAAGGACGTGGTGAAGCGGAGCCGTCCGGTATCGACGTTCTTCCGCAGCAGCGGTTCCAGGCCGGGTTCGAAGAACGGGGCCTCGCCATTGGCGGCCTTCGCGATCTTCTGCTCGTCTATGTCGATCGCCAGCACCTCGTGCCCGAGGTCCGCCAGGCACACAGCGTGCGTAAGCCCTAGGTAGCCGGTGCCGACCACGGTGACCCGAGGCAACTGACCACTCCTCCCCGAGGGGCGTTTTCTCCACGATACTGAGCCGGGTACCTCGGGATGCCGACATGGCGGTTGCGGCCGGCTTGCGGTTGGGCGAACAACCGTTAGCTACTAGCCGGTAACATGACCGTGCGGACCCGGTGCCGGGCTCCCTTACCCGGTTTGGCAGGCTGTATGCGAGCAACGAAGGAGGCCGGTGTCTTCCATGAAGATCGTCGTCTGCGTCAAGCAGGTTCCCGATACCGCGGCCGAGCGCACGCTCGAGCCCGCGGACTCCACCCTGGACCGCGCGGCGGTGGACGGGCTTATCAACGAACTCGATGAGTACGCCATCGAGGAGGGCCTGCTGATCGCCGAGGCGCAGCGGGCGGCGGGTGACGACGCAGAGGTCACCATCGTGACCATGGGCCCGGAGAAGGCCGCCGAATCGATCCGCAAGGCGCTGTCGATGGGCGCGGACCAGGCCGTGCACCTGCTGGACGACGGGCTGGCCGGCTCTGACGCGCTGTCGACCTCTTACGCGCTTGCTCAGGTGCTCAAGCAGATCGGCTTCGACCTGGTGATCTGCGGATCGGAGTCCACCGATGCCCGGATGGGCGTGATGGCCCCGATGCTGGCCGAGCGGCTGGGCGTGCCGCAGGTCTCGCTGGCCATCAAGGCGGAGGTTGACGGCTCGTCCCTCCGGATCCGGCGGGTCTCCGAAGACGGGTACTTCGAGGTCGAATCCACCCTGCCCGCCGTGATGAGCGTGGTCGAGAAGATCAACGAGCCGCGCTACCCGTCGTTCAAGGGGATCATGGCGGCGAAGAAGAAGCCGGTCCAGACGATGAGCCTGGCCGACGCGGGCATCGACCCGGCCCTGGTCGGGCTGGGCGGTTCGGCCACCGAAGTGGTCGATTTCGCGCAGCGGCCGCCGCGCCAGTCCGGCACGATCGTCAAGGACGAAGGCGATGGCGGCGTCAAGGCCGCCGAGTTCCTCGCCGCGCAGAAGTTCATCTGAGAGCCGGAGGGGAGAGGCATGTCTGAGATCTTGGTGTTCGCTGAGCACACCGGCGACGACGTCAAGAAGGTCACGCTGGAGCTGATCACGCTGGCCCGCCGGTTCGGCGAGCCCTCGGTGGTATGGACCGGGCCGGGCGCTGAGCAGGGCCAGGCCCGCTGCGCCGAGTACGGCGCGGCCAGGATCTACGTGGCCGCCGACCCCGCCATCGACGACTACGTCGTCGCCCCCGCCGCTGAGCTGCTGGCTCAGCTGGTCAGGGAGAAGTCCCCGGCGCTGGTCCTGGTGGCCGGCACGGCGCAGAGCAAGGAGGTCGCGGGCCGGCTCGCGGTCAAGATCGACTCCGGCGTGCTCACCGACGCGGTGGACCTGCAGCCGGGCGACGACGGCCCGGTCGCCGAGCAGTCGATCTTCGGTGGCGCGACGATCGTCCACTCCCGGGTGCGGCGCGGAACCCCCATCGTGGCGGTGCGGCCCAACGCGGTGGCCCCGGAGCCGGCGCCTGGTGCGGCGGAGCTGTCCCCGGTGGCCCTGGCCGAGGCGGTCACCGGGGCCGCGGTGACCAGCCGGGTGGTGGCCGAGCGCGGCGAGCGCCCGGATCTGACCGAGGCCTCGATCGTCGTGTCCGGCGGCCGCGGTACCGGCGGGGCCGAAGGCTTCGGTGTCATCGAGCAGCTGGCCGACGCCCTCGGCGCGGCCGTGGGCGCCTCCCGCGCGGTGACCGACGCCGGCTGGTACCCGCACCAGTTCCAGGTCGGGCAGACCGGCAAGACCGTCTCGCCGCAGCTGTACATGGCCATCGGTATCTCCGGCGCGATCCAGCACCGGGCCGGCATGCAGACCTCCAAGACCATCATCGCCGTGAACAAGGATCCCGAGGCCCCGATCTTCGAGCTGGCCGACTTCGGGGTCGTCGGTGACCTGTTCAAGGTGGTTCCGCAGCTCCTGGACGAGATCAGCAAGCGCAAGCAGCTGTGAGTTCGGCCAGGTACCGGCTTCGCCCGTTACATCTGTATCGCCACCCCAGCTAGGCTGTACGCCGTCATGAGTTCGCAGAGCATCGGATCCGCCTACCTGGATCATGCGGCGACGACGCCCATGCGACCCGAGGCGATCGCCGCGATGACCGAGGAGCTGGCCAGTATCGGCAACGCGTCATCGCTGCACGCGGCGGGCAGGCGCGCCCGCCGGGTGGTCGAGGAATCCCGGGAGCAGCTGGCCGAGGTATTCGGTGCCCGGCCGAGCGAGGTGGTCTTCACCAGCGGCGGGACCGAAGCGGACAACCTGGCCGTCAAGGGGCTGTACTGGGCGCGCCGGGACGGCTCCCGGCGGCGGGTGCTGACCACCTCGGTGGAACATCACGCGGTGCTCGACTCGGTCCGCTGGCTGGAGGAGGCCCAGGGCGCGGAGGCGATCTGGCTCGGCGTCGATGTCGACGGCGGGGTGCGCCCCGAGGCCCTGCGGGCGGCCATATCCCAGGCTGCCGACCAGGTGGCCGTGGTCAGCGTGATGTGGGCCAACAACGAAGTCGGCACGGTTCAGCCGGTCGCCGAGCTTGCGGCGGTGGCGCACGAGTACGGCATCCCGTTCCACACCGACGCCGTGCAGGCCGCCGCCCAGCTGCCCGTCGACTTCGCGGCCAGCGGGGCGGACGCGCTGGCGATCTCGGCCCACAAGCTCGGCGGCCCGGTCGGCGTCGGAGCCCTGATCCTGGCGCGCGGCGCGGAGCCCGTCCCGGTGCTGCACGGCGGCGGCCAGGAGCGCGACGTCCGCTCCGGCACGCTGGACACGCCCGCGATCCGGGCGTTCGCGGTCGCCGCCGCGGTGTCCGCGAAGCAGCGCGCCGAAGAAGCCGGACGGCTGGCCGCGCTCCGGGACAGCCTGGTCCGCCAGGTACTGGCCGCGGTGCCCGACGCGGTGCTCAACGGACCGCCGCCCGGACCGGGCAGGCTGCCCGGCAACGCGCACTTCTCGTTCCCCGGCTGCGAGGGTGACGCCCTGCTCATGCTGCTGGACGCGAACGGGATCGCCTGCTCCACCGGCTCGGCGTGCACCGCGGGCGTGGCCGAGCCCAGCCACGTGCTGCTGGCCATGGGCGCCGACGACTCACGGGCCCGCGGCTCGCTCCGCTTCTCGCTCGGTCACACCTCCACCCAGCATGACGTCGACGCGCTGGCCGCCGTCATCGGCGAGGTCGTGGACCGCGCCCGCCGCGCCGCCGCCCGCTGAGGGCCGGCAGCGGTCCTCAGCGGATAGGCGCGGTCAGAGCAGTACGAGTTCCCGGTCGTGGTCGGTATCGGACTGCGGTTCCTGGGGCAGGTCCGGCCGGATTCCGCCCTGCGGGGCCGGGCCCGGCTTGCTGACGGACCCCACCGCCAGCACGACGAGCGAGAGCAAGATCGCCCCGCCGACCAGAGCCGCCAGAGCCACGAGGACGCCGTCAAGGAGCTGCATGTTCATCAGATGACCCCCGTCATTCGATGCGGTTTACACCGTTTACTGAGTCGATTATGACGCCTGTCAGTTAACGCTGTCAACTGATTTATTAGCGTTAACGCCAAAGCAATCCGACCGCCCCGGGCACCGTGCCGTACCCAGGCGCCCGCCGCCCGCCCGGGCTCCAGGGCCTGGCTCGCGGCCCCGCGAGAGCGGACCACGCCAACTGTGCCGCCACCCGGCCTGCCCGTCGGTTGACCATCGAGGCGACCATCGAGCCCTGACCCCGGCCGGCCGCAACACCACTCCCCGCTGCCGTCCCGGCCCGCCGAAACCCGCGAACCGCAAGGAGCCCGAGAAGCCGCAGTCCTCCGCCCGAAATATTAGATCAATATTTCCAGAATTAAATTGCTAGTTTTATCTTTCAAGGGTAGCCTGAAGACAGTACACCGGGAAAGCAGCAGCCGAAGGCCGCGCAGCAAACCCCCAGGTCCGCGCCGGAGCCGGCCAGCGTCTCAGCGGCCCCGCTCCCACTCTGGAAGGCGAAGAAGCAGAGCTATGACCGCAACACCCGCACCGCAAGGCACCACCAGCACGCTGCCGCCCCCTTCAGCCAACGGCTCCGCCCCCCCACCCCCGCCCACGCCCCAGCGGACGCCCCCGCCTACCCGGATCAGCAGCATGCGCACCGGCCTGATCGCAGGTGTTGCCGCCCTGATCGTGGTGATGATCTTCATCATCCAGAACACCCACGCCGTGAACATCAGCTTCCTGGGCGCGCACCTGCACCTGTCGCTGGCCGTGGCGCTGCTCCTGGCCGCCATCGCGGGCGCCCTGGCCATGGCCGCCGCCGGAACAGCCCGGATCACCCAGCTGCGCCGGATCATGCGGCGCAACCGGCGCAATCCGCAAGCCGGCTAGAACAGCCCGGACAGCCCTGCCCGGCACCGCCCGCACGCGGGCCGGAGAAGCCCCGCACTGCGTCCCCGCCGCGCAGCCCCCGCAACACCGGCTACCGCGCACCCCACGTACGTCACTGACCCAAACCTGTCCACCTGGCTCACCGCCGCCTCCGTTTCTGGCCTCACTCGCAGCGCAGCCCCGCTGGGGCCGGGGGTCACGCACCCCGGGCACAGGCTGCGGGCCGCTCAGCTCAGTCCATGACCACGGAGCGGCGGCTAAGCTACGGTGGCGTGAGCGAGGGCGAGCCGCTGATCGGGGATGGCGTCACCCAGGGGATCGTGCGGATCGGGGATACGGTGCGGCGGCCGCTGCGGCCGTTCAGCCTGACCGTGCAGGCGTACCTGGCTCACCTGCGCGATGCCGGGTTCGCTGGCGCGCCGCTTCCGTTCGGCGTCGATGAGCAGGGGCGGGAGGTGCTGTCGTTCGTCCCCGGTGACGTGGCGCGCTGGCCGCTGCCGCCGGAGATGGCGGGTGAGGAGGTGCTTGCCGCCCTGGCCCGGTTGATCCGTGCGCTGCACGAGGCATCGGCTGGGTGGGTACCGCCGCCCGGCGCGGTGTGGGGCGGGACCCCGGCTAACCCGGGACGCCCGGTCACCGAGCGCACCGAGCTGGTCAGCCACCGCGATTACGCCCTGGGTAATGTGGTCTTCCGCGGCGGGCTGCCTGCCGCGCTGATCGACTTCGACCTGGCCAGGCCGACCACCCGGGTCTATGACATGGCGAACGCGCTGTGGTACTGGGCGCCGCTGCGCGATCCGCGAGACCGGCCGCCCGCGCTTGCGGACGCCGACATCCCGCACCGGGTCGCAGTGTTCGCCGACGCTTACGGCATGACAGCCCAGCAGCGCGCCGCGCTGATGCCGTTGGCCGTCGACATGGTGCGCCGCTATCACGAGGATTCCCGAGCGTCGGCGGAGCTGGACCCGGTGTGGCGCAGGGCGTGGGAGGACGGCGGCGGTCTCGTCGGGACGCCCGCCAGGGTTTACCTGCCTCGTGCCGAGGCGTGGGTGCGCGAGATGGCCCCGGCGATTACCGCCAGGCTCGTCCAGCCGGGCTAGGCCAGCCGGACCGCCCCGGTTTCCTGGCCTCGCCCGTCTGGGCAGCGGCACAGCTCCAGCTGGCCCGGCGCGGAACGTCCCCGCCTTGAGAAAACCTACGGTCAGATCCGGCCCCGCGACGGCTTTGACCGTCCGCGGACAAGTCCGGTTCAGCACCGCGGGTTCTCCGCTCGTCCCGCACGATCCGCCTCGCCGGTGGCAGGAATGGCGGGGGCGGCGCGTAGCCTGGGAGGCGATGAGCGGTCTTCGGGTGCTCGCGGCGATGTCAGGCGGGGTGGATTCCGCCACCGCCGCGGCTCGTGCGGTAGACGCCGGTCACCAGGTGACCGGCGTTCATCTTGCGCTGTCCGCCCACCCGAAGTCCTACCGCACCGGCGCCCGCGGGTGCTGCACGCTGGAGGACGCCCGGGACGCGCGGCGTGCCGCCGACGTGATCGGCATCCCGTTCTACGTCTGGGACATGGCCGAGCGCTTTCACCGCGACGTGGTCGAGGACTTCGTCGCGGAGTACGCCGCGGGCCGCACCCCGAACCCGTGCCTGCGCTGCAACGAGAAGATCAAGTTCGCCGCGGTGCTGGACCGCGCGCTGGCGCTGGGCTTCGACGCCGTGTGCACCGGCCACTACGCCCGGATCCGCGACGGCGTCCTGCACCGGGCCGCCGACCCGGCCAAGGACCAGTCCTACGTGCTGGCCGTGCTCACCTCGGCTCAGCTCGGCCACGCCATGTTCCCGCTCGGCGACACGCCCAAGGACCAGGTTCGCGCCGAGGCGGCCCGCCGCGGGCTGGCGGTGGCGGACAAGCCGGACAGCCACGACGTCTGCTTCATCGCCGACGGCGACACCAGGGCCTTCCTGGCCGGGCGCCTCGGCCAGGCCCCGGGCCGGATCGTCGACACCTCCGGCGCGGTCCTCGGCCAGCACGACGGCGCCTACGCCTTCACCGTCGGCCAGCGCAAGGGCCTGCGGGTGGGAACCCCGGCCGCCGACGGCAAGCCCCGCTACGTGCTCGACATCGAGCCGGTGACCGGGACGGTCACCGTCGGGTCCGCCGAGGGCCTCGATGTCACCGAGATCACCGCGACCCGGCCCGTCTGGACCGGCGGCCCGCCCCCGGTCACGCCGCGCGAGTGCCTGGCCCAGCTGCGCGCCCACGGCGAGATCCACGCCTGCACCGCCGGGCTGGACGG